>Ga0228535_1002748_pt1 | contig 15461 bp, 10 predicted proteins | sample SJ1metagenome_FD_168457 | JGI IMG/M metagenome (GOLD analysis project Ga0228535, IMG submission 168457) | Enriched culture of PCE-dechlorinating microbial communities from Ithaca, New York, USA - SJ1 | ecosystem: Engineered > Modeled > Simulated communities (microbial... > Unclassified | place... | reverse complement strand
GAGCCTGATCGCGCCGATCGCGATGGACGAAGGTCTGCGTTTCGCGATCCGCGAGGGCGGCCGTACCGTCGGCGCAGGCGTCGTGGCCAAGATCGAAGAGTAAGTTAAGGCGTAAGCCGGAGCGGGCGGGGTTTCCGCCCGCGGCAACACAGGCCAATAGCTCAATTGGTAGAGCGTCGGTCTCCAAAACCGAAGGTTGGGGGTTCGAGACCCTCTTGGCCTGCCACAGGATTAAGCGCTTGCGCGCACAGCATTCATGGCTGACAAAATCAAGCTGCTGGTAGCGGTATTGCTGGTCATCGCAGGGGTGGCCGGCTTTTATCTTTTTGCGGACGCGCCGACCGTGGTGCGTGTGCTGTCCGTTATCGGCGGCTTGGTTCTGGGCGGCGTCGTGGCGGGGTTTTCCGATCCGGGCCGGCGCTTCTACCGGTTTGCGCTCGAGTCGCGCGACGAGGCCAAAAAGGTCGTCTGGCCCACCCGCAAGGAAACCCTGCAGATGACCGGCGTGGTCATGGCTTTCGTGGTGGTGATGTCGTTGTTCCTGTGGGCGGTCGACGGCATTTTGTTGTGGCTGGTCAAGCTGGCCATGGGACAGGGGAGCTGAAGCATGCGATGGTACGTGGTACATGCCTATTCCGGCTTCGAAAAGAGCGTGGCGCGCAACCTGGCCGAGCGCATTGAGCGCGCGGGCATGAAGGATCGTTTCGGCGAAATCCTGGTGCCGGTGGAAGAAGTGGTGGAAATGAAGGCGGGGCAGAAAAAGACCGCCGAGCGCAAGTTCTTCCCGGGCTACGTGCTGGTCCAGATGGAGATGGACGACGATACCTGGCATCTGGTGAAGAGCACGCCCAAGGTGACCGGTTTCGTCGGCGGCACGGCGACCAAGCCGGCGCCCATTTCCGAGAAGGAAGTCCAGGCTATCCTCGACCAGATGCGCGAGGGCGTGGAGAAGCCGAAACCCAAGGTGCTGTTCGAGGTGGGCGAGATGGTGCGCGTGATCGATGGCCCGTTCACCGATTTCAACGGCAGCGTCGAGGAAGTGAACTACGACAAGAGCAAGCTGCGCGTGTCGGTCATGATTTTCGGGCGTTCGACGCCCGTCGAGCTGGGCTTCGGCCAGGTCGAGAAGAGCTGAGCCGGGCCGCCGTCGCGGCGACCCGGCGCGGAAGGTCCGGTTTACCGGAGAGGAGCGTAAGTAGGGCGACCGAAAACGCGTTGGCACTCACATTCAAGGAGCCATCATGGCAAAGAAGATCGTCGGCTACATCAAGCTGCAAGTGCCGGCGGGCAAGGCGAATCCGTCGCCGCCCATCGGTCCCGCGCTCGGCCAGCGCGGCCTGAACATCATGGAATTCTGCAAGGCGTTCAACGCCAAGACCCAGAGCATGGAGCCGGGTCTGCCGATTCCCGTCGTGATCACCGCGTTCGCGGACAAGAGCTTCACCTTCGTGATGAAGACGCCGCCCGCGACGGTGCTCATCAAGAAGGCGATCAAGCTCGACAAAGGCAGCGCGAAGCCGCACGTGGACAAGGTCGGCACGATCACCCGCGCGCAGCTCGAGGAAATCGCCAAGACCAAGGAACCCGACCTGACCGCCGCCGACATGGACGCCGCCGTGCGCACCATCGCCGGTACCGCGCGTTCCATGGGCATCATCGTGGAGGGCGTCTGACATGGCCAACGTATCCAAGCGCATGCGCGCTTTGAAGGAAAAAATCGACCGCAGCCGTACCTATCCGGTGATGGATGCGCTGCAGCTCGTCAAGGAAACCGCGACCGCGAAATTCGACGAATCGGTCGACGTGGCCGTCAACCTGGGCATCGACGCGCGCAAATCCGACCAGATGGTGCGCGGCGCCGTGGTGCTGCCCAAGGGCATCGGCAAGACCGTCCGTGTCGCCGTCTTTGCCCAGGGCGATAACGCCCAGAAGGCGAAGGACGCCGGCGCCGACATCGTCGGCTTCGACGATCTGGCCGCCGAAATCAAGGGCGGCCGCATGGATTTCGACGTGGTCATCGCCACGCCGGACGCGATGCGCGTCGTCGGCCAGCTCGGCCAGGTGCTCGGCCCCCGCGGCCTGATGCCGAACCCCAAGGTCGGCACCGTGTCGCCCGACGTCGTGGGCGCGGTGAAGAACGCCAAGGCCGGTCAGGTGCAGTACCGCACCGACAAGGGCGGCATCGTGCACTGCACCATCGGTCGCGCGTCGTTCAGCGTGGACGATCTGAAGACGAACCTGGTGGCGTTGCTGGACGCGCTGCAGCGCGCCAAGCCGGCCAGCTCCAAGGGCATCTATTTCAAGCGCCTGTCGGTGTCGTCCACGATGGGCGTCGGTGTGCGGGTCGACCAGACCAGCGTCAACGCGTGATATCGAGCGGGCGCATGGGCGCGCCCGCGAAGAACTTTGGGCCGTCGCGTTCGCAGTCCGGGACGCGGCGGGTTGTCAAAGACCGTAGGCACCCGCGAGGGTTTAATTCCGGCGGGCGGCGAACGGGCGATTCGTCCCCGTTTTCGCCGGCCGGGACCTACGCAGATGGCGTTCCCCAGCAGGATAGTCCTGTCAAGGCCGCCAGCCGGGGCGGGCAACGCCCCGTAACTGAGAAGGAGGCAAGACCTTGAGTCTGAATCTCGAAGAAAAGAAAGCCGTCGTTGCCGAAGTGGCCGCCCAGGTGGCGGCTGCCCAGACGGTTGTCGTCGCCGAATACCGTGGCGTCACGGTGGAGGATATGACCCGCTTGCGCGTGAATGCGCGCAAGGAAGGCGTCTATCTGCGCGTGTTGAAGAACACGCTGGTGCGTCGCGCGATCACGGACACGCCGTTCGCGGGCATTTCCGACCAACTGGTTGGGCCGCTCGCCTACGGCATCTCCCAGGATCCCGTGGCCGCCGCCAAAGTGATGCACGAGTTCGCCAAGGGCAACGAAAAGTTCGTCGTCAAGGCCGGTGCCATGCCCAACTTCGTCATGTCCGCCAAGGACGTGGGGAATCTGGCCAGCATGCCCAGCCGCGAGGAACTGCTCGCCAAGCTCCTGGGCACCATGCAGGCGCCGATCGCGCAATTCGTCCGCACCCTCAACGAGGTGCCGACGAAGTTCGTGCGCGGTCTGGCTGCGGTGCGCGACAAGCAGGCCGCGTAAACCCGGATTACGGGTGGCGCGGTCTGCCGACAACCGAATCGACGATATTGTTTTTTAATCTGAAGCACATTTGACAGGAGTAACAACATGGCTGTTGCAAAAGCTGACATTCTGGACGCCATCGCCAACATGACCGTCCTCGAGCTGTCCGAGCTCATCAAGGAAATGGAAGAGAAGTTCGGCGTTTCCGCCGCCGCCGCCGCGGTGGCCGTGGCCGCCCCGGCCGCCGCCGGCGGTGCCACCGCCGCCGCCGAAGAGCAGACCGAATTCACCGTCGTTCTGGCCGCTGCCGGCGAGAAGAAGGTGGAGGTCATCAAGGTCGTCCGCGCGGCAACCGGTCTGGGTCTGAAGGAAGCCAAGGATCTGGTCGACGGCGCGCCGAAGCCCGTGAAGGAAGGCATCGCCAAGGCCGACGCCGAGGCGCTGAAGAAGCAGTTGGAAGAAGCAGGCGCCAAGGTCGAGGTCAAGTAAGTCGAGGGTGTATCGGGCGGTTCGCGCAGGCGGGCCGCCCACGCCACATGACCGAATCGTCTCGATCGAACGCTGCGGGGCAACCCGCGGCAGACGCAAGCGGCACCCGCCCGGAAGCCGGATACGGCTCCCGGGTCGTTTGCTTTTTGCGTGTGCCCCATACCGCACAGGCCGACCGCCACGCGCCTGTCCGTTCCTGATCGTCAAGGAGAACCCATGGCTTACACCTTTACCGAGAAAAAACGTCTGCGCAAGAGCTTCGCGAGCCGGACCAACACCCTTCCGGTGCCGTTTCTTCTGGCGACTCAGTTGGAGTCCTACCGCGCCTTCCTGCAGGAAGGCCGCTCGAAGGAAGCGCGGCTGAACGAAGGCCTGCAGGCGGCCTTCACCTCGATCTTCCCCATCGTCAGCCACAGCGGCAACGCGCGCCTGGAGTACGTGAGCTACACGCTCGGCGAGCCGGTGTTCGACATCAAGGAATGCCAGCAGCGCGGCCTGACCTACTGTGCGCCGCTGCGCGCCAAGGTGCGCCTGGTCATCATGGACAAGGAAGCGTCCAAGCCGACCATCAAGGAAGTGAAGGAGCAGGAAGTCTACATGGGTGAGATTCCGCTCATGACCCCGACCGGCTCCTTCGTCATCAACGGCACCGAGCGCGTGATCGTCTCGCAACTGCACCGCTCGCCCGGCGTGTTCTTCGAGCACGACCGCGGCAAGACCCACAGCTCGGGCAAGCTCCTGTTCTCGGCGCGCGTGATTCCCTACCGCGGTTCCTGGCTGGACTTCGAATTCGACGCCAAGGACATCCTGTTCTTCCGCGTCGACCGCCGCCGCAAGATGCCGGTGACCATCCTGCTGAAGGCGCTGGGCTACACGCCGGAAAGCATCCTCGACGCATTCTTCAGCAAGGACACGTTCTACATCAACAGCCAGGGCATCCAGTTCGAGCTGGTGCCCGAGCGTCTGCGCGGCGAGATCGCGCGCTTCGACATCTGCGGCAAGGACGATCACGTCATCGTCGCCAAGGACAAGCGCATCACCGCCAAGCACATCCGCGAGCTGGACGCGGCCGGCGTCAAGAAATGGGCGGTACCGGCGGAATTCGTGGTCGGCCGCGTGCTGGCGCACGACGTGATCGACAAGGGCACGGGCGAACTGGTCGCGCGCGCCAACGACGAGATCACCGAAGACCTGCTGAAGAAGCTGGCCGCCGCCGGCATCGACAAATTCCGGACGCTCTACACCAACGATCTGGATCACGGCGCCTTCATCTCGCAGACGCTGCGCACCGACGATACGACCGACGAATACGCCGCCAAGGTCGCGATCTACCGCATGATGCGCCCGGGCGAGCCGCCGACCGAGGATGCGGTCAACGCGCTGTTCGGCAACCTCTTCTTCAGCGAGGAACGCTACGATCTGTCGGCCGTCGGCCGTATGAAATTCAATCGCCGCATCGGCCGCGACGAGCTGACCGGCGCAGGCACGCTGTCCACCGAGGACATCGTGGCGGTCATCAAGATCCTGGTCGAGCTGCGCAACGGCCGCGGCGAGATCGACGACATCGACCACCTCGGCAACCGGCGCGTGCGCTCGGTCGGCGAGTTGGCGGAAAACCAGTTCCGCGCCGGTCTGGTGCGCGTCGAGCGTGCCGTGCGCGAGCGCCTGTCGCAGGCCGAGTCGGACAACCTGATGCCGCACGACCTGATCAACGCCAAGCCCGTCTCGGCCGCGATCAAGGAATTCTTCGGCTCGTCGCAGCTAAGCCAGTTCATGGACCAGACCAACCCGCTGTCCGAGATCACGCACAAGCGCCGCGTTTCGGCGCTGGGCCCCGGCGGCCTGACCCGCGAACGCGCCGGCTTCGAGGTGCGCGACGTGCATCCGACGCACTACGGCCGCGTCTGCCCGATCGAAACGCCGGAAGGCCCGAACATCGGCCTCATCAACTCGCTGGCCCTGTTCGCGCGCACCAACTGGTACGGCTTCATCGAAACGCCGTACCGCAAGGTCGTCAACAACAAGGTGAGCGACGAGATCGAATATCTGTCCGCGATCGAGGAAAGCAAGTACGTGATCGCGCAGGCCAACGCCGAGCTCGACGCCAAGGGCAAGTTCAAGGACGACCTGGTGTCCTGCCGCCACAAGAACGAATTCACGCTGTCCGCGCCCGACAAGATCGAGTACATGGACGTGGCGCCGGCGCAGATCGTGTCGGTGGCCGCTTCGCTGATCCCGTTCCTGGAGCATGACGACGCGAACCGCGCGCTGATGGGCTCGAACATGCAGCGCCAGGCCGTGCCCTGTCTGCGCCCCGAGAAGCCCTTCGTCGGCACCGGCATCGAGCGCACCGCCGCCGTCGATTCCGGCACGGTCGTCACCGCCTATCGCGGCGGCGTGGTCGACTATGTCGACGCCGGCCGCATCGTGATCCGCGTGCACGACGAGGAAGCCAAATCGGGCGAGGTCGGCGTCGACATCTATTCGCTGATCAAGTACACGCGCTCCAACCAGAACACCAACATCAACCAGCGCCCGCTGGTGAAGATCGGCGACGTGATCGCGCGCGGCGACGTGATCGCCGACGGCGCGTCGACCGACATGGGCGAACTCGCGCTCGGGCAGAACATGCTCGTCGCGTTCATGCCCTGGAACGGCTACAACTTCGAGGACTCGATCCTCATCAACGAGAAGGTCGTCGCCGAGGACCGCTACACCTCGATCCACATCGAGGAACTGTCGGTGGTCGCGCGCGACACCAAGCTTGGCCCCGAGGAAATCACCCGCGACATCTCCAACCTCGCCGAGCGCCAGCTCGCGCGCCTGGACGAGTCGGGCATCATCGCCATCGGCGCCGAAGTCGAGGCCGGCGACGTGCTGGTCGGCAAGGTCACGCCCAAGGGCGAGACCCAGCTCACGCCGGAAGAGAAGCTGCTGCGCGCGATCTTCGGCGAGAAAGCCAGCGACGTGAAGGACACCTCGCTCAAGGTGCCGTCCGGCATGTCGGGCGTGGTCATCGACGTGCAGGTGTTCACCCGCGAGGGCATCGAACGCGACAAGCGCGCGCAGTCGATCATCGATACGCAACTGGCCGAGTACAAGAAGGATCTGACCGACCGCATGCGCATCGTCGAGGACGACACCTTCGCGCGTCTGGAAAAACTGCTGCACCTGAAGGTTGCCAACGGCGGGCCGAAAAAGCTGGCCAAGGGCAGCAAGATCACCAAGGACTATCTGGAGTCGTTCAACCGCCACGACTGGTTCGACATCCGCCTGGCGGACGACGAGGCCAGCCGTCAGGTCGAAGCCATCAAGGACAGCCTCGCGCAGAAGCGCGTCGAGTTCGACGCCATGTTCGAGGAGAAGAAGAAGAAGCTGACCGCCGGCGACGAACTGCCGCCCGGCGTACAGAAGATGGTCAAGGTTTATCTGGCGGTGAAGCGCCGCCTGCAGCCCGGCGACAAGATGGCCGGCCGCCACGGCAACAAGGGCGTGGTCTCCAAGATCGTGCCGGTCGAGGACATGCCCTTCATGGCCGACGGCCGTCCGGTCGACATCGTGCTGAACCCGCTCGGCGTGCCGTCGCGGATGAACGTCGGCCAGATCCTGGAAACCCACCTCGGCTGGGCGGCCAAGGGCCTGGGCGAACAGATCGGCCGGATGCTGGCGGCGCAGACCCGGAGCCTGGTCAAGGATCTGCGCGCTTTCCTGAAGGACGTCTACAACCAGTCCGGCAAACCGGAAGACATCGACGACTTCACCGACGACGAGGTCATCGAGCTGGCGCGCAATCTGGAGAAGGGCGTGCCCTTCGCCTCGCCGGTGTTCGACGGCGCGTCCGAAGCGGAAATCCGCCGCATGCTGCAGTTGGCCGGCCTGCCGGAAGGCGGCCAGGTCACGCTGTACGACGGCCGCACCGGCGAAGCCTTCGACCGCCCGGTCACCGTCGGCTACAAGCATGTGCTGAAGCTGCACCACCTGGTCGACGACAAGATGCACGCGCGCTCGACCGGCCCCTACTCGCTCGTCACGCAGCAGCCGCTGGGCGGCAAGGCGCAGTTCGGCGGCCAGCGTTTCGGCGAAATGGAAGTGTGGGCGCTCGAAGCCTACGGCGCGTCCTACGTGCTGCAGGAAATGCTGACCGTGAAGTCCGACGACGTGAACGGCCGGACCAAGGTCTACGAGAACATCGTCAAGGGCGACCACAAGATCGAGGCCGGCATGCCCGAGTCCTTCAACGTGCTGGTGAAGGAAATCCGCTCGCTGGGCATCGACATCGATCTGGAACGTTATTAATTTTGGGGTGAGGACGCAGCCATGAAAGCACTGTTGGATCTGTTCAAGCAGGCCACCCACGAGGAAGAGTTCGACGCCATCAAGATCGGCCTGGCGTCGCCGGAGAAGATCCGCTCCTGGTCGTACGGCGAGGTCAAGAAGCCCGAAACGATCAACTATCGCACCTTCAAGCCGGAGCGCGACGGTCTCTTCTGCGCCAAGATCTTCGGCCCGGTCAAGGACTATGAGTGCCTGTGCGGCAAGTACAAGCGCTTGAAGCACCGCGGCGTGATCTGCGAGAAGTGCGGCGTCGAGGTGACGCTGTCCAAGGTGCGCCGCGAGCGCATGGGCCACATCGAGCTGGCCAGCCCGGTCGCCCACATCTGGTTCCTGAAGAGCCTGCCGAGTCGTCTCGGCATGGTGCTCGACATGACGCTGCGCGACATCGAGCGCGTGCTGTACTTCGAGGGTTTCGTCGTCGTTGAGCCCGGCATGACGCCGCTGAACAAGGGCCAGCTTCTGACCGAGGAGGATTACCTCAACAAGCTCGAAGAGTACGGCGACGAATTCCGAGCGCTGATGGGCGCGGAAGCGGTGCGCGAACTGCTGCGCGGCATCGACCTGCACACCGAGGTCGAGGCCTTGCACGCCGAGATCGGCAAGACCGGTTCCGACACCAAGCTGAAGAAGCTGTCGAAGCGGCTGAAGATTCTGGAAGGTTTCCAGAAGTCCGGCATCAAGCCCGAGTGGATGATTCTCGAAGTGCTGCCGGTGCTGCCGCCCGAGCTGCGCCCGCTGGTGCCGCTCGACGGCGGCCGCTTCGCCACGTCCGATCTGAACGACCTGTACCGCCGCGTCATCAACCGCAACAACCGCCTGAAGCGCCTCCTGGAGCTGAAGGCGCCCGAGATCATCGTGCGCAACGAGAAGCGCATGCTGCAGGAAGCCGTCGACTCGCTGCTCGACAACGGCCGTCGTGGCAAGGCGATGACCGGCGCGAACAAGCGGCCTTTGAAGTCGCTCGCCGACATGATCAAGGGCAAGAGCGGCCGTTTCCGTCAGAACCTCCTGGGCAAGCGCGTCGACTACTCCGGCCGCTCGGTCATCGTGGTCGGCCCGACGCTGAAGCTGCACCAGTGCGGTCTGCCGAAGAAGATGGCGCTCGAACTCTTCAAGCCCTTCATCTTCCACAAGCTGGAGGTTCTGGGCCTGGCGACCACGATCAAGGCCGCCAAGAAGATGGTGGAGGACGAGGAGCCGATCGTCTGGGATCTGCTGGAAGAAGTCATCCGCGAGCATCCGGTGTTGCTGAACCGCGCGCCCACGCTGCACCGTCTGGGCATCCAGGCCTTCGAGCCGGTGCTGATCGAAGGCAAGGCGATCCAGTTGCATCCGCTGGTGTGCGCCGCGTTCAACGCCGACTTCGACGGCGACCAGATGGCCGTGCACGTGCCGCTCTCGCTCGAAGCGCAGACCGAAGCGCGCACCCTGATGCTGGCGTCGAACAACGTGCTGTCGCCCGCGAACGGCGAGCCGATCATCGTGCCCTCGCAGGACATCGTGCTGGGCCTGTACTACATGACGCGCGAGATGGTGAACGCGAGGGGCGAGGGCATGGTGTTCGCCGACGTCGCCGAAGCCCGTCGCGCCTACGACAACCGTGTGGCCGATCTGCATGCGCGCGTGACCGTGCGCATCAAGGAAGTGACGCTGGACGAGAACCGCAACCGTGTCGAAGCGATCAAGCGTGTGGAAACCACGCTCGGCCGCGCGCTGCTGTCCGAAATCCTGCCGCCCGGCCTGCCGTTCAGCTACGTCGACAAGGCGCTGAAAAAGAAGGAAATCTCCCGGCTCATCAATGCCAGCTTCCGCCGCTGCGGCCTGCGCGAAACCGTGATCTTCGCCGACAGGCTGATGTACACCGGCTTCACGTTCGCGACCCGCGCCGGCATGTCGATCGCGATCAAGGACATGCTGATCCCCGGCGAGAAGGATCAGATTCTGGGCGCGGCCGAAGCCGAGGTGAAGGAGATCGAGGCGCAGTACACCTCCGGTCTGGTGACGCAGGGCGAGCGCTACAACAAGGTGGTCGACATCTGGGGGCGCGCCGGCGACGCCGTGGCCAAGGCCATGATGAGCCAGCTCGGCAGCGAGAAGGTGACCAACCGCGAAGGCAAGGACGTCACCCAGGAATCGTTCAACGCGATCTACATGATGGCCGACTCCGGCGCGCGCGGCTCCGCCGCGCAGATTCGCCAGCTCGCCGGCATGCGCGGCCTGATGGCCAAGCCGGACGGCTCGATCATCGAGACGCCGATCACGGCGAACTTCCGCGAAGGCCTGAACATGCTCCAGTACTTCATCTCGACGCACGGCGCGCGCAAGGGCCTGGCCGACACCGCGCTGAAGACGGCGAACTCGGGCTACCTCACGCGTCGCCTCGTCGACGTGACGCAGGACCTGGTGGTGGTCGAGGACGATTGCGGCACCCGGAACGGTCTGGCCGTGAAGGCGCTGGTCGAAGGCGGCGAAGTCGTCGAGCCTCTGCGCGAGCGGATTCTCGGCCGCGTGGCGGCGTCCGACATCATCAACCCCGAGACGCAGGAAACCGTTTACGAGGCCGGCACGCTGCTGTCCGAAGACGTGGTCGACACCATCGAGGCGCTGGGCATCGACGAAGTCAAGGTGCGCACCCCGCTGACCTGTGAAACCCGTTACGGCCTGTGCGCCAAATGCTACGGCCGCGATCTCGGCCGCGGCTATCTGGTCAACACCGGCGAAGCGGTCGGCGTCATCGCCGCGCAGTCCATCGGCGAACCGGGCACGCAGCTCACCATGCGGACCTTCCACATCGGCGGCGCCGCCTCGCGCGCGGCGGCGGCGAGCCAGCTCGAAGCCAAGTCCAACGGCACGGTGCAGTACACCGCCGCGATGCGCTATGTGACCAACGCGCGCAAGGAGCTGGTGGCGATCTCCCGCAGCGGCGAGATCGTCATCGCCGACGACAGCGGCCGCGAGCGCGAGCGCCACAAGGTTCCGTACGGCGCGACCCTGATGGTGACCGACGGCGCCAAGATCAAGGCCGGCGCCGTGCTGGCGACCTGGGACCCGCATACCCGGCCGATCATCACCGAGTACGCCGGCCGCGTGCGCTTCGAGAACGTCGAGGAAGGCGTGACCGTGGCCAAGCAGGTGGACGACGTGACCGGCCTGTCGACGCTGGTCGTCATCGATCCCAAGCGCAAGGGCAGCAGCGCCAAGGGCGTGCGCCCGCAGGTCAAGCTGCTGGACGAGTCCGGCAACGAGATCAAGATCGCCGGCACCGACACGCTGGTCAACATCACCTTCCAGATCGGCTCGATCATCACCGTGAAGAACGGCCAGGACGTCTCGGTCGGCGACGTGCTCGCGCGGATTCCGCAGGAATCGACCAAGACCCGCGACATCACCGGCGGCCTGCCGCGCGTGGCCGAGCTGTTCGAGGCGCGTTCGCCCAAGGACGCCGGCGTGCTCGCCGAAGTCACCGGCACCGTCTCCTTCGGCAAGGACACCAAGGGCAAGCAGCGTCTCGTCATCACCGACATGGACGGCGTGCCGCACGAGTACCTGATCACCAAGGAAAAGCACGTCACCGCGCACGACGGCCAGATCGTCCAGAAGGGCGAGATGATCGTCGACGGGCCGGTCGACCCGCACGACATCCTGCGCCTGCAGGGCGTCGAGGCGCTGGCGCGCTACATCACCGACGAGGTGCAGGACGTCTACCGTCTGCAGGGCGTGAAGATCAACGACAAGCACATCGAGGTGATCGTGCGGCAGATGCTGCGCCGCGTCACCGTCGCCGATCCGGGCGATACCGGCCTGATCCCGGGCGAGCAGATCGAGCGTTCCGAAGTGCTGCAGATCAACGACGAAATGCTTGCCGGCGGCAAGCAGCCGGCGGCCTACGATCCCATCCTGCTGGGCATCACCAAGGCCTCGCTGTCGACCGATTCCTTCATCTCGGCGGCGTCCTTCCAGGAAACCACCCGCGTGCTCACCGAAGCCGCGATCATGGGCAAGAAGGACGAGCTGCGCGGCCTGAAGGAAAACGTCATCGTCGGCCGCCTGATCCCGGCCGGCAGCGGCCTGGCCTACCACAACACCCGTCGCCGCCAGGCGGCCGGCGAGGACATGGGGGCCGAACGCCTGATCGAGGGCGGAGAAGACGCGAACCCGGCAGAAAACCAGGAGGTTGCTTGACAGTCGCGGGGGACACCCCTAAAATCACGCGTCTTTTTCCGGCCCCAGGGGCCGGTCGCGCAGGACTGTAGCCCGGGACGGCGCCGCCGCTGAAAACAGCTCGGCGCCGTCCCGCTTATTTTCGAAACGATTACGCCTTATTTATTCGGAATTTTCTGACATGCCAACCATTAACCAGCTGATCCGCAAGCCGCGCCAGGCGCCGGTGGAAAAGAGCAAGGTTCCGGCCCTGAAGGCCTGCCCGCAACGCCGCGGCGTGTGCACCCGCGTGTACACCACCACGCCCAAGAAGCCGAACTCCGCGCTGCGCAAGGTCTGCAAGGTCAAGCTCACCAGCGGCTTCGAGGTCATCAGCTACATCGGCGGCGAAGGGCACAACCTGCAGGAGCACTCGGTGGTGCTGGTGCGGGGCGGTCGCGTCAAGGACTTGCCGGGCGTGCGTTACCACACCGTGCGCGGCAGCCTGGATACCGCGGGCGTGAAGGACCGCAAGCAGGCGCGTTCGAAATACGGCGCCAAGCGTCCCAAGAAGGCCTGATCGGCCGGCAAGCTCAACCCGATACATAGAGGACAGGAACCATGCCCCGTCGTCGCGAAGTCCCCAAGCGCGAGATTCTGCCGGACCCGAAGTTCGGCAACCAGGAAGTCTCCAAATTCATGAACGTCGTCATGTCGAGCGGCAAGAAATCCGTGGCCGAGCGCATCGTCTACGGCGCGTTCGAGCAGATCACGCAGAAATCCGGCAAGGATCCGCTGGAGGTTTTCAGCACCGCGCTGAACAACGCGCGTCCGCTGGTCGAGGTCAAGAGCCGTCGCGTCGGCGGCGCCAACTATCAGGTGCCGGTCGAGGTGCGCGCCAGTCGCCGCACCGCGCTGGCCATGCGCTGGCTGAAGGACGCGGCGCGCAAGCGGGGCGAGAAATCCATGGGCGCCCGTCTGGCGGGCGAGCTGCTGGATGCGGCCGAAGGTCGCGGCGGCGCGGTCAAGAAGCGCGAGGAAGTGCACCGCATGGCCGAGGCCAACAAGGCTTTCTCCCACTTCCGCTTCTAATTCAGGCAAACCGGCAGGTAATACACAGTGGCACGCACGACTCCTATCGAACGCTACCGCAACATCGGCATTTCGGCGCACATCGACGCCGGCAAGACGACGACCAGCGAGCGCATCCTGTTCTACACCGGCAAATCGCACAAGATCGGCGAGGTGCACGACGGCGCTGCGACGATGGACTGGATGGCGCAGGAGCAGGAGCGTGGCATCACCATTACCTCGGCGGCTACCACCTGCTTCTGGAAGGGGATGGATACGCAGTTTCCCGAGCATCGCATCAACGTGATCGACACGCCGGGGCACGTCGACTTCACCATCGAGGTGGAGCGCTCCATGCGCGTGCTGGATGGCGCCTGCATGGTCTACTGCGCCGTGGGCGGGGTGCAGCCGCAGTCGGAAACCGTGTGGCGTCAGGCCAACAAATATCAGGTTCCGCGCCTGGCTTTCGTCAACAAGATGGACCGCTCCGGCGCCAATTTCTTCCGTGTGCACGACCAGATGCGTGAGCGTCTGAAGGCCAATCCCGTCCCCGTGGTCATCCCGATCGGGGCCGAGGACGGCTTCGTCGGCGTCGTCGATCTGATCAGGATGAAGGCGATCTATTGGGATGACGCAACCCAGGGTATGAAATACGAGGCGCGCGACATCCCGGCCGAGCTGGTCGATACCGCCAAGACGTGGCGCGAGAAGATGGTCGAGGCTGCCGCCGAGTCGTCTGAAGAGTTGATGAACAAGTACCTTGAAGAGGGCGATCTTTCCGAGTCGGATATTCGCGCCGGCCTGCGCGCGCGCACCATTGGCGGCGAAATCGTGCCGATGCTGTGCGGCAGCGCGTTCAAGAACAAGGGCGTGCAGGCCATGCTCGACGCCGTGATCTACTATCTGCCGTCGCCGGTCGATATCCCCCCGGTCAAGGGCGAACTGGAGAGCGGCGGCGAGGGCGAGCGTCTGGCGTCCGACGAGGAGAAGTTCTCGGCGCTGGCGTTCAAGATCGCGACCGACCCCTATGTGGGTCAGTTGATCTTCTTCCGCGTCTATTCCGGCGTGGTGAACTCGGGCGACACGATCTTCAACCCGGTCAAGGGCCGCAAGGAGCGGATCGGCCGCATCCTGCAGATGCACGCCAACCAGCGCGAGGAAATCAAGGAAGTGCGTGCCGGCGATATCGCCGCAGCGGTCGGCCTGAAAGACGTGACGACCGGCGACACGCTGTGCGAAATCGGCGCCCCGATCACGCTCGAGCGCATGGAATTCCCCGAGCCGGTGATTCACGTCGCCGTCGAGCCGAAGACAAAGGCCGACCAGGAGAAGATGGGCATCGCGCTGAACCGCCTGGCGCAGGAAGACCCCTCGTTCCGGGTTCGTACCGATGAGGAATCCGGTCAGACCATCATCTCGGGCATGGGCGAACTGCACCTCGAGATCATCGTCGACCGCATGCGGCGTGAATTCAATGTGGAAGCCAACGTCGGTGCGCCGCAGGTGGCTTACCGCGAAGCGATCCGCAAATCCGTCGAGCAGGAAGGCAAGCACGCCAAGCAGTCCGGCGGCAAGGGTCAGTATGGCCACGTCTGGATCAAGATGGAGCCGAACGAGGCGGGCAAGGGCTTTGAGTTCGTCGATGCGATCAAAGGGGGTACGGTGCCGCGCGAGTACATCCCGGCTGTCGAAAAAGGACTGGTCGAGTCGATGACTAACGGCGTGCTCGCGGGCTTCCCCGTGGTGGACATGAAGGTCACGCTGTTCGATGGTTCGTATCATGACGTCGACTCGTCGGAGCTTGCGTTCAAACTGGCCGCGAATCTGGCCTTCAAGGAAGGCATGCGCAAGGCGAACCCGATCCTGCTGGAGCCGATGATGGCGGTCGAGGTGGAGACGCCCGAAGACTACATGGGCGATGTCATGGGCGATCTCAACCGTCGCCGGGGCATCATCCAGGGCATGGACGATGTGGCGGGCGTCAAGGCGATCAAGGCGGAAGTGCCGCTCGCCGAGATGTTCGGTTATGCGACCGATCTGCGCTCGATGTCGCAGGGGCGCGCCACCTATACGATGGAATTCAAGCACTACGCGGAAGCGCCGAAGAGCGTTGCCGAGGCCGTGATCGCCAAAAAGTAAGCGCGCCAAACACAATATTTTGAATTGATAAGGTTAAGAAAATGGCAAAGGAAAAGTTCGAGCGGACGAAGCCGCACGTAAACGTAGGTACGATTGGACACGTTGACCACGGCAAGACCACCTTGACCGCGGCGATCACGACCATCCTGTCGAAGAAATTCGGCGG
>Ga0228535_1002747_pt1 | contig 15462 bp, 12 predicted proteins | sample SJ1metagenome_FD_168457 | JGI IMG/M metagenome (GOLD analysis project Ga0228535, IMG submission 168457) | Enriched culture of PCE-dechlorinating microbial communities from Ithaca, New York, USA - SJ1 | ecosystem: Engineered > Modeled > Simulated communities (microbial... > Unclassified | place... | reverse complement strand
AGAAGGGTCAGCGGGCCTTATATTCTCGGGCTGGATGCCGCCCCGCTTCGCGGGGTTGACAAAGGGGCCTTCCAGATAGATGCCCGGGAGCGTCCCGCGGGGAAGACCGCTGGCCAGGATCGCCGCGACGAGCGAAGAGAGGGCCCGCTCGTCCCAGAGAATGGTCGGGACAAAGCACCCCACTCCCCTTTCCTCCAGAAATCCCGCGGCGTCCAGAAGCTCCTCGTGCCCGGCGATCCGCTCAAAACCCCATCTGCCGCAGCCGTGCACGTGCATCTCGACGAGCGAGGGCGCGACAAAGGCATCCGCAGCATGGATGAGGGGCGCCCTCTCGAACGCCGGATCGGGCAGGTCGAGAGGAGACGACAGCTCGTGATCCGCGAAAATATGCGCAATTCTCCCCCCACAGACCGCAAGGGTTGCATGGGGCATGATCGCATCGGGAAGAATGAGATCGGCTCCTTCGATGATATAGGTGTCCGCGCTGTCGTTCCGAGTCATGTGCACTTATTGTGCCGGGTTAAGGGGAGTGTGTAAACCCTCGCCATAATGACCATTTTTCCGCTTTGGTATATCATCGCCCCATGGCAGACCCGAAAACACTCGACTCCGCAGAACTCCGGTTCATCGCGATGGACATGGACGGAACCATTCTCGACGGGGGATATCGGCTTTCCCCCCGCGTGGTGCAGACGCTGAACCGCCTGCAGAGGCAGGGGAAGAAACTCATCATCGCGACGGGCCGCATCTATGCGGCGGCGCATGGCTTTCTCAGGGGCGCTTTTGAGCCCGATGCATTCGTGTGCACCAACGGGGCGGACATCTACGGCCCCCACGGCACGAGAATCGCCGCCCACCACATCCCGGAGCAGGCGCTCCCCGCCCTCGCCGCCGCCGGACGACACCATGCGGGCCATGAACTCCTCTTCTGCTGTTATGTCGGCGATCAGTGGATATACGAAGACCCGTCGGCCATGGTGGATTTCTACGAAAAGCGGTCCGGCGTCAAGGGGCTCCGGCAAAGTTTCGACTCACTCGCCGGCGAGGATATCCTGAAATTTCTGGCGATAGGTCCCCATGAAACACTGCTCTCCATGCGCGAAGAAATCGCAAACAGCGCGGCCAGCCTCCTTGAGACGGCCTTCTCGCACGAGACGATGCTCGAAATCATGGCGAGCGGCGTCAGCAAACGCCGCGGCCTCGAAGAGTGCCTCCGCAGCCTCGGCGGCACGCTCGGAGAGACTATCGCCTTCGGCGACGAAGAAAACGACCTGGACATGCTCAAGGCGGTGAAGGCCGGCGTTGCGATGGGCAACTCGCACGCGTCCATTCAGGAAAAAGTTCCCTTCGTCACCGAATCGGTCGATGAGGATGGCGTGGCGCGCTTTCTCGAGCGCCTTTTTGGGCTTTGAGTCCGCGGGGCCCTGGGCGCCGCACCTCGGCTGTCCTTGACGCCTGCACGCCCCTCGACTAAAATCTGATTTCGCAGTGCCGGGGTGGTGGAATTGGTAGACACCAGGGACTTAAAATCCCTTGCTGCGCAAGCGGCGTGCGGGTTCGATGCCCGTCTCCGGCAAACGACAATCCGCTTAAGTGACCTTCACCTCTCCGCATGCGAGCTCGTCCATGCGGCGCAGGCGCCGCGAGAGGTCACGCGCGAGGTTCATCACGACCATCGAGAATGTCTTGAGGTCGAGCTTGGAGATGTCGTAGAGGGCCCGGTTGGAGATCATGACTACTTCGAGGGGGGTCGCGGCCCGGATTGTCGCGATGCTCGGCATGATATCGAGGAGCTCCATTTCGCCAAAGGTTTCGCCTTCCCTGAGGCGTGCGATGACAACGCCCTGTTTGATGACCTCGACCTCGCCGCTGAGGATGAAATAAATTTTGTCGTTGGGCTGGCCTTCAATCTGAGGGCATTCTCCGGCCTCGAAGTGCTTCGTTCCTAAAAGAGGCTTGATCTTCTCTATCTGCTCGCACGTCACGCCTCCGAAAAGCGAATATTTTTGGAGAGTATTTATATCGATCATTCTTGTTTCACCCCTAAATCCTATCCCGTATATTAAAATATAATTAATTATATAACAGACATAAAGGGAAAGCCATCGATAAAAATTCTTTTGACTTCTCTATTGAGGGTGCCCTCCGCGGGGCACAGAGAGCCACAGAAGTTCGCAGGGCAGGAGCTCAGGCGCCTGCTCCGGGACAAAAACCCTGTCCGACAGAAGGTCGACCGCCTCCGGAGCAGCCATAGCCTCAAAGAGGGAATGCCAGGCATCCGGCGATACCCCTGCCGCCTGCTCGCCGAAATTGCCCAGCACTGCAAGGCTCGCGTCTTCTGACACCTTTCTGAACATCAGCACGGACGGATGTCCGCTCTCGATCACCTGGACATCCTGCACGGCAAAAACAGCATGCGCCGCCCTGATCTGGATCATTCTTCTGAACCGGGCGAATATGCGCCCCGTCACCGTAGAGGGATCGTGGCGCTCCTCAAACAGCGCCTTCTGAAAAAGCGGCCGGTGCACCCAGCGGGAATCTCCGGCGTGGGCGGGGTCTCTGTCCCAGTCGGGATCGTTCTCCATGCCGAGTTCGTCGCCGAGATATATGAGCGGCAGGCCGCCCGCCGCAAACACTATCCCGTACAGAAGCAAAAAGCGCCGCAGCGCCGTCTCCCTGTCCTTGCCCGGATCGCGGCCCATGTCGCGCTCGATGCCCGCAAGCGAGGCGGCCGTGCCGCATATGCGCATGTCCTGGGTCACGGGGTTGTACTGAAACTTGAGGCCCCGCGCGAAGCTGTCGGGGAATTCCCCGAGATAAAAGCGGTTCAGGAACTGGCGGTGATCAAAGCCCCTGATGCCGAGCGCGGCCGCATCTTCATCCGCGAAGGTCCAGCCGATGTCGTCGTGGCAGCGGAGGTAATTGACCCAGGCGCAGCCCGGCGGCAGATGGTGGCGTTTTTTCATCGAGTACGCGAGAAGGCGGACTTCCTTGGTCGCGGCGGCTTCCCAGAGCTCGGCCATCAAAAGGGGGTTGTAGGAGAGCTGACATTCGTGCAGGTCGATGTAGCGGGCGATGTAATCGGGATGCACGATGGCCTCGGACTTGAACAAAAGCGAAGGGCAGGCGAGCCGCGCCACGGACTGGAAGGCTCGGATGATGGTGTGGGCCTGAGGAAGGTTTTCGCAGGCTGTACCTTTTTCTTTCCAGATGAAGGCCACCGCGTCGAGCCTCAGGACGGCCACTCCCCGGTTCGCGAGCGCCAGCATCTCTCCCGCCATGGCGTTGAACACGGCGGGGTTACGGTAGTTCAGGTCCCACTGGTAGGAATGAAAAGTCGTCCACACCCAGCGCTGCATCTCCTCATTCCAGGTAAAGGAGCCGCGCCGGGACTCCGGGAAGATATCCCTCAGCGTCCGGCTGTATTCCTCGGGTTCTCGAAAATCGGGAAAGGTGAGATAGAAGTCGCGGTAGTCCGCACTGCCCGACTTGGCGGCGAGGGCCCACTCGTGCTCGTCCGAAGTGTGGTTGAAGACGAAATCCGCGACGAGGGCGATGCCCTCCTCCGCCAGAAGCCGGGCGAGCGCGGCGAGGTCCGTCATGCTCCCGAGCGCGGGGGCGGTCTCCCTGTAGCTCAAAACCGCGTAGCCGCCGTCGTTCTCGGCCTCGGGAGACCTGAAAAAAGGCATCAGGTGCAGGTATTTGACGCCGAGCTCTTTCAGATAGGGAAGGCGTTCGCCTATGCCGCGGAAAGTCCCGGCCCAGCGGTCCACATAGCACACGGCGCCCACGACGTCCTGCGCGAGGTACCAGCCATTCTCGGGAAGAAAAGTTCGGTCCCGCTTTCTGAGCCATGCCGGGCGATTCTCAAAAGCTTCAAACGCGCCATACACGAGATTCTCGACCCAGTAGGCAAAATCGGGCCTGTCGCCATAGAGCTCGAATAAAAGCCCGGTGAGCCGCTCGAGCTCAGCATCGAGCCGGTGTTCGAATTCGGGCCAGCGCGGAGACTGCACTGCGCCGCGCGCCCTCAGCCTCTCGGCCAATTCATGTCTGAATGAGTCAAAACCCCGCAGCATACGGCATTATCGGTATCAGCGTTTGCCCGAATCGTAGATTTGGCCCGACGCCTTCGGCCCGACCGATTTGCCCGCAAAGAAGAGGAGCGCGATGATGGTGAGCAGATAGGGCAAAATATAGAAAAATTCGCCGGGCAGACCGGCGAGAAAGTTGATATCCTTTGCGTAGAACGAGAGCGCGGTGGAAAAACCGAAGAAGAGCCCCGCCCCGAGCACGCCGAAGGGATTCCACTTTCCGAAGACCAGCGAGGCGAGCGCGATGAAGCCCGTGCCGTGAATCGATACGAGGGTATACTGAATATCGGCGGTGAGCACCATGACCGCTCCGCCGAGCCCGCCGAGCGCTCCCGAGACGAGCACGCCGAAATAGCGCATCTTGGCAACGTTGATGCCCATGCTGGCGGCTGCCTGCGGATGCTCTCCGCAGGAGCGCATGCGCAGCCCGAGCGGTGTCTTGTACACGACAAACCAGGTTATGAGCACCATCGCAATCGCGATATAGAAGGTCGGATACACCTGATCGAAGAGCATGCGGCCGAGCACGGGAATCTTGCTCAGGCCGGGCACGCTGAATTTCTGGATGCCGTTGGAAAAGGCGCGCGTCCTCTGCTGATGGAAGATAATCTGGCAGAGATACACGGTGAGTCCGCTGGCGAGAATGTTGAGCGCGGTCCCCGATATGACCTGGTCGGCCTTGAGATTGATGCTTGCGACCGCATGGAGAATGCTGAACACGACGCCCGACAAGAGGCCGGCGAGTAAGCCGTACCAGGCGGCCGCAGGCGTTACATTCTCCAAAAGCACGGTCACCGTGGCCCCCGTAAAGGCCCCGACCATCATGATACCCTCGAGCGCGATATTGACGATGCCAGAGCGCTCGCTGAAGAGCCCGCCGAGCGCGGTCAAAATGATGGGCGCCGAAAACATGAGCGCGATGGGAAACATCTGGAGAAAAAGTTCGAAAGTCATACGCGATCCCCTTCCGTTGTGGGTGCCTGCTTGCGTTCGAATTTGTCGAGAATCATCTTGATACCGAACTTCATCGCGACAAAGAGCACGATGGAGGCCTGGATGATGCCCGCGATCTCGCGCGGAATCCCCTGGGACTGCATCAGTGGCTGGGCGGCCTTGAGGCCTCCGAACAGCAGGCCGGCCAGCAGGATACCTGTAGCCTCGTTGCCCCCGACCAGCGCAACCGCGATGCCGTCGAAGCCGTAGCCTTCCGCGGCCTGGATGACGCGGCCGAAATTGAAGGTTCCGACGGTTATCACCGCGCCCGCGAGGCCTGCAAAGGCACCCGCAATCGCCATGGAGGCGATGATGTTGCGGCTGACCCTCATGCCGGCATAGCGGGCGGCCTCTTTGTTGTAACCGACGGCGCGCAGTGAATAGCCGAAGGTCGTCTTGTTGATGATAAAAGAAAATATCACTACGGCAAGAATGACCGGAATAAATCCCCAGTTGAGGCGCGACTGCCGGGTGATGCTTTCCAGAAACGGCGACTTGAGCAGGGCCGTCTCGGGGAATGGCGCAGTCTTGACCCTGTCGACACTACCGAAGATGTGCAGAATGACAAAATTGTTGAAATGCAAGGCTATGTAGTTCATCATGATGGTGACGACGACTTCGTGCACATTGTAGCGGGCCTTCAGAAAGCCCGGAATGGCGCCCCAGAGGGCCCCGCCCAGAATCCCGGCGAGCAGGACGAGCGGCAGGTGGATCGCCCTGGGAGCCTGCAGAAGAAGCGCCACCGTCGTCGCCGAGATCGAGCCGACCATGAGCTGGCCCTCAGCGCCGATGCTAAAAAGCCCGGTCCGCGACGCAAATGCGAAAGAAAGCCCCGTGAGGATGATCGGCATGGCCTGAATTATGAATTCGCCGATGTAGCGGGTGTTGATGGGCTGCCCGTTCACGATGTCGATGCCGGAAAATCCCTTGACGATCGCTGCGTACATCGACAGCGGCGAACGTCCCGTGAGTATGACGATGAGTGAGCCCAGCACAAATCCCAAGAGCACCGCGATGAGCGGAAGCACAATTTTTTCTTTCCTTGCTGTCATCGATTCTCCTCCGTTCAGGCCTGGGCCTCACTGTGGGTCTTGCGGAGCGCGCCGGACATCATGAGGCCGAGCTCGTTCTCATTTGTCGTCGCCGCATCCACTGTGCCCACAATTTCACCGTTGCAGATCACCGCAATCCGGTCGGAAATATCCATGATCTCGTCGAGTTCCAGGGAGACAAGGAGAATCGCCTTGTTCTTGTCGCGTTCTTCGATGATCCGCTTGTGGATATATTCGATGGCGCCGACATCGAGGCCGCGCGTTGGCTGGACCACCACGAAGACGTCGGGCGAGCGGTCGATTTCGCGCGCGACGATGGCCTTCTGCTGGTTGCCGCCGGACATGGCCCGCGTCGGAGTCAGAGCTCCCTGGCCGGAGCGCACGTCGAATTCCTGGATAAGCCTCCTGGCATTGTCGAGAATCGCCTTTTTCCTCAAAACCCCGTGACTGGCAAAAGGCTTTTCATAGTAATTGTGAATGATAAAATTCTCTCCAAGCGTGAAGTCGAGCACAAGGCCGTATTTCTGGCGGTCTTCGGGGATGTGTCCGAGGCCGAGATCTGCCCTCTCTTTGATCGAGAGATGCGTTATGTCCTTATCTTTCAGGAAGATTTTACCAGATTCGACCTTGGTCAGCCCGGTGATCGCATACACCAGCTCCGCCTGTCCGTTGCCGTCGATGCCGCAGAGGCCCAAGACTTCGCCTGCGTGCACCGTCAGCGAGAGATTTTTGACGCCAAGAACTCCTTTTAGGTTCTTTACATTGAGCTCTTCGATGCGCAGAAGCTCATCGCCTGGCCTTGCGGGCGTCTTGTCGACATGAAAACTGACCTGGCGGCCGACCATCATCTCGGCCATTCTCTCTTCGTCGGTATCCGCGACAGGCACCGTGCTGACAAGCTTGCCCCGCCGAAGGACGGTGCATATATCCGCAACTGCCTTAATCTCCTTGAGCTTGTGCGTGATGAGCAGAATGGTCTTGCCCTCCTCCACCAGCCTCCTCATGATCTGCATGAGCTCGTGGATCTCCTGGGGAGTGAGGACCGCCGTGGGCTCGTCAAAGATGAGAATCTCCGCATCGCGGTAGAGCATCTTGAGTATCTCGACGCGCTGCTGCATGCTGACCGAAATGTCCTCAATCTTCGCACGCGGATCGACCGCCAATCCATAGAGTTTCGAAATCTCCTCGACTTTTTGTTCCGCAGCACGAATGTCGAGGACCGGCCCCCTGTGCGGCTCCATCCCGAGGATAATATTCTCTGTCACCGTAAAGTTGTGTACGAGCTTGAAGTGCTGATGAACCATGCCTATGCCGAGCGACGTTGCGACATTCGGGTCGCTGATCTTGACCTCTTTGCCCCGTACTCGGATTGAGCCGCTGTCGGGCTGATACAGGCCAAACAGAATGCTCATCAGTGTGGATTTTCCGGCACCATTTTCGCCCAAAAGAGCGTGTATCGACCGCTCTTCGATCTGAAGCGTGATGTCGTCGTTTGCTCTGATTCCGGGGAAATCCTTCGTGATGTGAAGCATCTCTACGATGTACGACACCTACAACCCCCTGGATTAAGATAGAACTACATTAGATATGGAAAATGAGTATATCACACCATGTTTCTTTTCGCCAGAGAGGAAAGACTATCGCTTTTTTCTTGTCCCGATAAAGAGATTGAGGCTCAGCACGAAAAGGACGAGGAGCAGGGCTGCGCCCCAGGCCTTCTGGTGCCAGTCGTCGTAGGGGCTCTTGATGTATTCATAGATCACCAGGGGGAGCGCCGAGACAGGTCCCCCGAAGTTCAGGCTGAGGAAGGGGTTGCCGAAAGAGGTGAAGATGAGGGGTGCGGTCTCGCCCGTGGCGCGCGCGATCCCAAGGCCCGTCGCCTCCAGTATCCCGGAAGCGGCCGCGGGCACAACGATCTCGACGACCGCGCGCCAGCGGGGAACCCCAAGCGCGAGCGCAGCCTCCAGGTACGAAACCGGCACCATGTCGAGCGATTCTTTTATCATGCTGATCATGAGCGGCAACATGACGATCGAAAGCGCAATGCCGCCGGCGAATGCCGAGAAGGTCCTCAGGGGCACGACAACCCAGGTGTAGATGACGACGCCTATGACGATGGAGGGGATGCCCTGGAGGGTGTTGACCACGTTCAAGAGCCCGTCGGCCCTCTTCGAGCCCTTGTGCTCATACAGATAGAGACTGGTGAGCAGGGAAAAGGGCAGCGCTATGACAATCGCGACGGCCAGCACCATGAGCGTACCGACGATTGCCTGTACGATGCCCCCGCCCACTTCGCCAAAGGGTTTCTGCTGCTGGAAAAAGAAATCGAGATTGAGCGCCTTACCGCCGTTCACCACAACCTGGGCCATGATGAGAAACAGCAGGGCCACCACAATGCCGGCGGGCACCAGCACTGCAACCCTGAAAAGGATGTCCTTTCTTTTTCGGCCCTTGTATTGGCCGGCAAAAACATTATTTTCCATAGGCGCCCATCCCCTTGCTCATCAGCGTTCTTCCGAACCAGCCCGCTATCATGGTGATGACGAGAAGAATCAGGGCGAGCCCCATCATGGCCGAGCGGTGAACCTCGCTTGCAGCCTCGTTGAACTGTGAGGCGATGACACTCGCCAGCGTATTCCCGAGCGAAAACAGCGATTTCGGAATTCGCGTCGCGTTGCCGATCAGCATGGTCACCGCCATGGTCTCGCCGAGCGCGCGCCCGAGCGAAAGCAGGATGCCTGCGAATATGCTCTTCTTCGCAAAAGGCAGGGCGATGCCCGTGACGACCTCCTGCTTTGTGAGCCCAAGGGCGAAGGCACCCTCCCTCAGGCCTGCGGGAACATTGACGAGCGCCTCGCGGGTCATCGAGGACATGTAGGGTATGATCATGATCGCGAGCACGAGGGAAGCCGAGAGGATGCCCGCTCCATAGGGAGGAGCGCCCACCAGCAGCGCAAGCTTCCTTACCAGCGGAATCACGACCTCAATCCCCCACAGGCCAAACACGACCGACGGAATTGAGGCCAGCACATTGATGAGCGTGTTCAGTACGGAGCGAATCCAGCCCGAATTGACATACTCGCCCATCACTATCCCCGCGCTGAGCGACAGGGGAATTGCAATGACAAGAGCGATGGCCGAGGTCATCAGCGTGCCGATTATAAAAGGCAGGGCGCCGAAGCGGGTCGTAACCGGATTCCATTCCGATCCATACAAGAATGCAGCCCCTTCCTGCTTTGCCGCTGGAAGGGATTGCACTACAAGAGTAAACAAAAATCCTGCGAAGATAAAAACGATGACCAGAGCTGCAAAACTGAGCAGGACATTAAACCTTCTGTCATTCATGTTTCAGAAACCAAAAACATATATGCCTTTCAAAGTCAATGCGGGCCAGCGCTGTCTTACCATTGGAGCCTGACCCGCAAACCGGAGTTACATTATTACTTTACCAGAGCCTGGCCATTGTAGGTGATGCTCTTGACGATGGCCTCGGCAGCCTTCACTGCGGGCGGAGGAAGGGTCGCGTAATCGAGGGCGGTCACATACTGCTGGCCGTCGTGGATCATCCACCAGAGAAGCTTCGCAAGCTGCTCAGCCTGTTCGCGGGAGCGGTTGCCATAGTTCTGCTCGCGGTAGACGACAAGCCAGGTCAGGGAGCTGATGGGATAGCCTTCTCTCGCATCGGGGTTGACGAGAACGATGCGGGTGTCGGCGGGGAAGGCTCCTGCAGCGGCCGCTGAGGTCGATGCGAGACTCGGATCAATCCAGTTTCCGCTCGAATTCTTTATCGTGGCGACTGGCATGCTGTTCTGGTTGGCATAGGCCAGCTCGACATAGCCGATAGTGCCCTGAGTCTGCTTGACCACGCCTGCGACGCCGGCATTCTGCGCGGCGCCCTGTCCGACGGGCCAGCTCACGGAGTTCGCATTGCCGACCTTGGACTTCCATTCGGCGCTCACTGCGCTCAGATAGGCGGTGAAATTGAAGGTCGTCCCAGAACCGTCAGAGCGGTACACAGGCATGATCGCGAGGCTGGGAAGCTTGACATTGGGATTGAGGTCGGCAATGGCCTTGTCGTTCCACCTCGTGATTTTGCCCAGGTAGATGTTGGCCACCACGTCGCTGGTGAACCTGAGTTTGGGGTTGCCGGGGAGGTTGTAGGTGACGACGATTGCGCCGATCACCGTGGGGATGTGGACGACTGCACCAGGATACTTGCTGAAGTCTCCATCCTTGATGAACGAATCGGTCCCGCCGAAATCGACGACGCGATCCTGAACATTCTTGAGGCCGCCCGAGGATCCGATACCCTGGTAATTCACTCTGACGCCGGTCAGTTTGTAGTATTCATCGAACATCTTGGTATAGGCCGGAGCAGGGAACGTCGCGCCGGAGCCCAAGAGTGTCTGTGCGCCAAGCGCGCTTGTCAGTCCGACGGCAAACAGAGCCAGCAGAACCAGACTCTTCGAAACTGCATTTCGTTTCATGCGTTTTCCTCCACATCGTTTTCATTCGTGAGGCACAACAGGCGACGCAATCGCGTGCGCCATGCCCGCCTTTCACGATGTACGAGCAGAGAATATTCGGGCCAAATTAATAGATTTTCTGATTTGTGTTAGGAAATGATTAAAAATATAGGGCTGCCCATTTTGGACAGCCCTATTTTAACACTGAAATCTAGGCGTTCATGCGCTTACTTTGCCGGGACTTCCGAAACCTTGAGCTTGCCGGAGGCGATCAACGCTTCGTACTCCTTGACCTTGGCGATGATGTCGGCGGAGAGGTTGGGGTTCTGCTCGGGGATGCCGACGCCCTTGTTCGCCACGGTGAATACGAGGCTCTGGCCGCCGGGGAACTTCCCGTCCATGGTCAGCTTGCAGACATCGTAGGCAGCCACGTCGACGCGCTTCATCATCGAGGTGAGGACCGCCGACTTGGTTCCGCTGTAGATGCCGTCGTTGTACTGATCCTTGTCGACGCCGATCGCCCAGCGGATATCGCCCTTCTGTGTGCGCTCTTTGGCTTCCTTGATGAGGCCGTTGCCCGTGCCGCCCGCAGCGTGGTAGATGATGTAGGCACCGGCGTTGAACTGCTTCTGGGCAAGAGCCTGGCCTTTATCCGGGGCTGCGAAGTCGCCCGCATAGTCCACGAGGATCTTGCAATCCGGATAGACGGCCTTGACGCCCTGCTCGAAACCGGCCTGGAACTTCTCGATGAGCGGGAACTGCATGCCGCCAAGGAAGCCGACGATGTTCTTTCCATCGGCCTTCGCCTTGAGTGCTGCCGCGACGCCGACAAGGAAGGAACCTTCATGCTCGGCAAAGCCGGCCGAGACGACGTTCGGCAGATTCACGACGGTGTCGATGATGAGGAACTTGCGGGTCGGATAGTTCTTCGCAACCTGTGTCATTGACTGCTCGAAGAGGAATCCGGGGGCGATGATGAGGCTCAGGCCTTCATCCGCAAATGTCGAAAGGTTCGGGACATAATCTGCCTCTGCACCGGACTGCAGATACTTGTAATTGTTTTTCGCAAGCTTGAAATCCTGCGCGAAGCGGACGATGCCTTCCCAGGTGCCCTGGTTGAAGGACTTGTCATCGATACCACCAATGTCGGTGACGAGGCCGACTTTGAACTGGGCAAACACTGGCGCCGCGATGAGTGCAGCGACGACAAGCACTAATAGTGCTTTTTTCATGCTTTCCTCCTTTTAAGGATCGCTCTCTCTAAATGATACGCGAAGATTATGCCAATCTATCGCACTAAGTAAGGTAAATGGTAAAGCGGTGCCCGCAGATTGTCAATAAGAATTTTGCAACTTGGAGGACTATTCGGGCATTATTTCAGGCCAATAATTCGGCCTCATGCATGATCGCCACGCCCGCCGAGGCTCCGATGCGCGACGCACCCGCCTCGAGCATGGCAAGCGCGTCCTCATAGGTCTTGATGCCGCCGGAAGCTTTCACGAGGGCTGCGTCGCCCACAGTCTCCTTCATGAGCCGGACATCCTCCACCGTCGCGCCCCCGGTGCCAAAGCCTGTGCTCGTCTTCACGAAGGCTGCCCCCGCCGCCACCGCCGCCCTGCACGCGGCGATCTTCTCTTCCTGCGTCAGATAACAGGTCTCGATAATTGCCTTGACGATAGCGGGCTTCGAGGCCTTCACCACCGCGGCGATATCCTCGCGGACCGAATTCCAGTCCCCCGCCTTCGCGCGCCCGATATTGATCACCATATCGACTTCGCGGGCGCCCTCTGCGACCGCACGGCGCGCCTCTTCCGCTTTGACGGCCGTGCTGTTCGCCCCGAGGGGAAAACCGACCACGGTCGCAATCAGCACTTCGGAACCGGCGAGCTCTCTGGCGCAGGTCGGGACCCAATACGGATTGATGCAGACTGCCTTGAATTTGTACTGTTTGGCTTCCGAACACAGCGCTTTTACCTGATCCTCCGTCGCTGTGGCTTTCAGCAGCGTATGATCGATCGCTGCGGCGACCATCTCCCTGGTCCAACTCATTTTTTGTTCCTCCGTAATTAACACTAGATCTCGATTCTGTTCCGCAGGTATTCGCGCCGGGTGGCGACCAGCTCCTGCAGCTCCGCGAGCATGCGCTCGTCGGCTCTCTCGGCGATCGGAAACACGTACTGTTCCGTCTCATCGGTGTATCGGCGGACAAAAACGTCATCGGTCACGTAGCCGAGACTGACCATGTTCGAGATGCGGTCCGCGCTCTTGAGCACCCTGGCGCGCAGCGATCCGTAATCGCGGATGCGCGTGAGAAACTCCGCCTTGTTTTCGACCGGCCGCCTGGTCACTTCAAGCACAAGCTTATAGACATCGACAGCCTCGTCATCGATCGAGAGAATGCTGTCGGGATCCGTCTCGGGAGCGTCCTCGAGCAGGTCGTGGATGAGAGAGGCCTTGAGCAGTACGGAATCGATATAGCCATAGTCCATGAGGATGGCCATGGTGTCGAGCTGGTGCCTGAACATGTTGCCGCCGCTTCGCCTGGGCTTGCCGATGAGGAGGGTCGCCAGCTGAATATAGGGGGCAAGATGCATGCGCTTGAGGCGCAGCATGGCGGCCTTGTCCATGGTGAGACGGTCGAAGCGAAGCACTGCACTCTGGGGACCATTCTCTCCTGAATTCATGAAAGCTCCCGAATATACAGATCGAGCTTGGCGGCCTTCGCCCTGGAGACCGCAAGCTTGTCTTTCTCCTTCTCTATGATATCAGGCGGAGCGGAAGAAAGAAATGCGCCATTTGAAAGCTTGGATTCGAGTTTTGCAGTGTAGGTCTTCTCTTTCTCCTTCTCCTTCGAGAGCCGGTCCACAAGCCTGGCGATATCGAGCAGTCCGCGCACCTGCACGTGTATGGTCACTCCATTGCCCGCAAGCGAGACGGAGCCTTCGCGGGCCGCGCCGCCTGTCGAGCTTGTCGATACCGAGGAAGCCCCGGTGAGCAGGCTTATGAGCGCCGCATGCTCCCGAATGAATGCAGCATGGGCGTAGCCGCCGTCGAAGACGAGGCTGAGGGGAATGGAGGCCTCGGGTGAAATCTGGAATTCGGACCTCAGGGTGCGCACGAGCGTGACGATCTCCTTCAGTGCCTCGAAATGCGCCTGAATCTCGGGCGATTCCCGTGCGACGGTCCATTCGGGGTAGCTGGCCGAGATGAGCCTCCCTTCGGCATTGGGAAGCATTCCGTAGATCTCCTCGGTCACGAAGGGGAGGAAGGGGTGCAAAAGCCTCAGCGACTCGTCGAGCACTCTGAGAAGCACCGTCGTCGCGCGGTCCTTTTCTCTTTCATCGCCGGATTTCGTCGAGAGCTTGGAGGCCTCGATGTACCAGTCGCAGAAATCATCCCAGAAATACGAGTAGACGGTCTGGGCCGCGTCGTTGAAGCGCCACGACTCGAGGGCCTGGCTTACGCCTTTCGCGGCCTCGTTGAGCCTGTGGAGTATCCACCGGTCGGTATCGTTGTATGCCAGCTCGCTCTCCGCAAGGTAGTTGCGCCCCTCGAGGTTCATGAGGATGTAGCGCGAGGCGTTCCACACCTTGTTGGCGAACTTGCTGCCCATCTTGAAGCTTTCGCGGTCGAGGAGAATATCCTGGCCGCCCGCGCAGTTGTAGGCGAGCGTGAACTTGAGGGCGTCGGCGCCGTATTCCTCGACGACTTCGAGGGGATCGATGCCGTTGCCGAGGCTCTTGGACATCTTACGGCCCTGTTTGTCGCGTATGAGGCCGTGGATGTACACTTCCTTGAACGGGCTCTGCCCGGTGAACTCCATGCCGGCCATAATCATGCGGGCCACCCAGAAGAAGATGATGTCGTAGCCCGTCACGAGGGCGCTTGTGGGATAGAAATACCGGAGGTCCGCGGTATCCTTGGGCCAGCCCAGCGTGCTGAAAGGCCAGAGCCAGCTCGAAAACCAGGTGTCGAGCACGTCTTCATCCTGGTAGATGTTGCTGGAACCGCACTGGGTGCACACTGTCGGATCCTCGCGGCTCACCATCATGGCACCGCAGTCCCTGCAGTAGAACACCGGAATGCGGTGCCCCCACCAGAGCTGACGGGAAATACACCAGTCGCGGATATTCTCGAGCCAGTGTCTGTAGGTGTGCTCCCACTTTCTGGGGAAAAAGACGACGTCGCCGTCCTGCCAGGCCTTGAGGGCCTTGTCGGCGAGGGGCTTCATGCGCACAAACCACTGTTTCGAAAGATAAGGTTCGATGACGGTGTGGCAGCGGTAGCAGTGCCCCACCGCGTGCGTGGTCTTTTCCTCGCTCCTGAGAAGACCGAGGGCCTCGAGGTCGGCGAGGACGGCTTTCCGCGCGTCGAGCACCTTCATGCCCCGGTATTTTTCAGGCACCGCAGAGGAAAGGGTGCCGTCGGGATTGAGAATATTGATGCGCTCAAGACCGTGGCGCTGTCCGACCAGAAAATCGTTCGGGTCGTGGGCGGGGGTAATCTTCACGAGCCCCGTGCCGAATTCGGGGTCGACATAGCTGTCCGCGATGATGGGGATGATGCGGTCTGTCAGCGGCAGCCGCACGGCCTTGCCGATGAGCCCCGCGTAGCGGGAATCGTTCGGATGCGCCGCCACGGCGGTATCGCCCAGCAGCGTCTCCGGGCGCGAGGTCGCGATCTCGATCCTGCCGCTCGGCCATTCGGGACAGGGGCCGTCGACGAGCTCATACCAGATGTGCCACAGCGCGCCCGGCTCATCCTCGTGCTCAACCTCGTCGTCCGAGAGGGCGGTCCCGCACGAGGGGCACCAGTTCACCAGGTATTCGCCGCGATAGATCAGATTGCGCTCGTACA
>Ga0228535_1002744_pt1 | contig 15471 bp, 19 predicted proteins | sample SJ1metagenome_FD_168457 | JGI IMG/M metagenome (GOLD analysis project Ga0228535, IMG submission 168457) | Enriched culture of PCE-dechlorinating microbial communities from Ithaca, New York, USA - SJ1 | ecosystem: Engineered > Modeled > Simulated communities (microbial... > Unclassified | place... | reverse complement strand
TATATAAAAAGCTGCGATAGTATCGCAGCTTTTAGTTCGTTTTTTATTTAATTGATAAACCATGCTCCGTTATAATAATCTAAATAGAATATAACGGTCTTATTATTTGTAAAATCCAGCGTTAAATCTTGTGTAAATGTTTTTTTGTTCGCATCAGTTAGTGTCATTGTATAAGATTTAATGCTTGAGTCTTGTATGAAAAAATAACACTGCTGCCCCTGCTCTAATTTACTTGCCATAACCTGCGTTTCCTTATCATTTGTAAGAGCTACGCTTTTTAATGCCATGTCGCCGTTGTTTACAACAGTTACTTTATAAATATTCTCGGCTTTTACGTTATATGTTTTTAACGCATTGCTTATCGAATAATTATAAAAACGGAAATCTTTATTATTAGTATAATCTTGCAGGCAGAATTTTTTATTTTGAATAAGAGATGCAATATCTCCGCCTTTTTCATTTTCAAGCCTGAGTATTTGGTCTGTCGCGTCCGTACTTAACATATCTAAATAATAAACATCCAGTTTCCCTGTCGCGAAATATCTGTCGATATTCTTTTTCGCAACGTATCCGTCTATATTCATATAAGCAGTTATTAAATAAAACGCAAGCCCTGTAATAAAAGCGAATTTTATAAATGGAAACTTTACATTTTTTATTTTTAGGAATATTAACAAAATTACGCAAAACTCATAAATAAGAATAATATATACAAGCAGCCGTAGTATAGTGTATCCGTATGCCGCTTCGTAAAGGTGCATTCTGTAAAATGATGATATTGCAAGTAAAAGAGTTAAAAAGGTAAATATATAAAGGAAGTTTTTTATCTTTTTCGTTGCAGACTCGCCTGTTAATTTAAATATTGTAAGTATTATGGCTATATTTATAACAGTTAGCGCAACGAGCTGGAAAAATCCGCTGCGGGCATACTGCGCGTAATCAAAGTTGTTGGGAAGCCCGTAAATGCGTCCTCCTACTAAAAATACCGACTGGAATACGCAGAATAATGCGTATACAATAGTCGATACGCTAAGAACGATAAATATTTGAGTATTGTAATCTTTTGAACTGTCTTTTTTAATGCTTTCAGGTGGGTTAATTAAATATTTTTCAGAGTTTTCATTTAAAGTAATGCGTCTCTCAATAGCAAAACGGATAAAACCATATGAATACGCGGAAGTAAGCACAAAGAAAAATACATAGTAAATAACATCTCCTAAATTTATTTTAAAATTTTTAAACCAATCGTGAAATAATGTATTAAGTAAAATATCCGATGAAAACATAAGCGGAATAATTATCGCAAGGAGAATGACGCTTAACAATATTCCAATAAGCACATTTCTTTTTTGAGCATTTATGCTTTGCTTAAATATGTTTTTTACAATATTTGCGAAATACCTGAAAATATATAAAAAAGGTATAAATAAGCTTTTTAAAAACTTTAGTATATCCGCTTTATTATTCTGACTTAGTATAACAGTAATAATATACAGCACAGGTACTACCAAAAAATTAATAGACCGTATTATATTATTCATATATACCGCATAAACAGCCGCATATAAAAAGTTTACCAAGCTGAGCGCTATGTAAGTCTTTTTATTAAAGTGTTCCGAGTTTAGCATAATGTAAGTGAATATAAACATCATAAGTAAAAATATGGGGTAATTTAGTCCCAGATGTATAGTTTTGTGAAACAATATGGTATACATCACCCCTACAATAGCCGCTAAAATCATTAAAAGCGTATGCTTTTTATAATCTTTTTCTATATAATAATTCATAATCTACACCTCGTTATCATTTGTATATTCCAAAATATCGCCGGGCTGGCATTTAAGCTCCCTGCAAATAGCTTCCAGCGTGCTGAATCGTATTGCTTTGGCTTTATTGTTTTTAAGTATTGATAAGTTTGCGTTAGTTATTCCTATCCGTTCGCTTAGTTCATTAAGGCCTATTTTTCGCTTAGCCATCATGATATCCAAATTTAATATAATAGCCATTTCGTCACCTATATTGTAAGGTCATGGTCGTTTTTATATTCAACAGCTCTTCTAAACACTTCCGCAAGCACAATACAGAAAAGCGAAGCTATAAAGAATATAAACAGCGAAACCATAGTCATTAGTGAATTGACTGCAAAAGTTTTTACTAAAAATATTATGCATGTTATCATGCTGGCCTTTGAAATGCGCTTAAGCGCAGTTACATTTCTTAAAATAAACGGATCTGATTTTTCAACCGAATTGAAAATAACGCGCAGCTCGTTTAAAATAAATAGCATTAATATGCCGAAAATATATAATATTACCATGTAAAAGGCATACATTTTCGCTATGTTTCCTTCGTAGAAGACGCTCATAAGCCATTGCAGCGTCCACGCGAGGGATGCCATAACCACAACGTCTGATGCCATTAACGCTATAATGATAAATTTTATAAATGAGGATAATACTTTATATCCTTCTTTTTTCAATATCATCACCTCTTTTAATGAGTAGTATACTCAATATTTTGTGAATGTCAATAATAAATTATCGTTTATCAATAATTATTTACTGTTTTTTATTATTTATTATTACAAACAATAAAACAATATATGGAAAATTTTTAATTTATATATAAATACAACTCAACTAACCTATAATATTTCACAAAATTACGATATAATAATTTTTGCATATTAAAAAAATTGGATGGTGAATATGTCAGATATTTTAAAGCTGCAAAACGGTTCGGACATAAGAGGCGTTGCCATAGAATCAGAAGGCGAAAAAGTTAATTTAACAGAACAAATTGCTTATAAAATAGCGCACAGTTTCGCACGATATATAAAAGACAAATATCCAAATAAAGAAAAATACTTATCAACTGTAGGAACAGACAGCCGTATAACAGGTCCGGCTATTAAAAAAGCGGTTATTAATGGTCTTGTTGACGAAGGTTTTTTTGTATATGACGCGGCTTTAACTTCCACTCCGGCAATATTTATGTCAACTATATTCAATGATATAAAAGCAGACTGCGGCATTATGATAACGGCAAGCCATCTTCCGTACAATAGAAACGGCATGAAATTTTTTTCAAAAGAGGGCGGGCTTGATAAAAATGATATTAAGAAAATTCTTCTTGATACGGAAAAAGATTCCTTTGTATATAAACGCGGTTATGTGCGTTCGATTGATCTGACACAAATATACAGCAATCATTTGATTAATCTCATAAGAGATAAAACAGGCAGCGATAAGCCGTTTTTAAATAAACGCATTATTGTAGATGCCGGCAACGGTTCAGGAGGATTTTTTGTAAATATTTTAAACGAATTGGGAGCGGACACTTTGGGAAGCGTTTATCTTAATCCTGACGGATATTTTCCCAATCATATTCCAAATCCTGAAAACACACAGGTAATGGAAGAGTTTTCAAAGCAGGTATTAAATGTAAAAGCTGACTTAGGCATAATTTTTGACACTGATGTTGACAGAGCGGCTTTTGTTGACAGAACCGGTAAAACGATTGCCAAGAATGCGCTTGTCGCGTTAATGTCATATATAGTTTCCAAAGAGAATAAAAACAGCATTATAGTTACAGACTCCGTCACTTCTAATTCTCTTACCGAATATATACAAAATTTAGGGTGCGTACATCACAGATTTAAACGGGGATATAAAAATGTAATAGACGAAGCTGTAAAGTTAAACAGCGAAGGAAAATACGCTCCGCTGGCAATTGAGACAAGCGGTCACTGCGCCCTTTTAGAAAATTACTTTTTGGATGACGGCGCGTATATGGCTGTAAAAATTTTAATATTGTTTGCTGAAATGGCTAAAGAGGGTAAAAATATATCTGATGCGATAAAAACATTAAAAGAGCCTGTTGAATCAATCGAAATCCGAATAAATATCCTGCAGGATGATTTTAAGCAATACGGCGAAGAAGTATTATCAGTGTTTAAAGAATATGTGCAAAACAAAGAAGGCTGGAAACTTGATACACCGTCTTATGAAGGCATAAGAATAAAAGCTGATGAAAGCAGCGGAGACGGCTGGGCGCTTATGCGGCTTTCGCTGCACGATCCGAAAATTGTTATAAATATAGAATCGGATATATCGGGCGGAGTTGATATAATAAAACAAAATATTTTTAAATCAATAGAAAAATTTGAAAAATTAAAATATTGACATAAAAAGAGGTTGAAAAGATGAAATTTATAGTAGATGAAGAAGTATTTAAAAAACTTGACGATTATTACGTGGGGGTTGTAGTCGCGTATAATGTTAACAATTTTGAGCCTAATGCGGATATAGCCAACTTATTTGACGAAGAAGTAAAAAAAGCCTTCATTAATCTAAGTGATGTTAATTTAAAGGAGCATCCGCAGATATCATTATACAGAAACGCAATGCAGGCTGTAGACATTAACCCCAACAGATTTCCTTGTTCAATAGAAGCGATGCTTAAAAGGGTGCAGAAAGGCAACTCTCTCCCGTCTGTTAATGCTATAGTTGATTTAAATAACTACATTTCGATAAAATATACGCTGCCTATGGGTTCGCACGATATAGACGCGTTAACAGGCGATATTTATGTTAGATTTTCAAAAGATAATGACGCTTTCCTGCCTTTGGGAGAAGAGGAGGAAGAACTGCTTAGTGCTGGTGAACTTGTTTATTCGGATGACGTGCGAATAAGAACAAGAAAATGGATACACAGGCAAAGCGACATCGGTAAAATTAATCCGGAAAGCAAAAACATTTTCTTTCCGATTGACGGGTTTAATTCAAACAAAGATAAAATATTTGCCGCGTCGGCTGAGCTTGAAAAACTTTTAGAACAATATTTTAAATGTGAAGTGCTGACCGGATTTATTGATAAAAATAATAATCAAATAAAAATAAAATAAATAGGTGGCTAAAAGTATGTGTTGGTATCTATATGCTTATATTAACGAAGAGGCATATAATGATGAATTTTTTATGATATGCAATAAATTTCAGAAATCATATGAAAAAATAAAAGATAAGGATTTATTATTTATACCGGATATTGGAAAAGGTATATTTTTCCGTTTAACTAATCATTATTGCGACTGTGATACATCTCTTGGCGGCAATGATGTTAATAATAAAGAATTATCTGATTATGTGGATTGGCTGCAAGAATTGAATAAATGCAAAAATCTAAAATATATAGGCATATTAAAATTTTGTCAAAGTCATCATTATAAAAAACCACTTATACCTACAGTTACCGCGAATATATGTGATATAGATGCTAAATATCTAGCCAATATAAAAGAAGATACATTTTATAAAATTCAATTATTTAAAAAATATAATTGAAAAAATATAAATAATAAAATAGTAAAATTAATCAGCTCATTTTTTGAGTTGATTTTTTATTGAAAAAAATTTATAACGCTTTCAAATTTAAAGCTAATATATGAATAAGTTTATAAATGAAAGAATAAATTTATATATAGCGGTTTGTATTTTAAGGAGGCGTTACAGGTGAAATATGACTTTCTCAAAGGAAAAAATAATTTTCAATGCGGCATAGACATATCCCGCAATTTGGAGAAAAATCAAATCGATTTGAATTTATTGCTTTTAAACATGCCTAAAGCCGAATACGGGATAGGCCTATCTGACGGAAAAAATCAAAAAAACTTGTTTATAATAGACAATAAAAAAAGCAATAAATTTTATTTAAATTTTGATGCAAATAAATTAAAAGATTTTGATAAGCTTATAATTTATAACATTGATAATTATTATGATAATTTATTTACATATGATTTAAAATTTTTGGGGCTATTCAACAAATCCGATATTAAAGAAGAAAAGCAAGAAATTAAAGAAAATAAAGTTGAGCTTGAAGATATAAACAAAATATCAGACAGGATTGAAACAGTATTAAATACAATAGCGTCTAAAAATGATAAATTAGAGAATAAACAAAAAGAAGAAACTAAAGATGAAGATGAAAATAACCAGTTTAAAGCGCTTCTGCCTCAATGGTCAAAACCAGAAGAAAACAACAAGCAAAAAGAAAAACAACAACAAGAAGAAATTCCAAAAATCATTGCGTATAACGAAAATATTAATGAGGAAAATAATAAAATCGAGGAAGCGGAAAAACCTATAATTATTAATAAAGAAAACAAAGAATTAATCAAAATGCAAAACGCGAAAATTGAGCAATTAAATAAAAAGGTCGAACTGCCGCCGATTGTAAAACAAACTGATAATACAGGAATAAAAATTACCAAACAAATACTATATGAAAATTTCAGACAGATAAATCCATTTGAACCTAAAATAAAAAATCATGAGTGGTTTGTGCATGCAGATAATTCAAAAAAATTTATGGTGGAATTAAACGGTCATTTAATAGATTACCAGACATTGTATTTTAATGCGAATAACCTTTATAAAAAAGAAGGTTATCCTCAAAGGATTATTGGTTATTACAATAAAGAAAACGGAAGTAAAGATATTGACTATATTGTACTGGGCGTGTTTGGGGAATATAAACAGATTCATCAGCCGATGAGAGGACTTACAGGCTATGTATATTGGCATAACATAGAAAAAGATTCTGAGATGGGTTATTGGATTGTGTATTTAGAATCGGACACCGGGAAAATTGTAGTGCCCTTAAACAAAAAAAAGTAAAAAAAAGTAAAAATTAATATAGCATAGCTTATGCTCCTTTAACAAACAATAATGTTTAAAGGAGGGAAGCTGATGAAAAAATTTATTATAGTTGTATTAGTATTGTTAACGCTTTTAGTTGTTGGATGTTCAAGTACAAAAAGCATATATGACAATAATAAAAGTTTAACTACGCCGGACTACAATATGGACTACAATGACGATGCGAAAAACTTTTATCCGGATTATGTGTTGCCCAATAATTATACAACAAAAGGGTTAAATGCAAGTTATGACAATGTCTTTCAAGCAAATAATATAACAGACTATAAATATTACGCAACGAACAACACTTTAAAAGTATGGGTAAATAATTGGGATAATGTAACAGCGAATATAAAAGCCAAAATTAAAAATGAATTAATGAACATTGACGCTAATATTAACAATATTGAGTTTGTCAATACAAAAAATGAAGTCAAATAGATAAAGGCACAATTCTTTGTGCCTTTTTTTTATTGCCGGAGGAAGAAAATGAAAAAATTGTTAATATATTTAATTGCATTATCAATAATTTTTACAGCTTCATGCACGAGCGCCGAGCGTAATAAAAGCTTAATTAATTATGACAGCTATACTGATAATCTTTATCCAGAATATAGAAATCATCCGCAGAGTCAATATTTAAGCAAAAATCAAAATTTAGTCAGTTATTTTTATTCTGAAAATATAAAGGAATATAAATATGCTCTCTCGGGCAATACTTTGAGAATCTGGATAAAGAATTTTGAAATTATGCCGGAAGAGCAAATAACAAAAATAAAAAATGATCTAAAAAAATTCTATAATAACATTGAAATTGTTAAAAATGAAGAAGATATAGAATAATATTGAAATTAAAAATAGGCACAAAAAAAGCACATTAAATGTGCTTTTAAATTTATTTATTATTATTCCATTTGCTTTCCGAAAAATAGAGCCGCCATCATTGCTACGCTTAAATCTGAATCAGTCATATTTTTATCGGAGTTTTCATCATTTGTTATTATTATCATTCCCATTGCGTCACCGTATACCAATATGGGGGAAAACACCTGACTAAAGTGTTCTTTTGCGTCGCTTGAAGTTATAGGGATTTTTACATCTTCTTTATTAAATGTTTTGCTTTTTCTGCTTAAAAGCATATCTTCCACTTCTTTGCTGATTTGTTTATCAATATACTCTTTTTTATTAGTGCCGCTGCATGCGACAACCTTGTCTTTATCGGTTATAAGGCAAGTATGTTTCGTTATTTGGTGTATAGCTTCGGCACATTCCATACTTGAATGGCTTATTTCTCCGACGGGAGAATATTTTCTGAGAATTAATTCTCCGTTTGCGTCAGTGTAAATTTCAAGAGGCTCACCTTCCCTTATACGCATAGTTCTTCTGAGTTCCTTGGGTATTACTACCCTTCCTAAATCATCTATTCTTCTTACAATGCCGGTAGCTTTCATATAAAACATCCTTTCAAGTATTTTCTTAATCGCTTGATTGTTATGTAGTATTTCATAAAATTTACAATATTATGCTATCGGTTAAAATTAAATTTATTTAGTAATTTTTAACAGTTAACGCCTAAATAAATTTAGTAATTAAATGTATTTTAATCAAAATAAAAGAATTTTATTTTAAATATCCTTATTTATATGCATTTTTTTAAATAAATGAAAAAAATACTCAATTTTTATAAGGCCGTGTTAAATTAATGCAAAATTATAGGTTTGTGTTATAATTGCTATATTTATTTAAGCAATGCAGCAAAGCATATGGCAAAGGTTATTCTATGCAGTTAATAAACACGGAAAAAATATTAAATAATATAAAACCGCTGGGAGAAATTCCGCCGCCTAAGCATTTGATAAAAACTACAATTCAAATGGCTTGGCCTACTATTTTAGAATCATTTTTAATCAGCTCGGTAATTATGGTTAATATGATGATGGTGTCGACCCTTGGCGCTAACGCTGTCGCCGCCGTAGGGCTTGTAAGCCAGCCGCGGCTTCTTGCAATAAGTTTTATTTTTTCATTAAACATAGCGGTTTCCGCGATAGTGGCGCGCAAAAGAGGCCAAAACGACAGAGACGGCGCTAATAAAATACTTGTGCAGGCAATGATAATAAGTATAGTTCTGACGGTTATTATGTCGGTTATATGCGTAAAATATGCTGATGCTATTATGCGCTTTGCGGGCTCGGAGCCTGAAACTCACGCGGACAGCGTGTTGTTTTTCAAAATAGTAATGGGGGGAATAATTTTTACCACAGTAACAATGGTTAATAACGCCGCTCAGCGAGGAGCCGGCAATACAAAAATATCAATGAAAACAAACATGACCGCGAATCTTATTGCTGTTGCGTGCAATTACCTTTTAATTAACGGTAATTTAGGCTTCCCGGCAATGGGTATTAAAGGAGCTGCAATTTCTACGCTTATAGGCACGGGCGCGGGATGTTTAATGAGCATATATTCGGTATCGCATAAAGATCAGTTTGTTTATTTTCAGGGCATAAAGTTCTTCAAACTCGATACAGAATCGGTAAAATCTATAACCAAAATCGGCGCTCCGTCTTTAGTTGAGCAGTTTATGTTAAGAGCTGGGTTTTTAGCTTATGCCATAATAGTCGCGCATTTGGGAACAACAACGTTTGCGACGTATCAGATAGGCATGCAGTTTTTGATTTTGTCGTTCTCTTTCGGAGACGGACTGTCCAACGCTTCAATTGCATTGGTCGGAAGAAGCCTCGGTGAAGAAAGGCAGGACCTTGCCAAAATATACGGAAGCATCTGCCAGAGAATGGGCATAATATGCTCCAGTTTATGCGCGCTTACATTTATTGTTTTAGGAAGAGAACTTTTTATGCTATATTCACGCGAACCTGATATTTTGCAGTACGCTATGACGACAATGTTATTTATGTCATTTATAACGTATATGCAAATATCTCAGGTTATTTTTTCGGGCTGCCTGCGCGGAGCGGGAGACGTTGTTTTTGTAGCGTACGCGTCGTTTATAACAGTTACTGTAATCAGACCTCTTGCGGGGTGGATATTATGCTATCCTTTGCATATGGGTATGTTTGGCGTATGGCTTGCTGTATCAATAGACCAGACGATGAGGCTGGTTATGACTTCGCTGCGGTTTAGAAGCGGAAAATGGATGTATCACAAAATTTAAGCGCCCATGCAGGCGCTTTTTTTATGTAAATTTTCTTTATAAAAATTACTTACATAAAAGCTTGATTTTTATATTTATATATTATATAATGTAGGCATAAATTTAATAGATACTATATATTGTTGGAAGGAGTTGGTAAGGCTCTTAGAAACCGACAGTAGAAAGTTGCTAAAAGCTAAAGTTTAGACACATTAAGAACCTGATCTCACGCAAAAAGCAAAGTATCTCACGCTTTGCTTTTTGCATGAGCGTTTTATAATAATTAAGAAAAAGGGTAAGCACCATGAGGGTGCTTTTTTTGTCAAAAAAATACTAATTAAATATGCTTATTATTTAAATGTTTAATTAGTATAAGTATTTTAATCTTCAAATAGCTCTTTTCTGGCTTTAAGATGGTCATCGTGCAATGTGTTAAAACTTTGTTGCTCATTTTTAAATATTTCAGCATCAACTGTACGTGGACGAAGCAAAGACGTTTTTTTAATTGGTTCTTTGCTAAACCGCGCCAATCATCTTTTTTTAATCTTACATTTTTTTTACTTTATCAATTACAATTTTTGCAGGCATTTCAAATTCATCGTTCAATAGTTTTTCGAAATCATCATATTCCTCTTCATTAATTTCTCTTGTGTAAAAATCTTTTAGAGTAGCAGTAGAACTAATGGCTGTTTCTCTCCATAAAGGCACTTTCTTATCTGAAACTAAAATATTATATGTCCATATGATTTGCTCGTTATTGCTCCAGTTTTTTAAATAAAATTGAGGAACATAGTGATTTTTATGTGTTATTTGACCCACGTTTAATTACCTCTATGTGTTTAAAATATATATAATTATTTTATCATTTATTTGATAAATTGTATTTATTATTGTCTTATTTCTCTATAAACTATCTTTCTAACCCCAAATAAAATTAAATCCCCTTATTTAATAACATTTGCGACATAATTTGCATATTATAAATTGAAACCTGCTTGTGCCAATTTTATCGGCATAAGAAAATTTAAGGGGGAAATACAAATTTATGATAGAAGAACTGCGAAGAGACAGATGTTGCCCCATAATGCCAATTCAAATGCCTGATACATGCCCGATAGGCGGCAGCGCTATGCCTGTTCCGTTTATGCCGGTAAATCCCATGTACGCAAACGCGTATGTGCCTTATCAGAAAGACACAAGATTATACTCTGAAACTGAAGCTCTTATGAAGGGCACGGCTTTTGTTGCGTTATATGAACCGTATGCAGGCAATGTCAGAGGAGGTGACAGATTATGCCCGCTTTTATAAATAAAGATAATTCTGAATTTAAGCGCATGCATAATAAAATATCCAATTCTAAAAAACAAATACTCAGAAGTGAATATGAAGAAGACGTACCGGAATCGATTGTTGAAATACTTCAGCGTGAAAGAGGGCGCGATAGGGAAGAACGCGATATTATTGAAGAAATTCAGCGTATTATAATAAGCTCAGTACGTATAGGAGTAAAAATTCAACTTATTGAACAGATACTGCAGCGCGAAAGACGACGCAGGCGCCGAAATGAAATGCTTGAATTCATTGAAAGGATACTTGTACTTTTACGAATATGGGAACGCGACCGCGATAGAAATAGGGATAGACGCGGTTGGGATAGGCTGAGTGAGAAATCCGATGAAATGTTAGAAAGTGAAAAAATGATTGAACGCCCGAAAGAAATGCCGGAAATTATAAAAAAACCTGAAATAGAGATGCCGGAAATTATACACAAACCTATAAGTCCGCCCGAACAGATGCCGGTTAGAGAAGAACCTCGCTGCCCCGAACAAATGCCTATATGGGACAGAAAACCTAAATATCCGCAAATGCCCGTGCGTGATGAAAAACCGCATTGCCCCGGGCAGATGCCTGCACATTCGGCTAAAGATGAAATGATGAATAAGATAATGTCTGTACAATTTATGGTTTTGGATATAGCTCTTTATCTTGATACGCATCCTTGCGATACAGCTATGATTAATAAACATAATTTTTACGCGGATATGCTGCGCGGGCTGATTGCCGATTATGAAAGAACGTTTAATGAGCCGCTTACTATTTACGGCATAAGTCCCGCAGACAGATGGGCGTGGGTAAGCGAAAAATGGCCATGGAATAAATGCGATATAATGAGGAAGGAGTGCTAGTATGTGGATTTACGAGAAAAAATTACAGTATCCTATGAAAGTTGCATGTAAAGATTTACGCATGGCAAAAAATATATTAACACAGTACGGCGGGCCCAACGGTGAAAGCGGCGCGTCTACCCAATATTTAAATCAGCGTTATTCTATGCCATATAAAGAAGGCAAAGCAGTGCTTACCGACATAGGAACGGAAGAACTTGCGCCACAAGGTTATACATACATTATATTCTATAAAAATAATATAGCATAATAATTAAATTTACACAAACAAAAAAAGAGGGGAATTAAACCCCTCTTACAGATGACCTTACTTATTTATATCATAAATAGTGGCAAGGCTCAATCCCTTAAATATTAATATGTACTGCGCCTTTCATATTGGTTGAGTTGGTATAATAATATTTTATATACCCTAATGCTTTAAGTTTTGCGCAGTAAGCAAGCACATCTTTAATATCCTGACCGCTTACATAAAAGTCTGCAGCGCCGCCTTTTAAATGCGCGCTTGTCGGAGACGAGCCTTTAAGTGATGCGTTAAACTTTATGCACCTTAACCCGCTTGTAATGACTACCGGCTTGTTAAAATGAGTCCGTATCATCATAAGCGCGTCTACAAGTTTTGCCTGAATTTGAGTTGGATAACCGTTGCAATACTTTTTATGGTTAGGCTTTAGGCATCCGCACACGAATTCCTCTTTTTTAAAATACTCATATTTGCTCCAATCTGAAATATACTTCGGTGGCGTAATGCTTGCAATTACTTTGTTTAAACAAGCGTTTGTAACAGGACCGGGTATTCCGTCCTGCACAAGCTTATACTTTTTCTGCACCGTAAGCACCGCACTTATTGTTTTTATCCCGGCTATTCCATCTACAACAAGCTTATATCCAAGCTTGTTTAATTTTATTTGCACGGCTCTTATTTTATCTCTGCCGTAACCTAATGCTTTTAATTTATTTTGAATAATTAAAAGCTGTTTTCCTGATAACATAATTATTCACCTTCTGAGCTATCTGCAGAAACAGGAGTATTATCATTTATAGGCTCGTCTGTTTCTTCGGTATCATCGCCGTCTTTAAGCATTTGCATAAATGCGTCTGCTTTCTTAGCGGCATCTGAAAAGCTGTTATTATACCACCACGAAGTTATAATAGCTCCTAGCGATATAATAAGTCCGATAACTGTTGCAATCCCTGTTTCGTCATACCGTATAGGGCTTTTCCCCATACTCTGCAATACCATGTTGATAAGCACTAATGCAAGTACGATAGTACGAATAATAGTTCCTTTTGTGATTTTCATTTGGTTTTACCTTCTTTCTTTTTTAAATAAAATAAAAAAAGCCTTGCGGCTTAATTTTTAAAATGATTATCTTAGAATTAAACTTATTAAGGCGGTTATCATGCCGACAAGTCCAACAATCCAACTTAGCCCCCACTGATAATTTTTTTTGTTTTCTTTTTTGCCGTCTAAGCAATCTTCAACTGTTTTTACTCTTAAGCATAATTCATCATGTTTGCTTTCATATTCTGTTTGCTTCTCTCGCAAGCCGTTATAGTTTTTTATAAGTGTTTGAGTTTTTGCAAGTTCTCTTTGTAAGTCCATTATCATTTTGACTAAATCTTTAATCGTAAATACATCATTGTCCATAGACCACCCCATTAAAAAAGCACCTGTTAAGGTGCCGAATTTATATATAAAAATTATTAATTAATAATAATCCAATCAGGATATTTTTCTTCTTCGCTTGCATCTAATGAAATGAAATTTATTAATTCAACGCACAATATTCCGTCAATTCGATTTGCGTTTATTATGGGCATAAACGGTAAGATTTCATTGGTTTTAAAATATTGCATTTGAGTTAAAAGCTGTTCGTCTGTTATTAATTGTATAAAAGCACCATCAAGCATAGATAAATCAAAGCTCTCAGATAATCCGTTATATACTGCAGTTATTTTTTCGCTGTCAAATGAATATTGAATTTTATTATCCGATATTTGTGGACTAAATTTAATTTTCATTATCGCCAAACCCCCTTTGCGTATGCAGCTATATAGCAATTAGAGCCTGTCGCTCTGCTTGCATTATCTATGCCTCTCAAATAACCGTATTGATATGTCGCCATACTATATGTCGCTGGCCAGCTCGCTCCTGCCAGCCACAAAAACTGACTGCACGTTACTACTGGGGCTGTTCCGCTTTTAAATTCCGCAGGGAATGTCCACGTTCGTACGCCTTGATATAATGCCCCGTATGCGCTGGCGATTGCTTGGTCCGTAACCGTCATTCGCATCCAGCATTCCATGTCACCATTTGAGTATTTGCGATATTCGCCGTTTGCGTTGCTGCCCTGCTCAATTATCACAGATACTTCTACCCAGCTTTCCCATGCCCCTTTATATACTCTATAAAAACACCTGTTTTTAGTTCCCGTATTTCCTCCATAAGCATAAGCTGTTTGCATTCTATTGTTAGTGCTTCCCTTAGCATTATAAAATGTCGTTTTAATATAATACCAATCAGTACTTAAGTTTGTCGGACAATTGGCATGCGCTGTAAGTATTTCATTTTTTAATGTAGTGTTTGGGTCTTCATTATAGCCAATAGTACGTCCATTTGTTATCTCGTCGCCATCTCTGCAGTATATATCACTTTCAGAATAAATTATTCCTTCAGAGTAAATAGTACCGGCGGCATCAATTGCTCTGCCGGCAGTTGGTATTTTACCAAAGCCAAAACTATAAGTTGCATCCTCATTTTTTTGCCCATAAATACCAGGTGTCCCGGAAGGTAGCTCCAGAGCAAAAGAATATATAGCGAGTTTATCTTCTAAAATAATTTCTATATCAAAAGATTTATCAATGTTAAATCCAGAACCGCCTAAGTCCCCCGCAATAGCCGTGCTGGATAAAGAAAAGGTGCCATCCCCATTTAATGTTGGAGTAATATCCGTTGTGCCGGCAACCCATTCTTCAGCATCTGATTCCTTGTATCTATACGAAACGCTATCAATAGCATTATTAACGACACCAAAATTGCCGCTCCAAATACTACCGGAAAAAGTTATGCGTGTTAACGCATCGACGTCATTATCCCTTAGGATGCTTGCTTGAGATATAACAGGCGTTCTGTAATTTACTATTGTTGCAGTTTTAGGAGAAGCAGTAGTTTGATTTCCTCTACTATCAGTAGCTTTAACATATATAATGGGACTATCTACAGCATTGATGGTCATTTCAACTGCCGATGACGCGCTCCATGGTGCTGATGCTTGCTTCAATCCTATTGTTGTCAAATAACTAATCATTGAAGCGTAATGTTGCGCAACTGCTTTATTAGCGGTAGATACTGTTATTTTTACGTTGCTTTGTCCTGAAATAACAACAGCAGAATTACCAGTTAACGCTAAAGTAGCTGCGCGTATA
>Ga0228535_1002743_pt1 | contig 15472 bp, 11 predicted proteins | sample SJ1metagenome_FD_168457 | JGI IMG/M metagenome (GOLD analysis project Ga0228535, IMG submission 168457) | Enriched culture of PCE-dechlorinating microbial communities from Ithaca, New York, USA - SJ1 | ecosystem: Engineered > Modeled > Simulated communities (microbial... > Unclassified | place... | reverse complement strand
CAATATGCTGAATTGCTGCGCACATTCCTGGCACTGCTCAAGGTGCGCCTTGAATTCGGCAACACTGCCTTCCGGAGCCTGGCCTTTTTCCCATGAGTCAACAAATGCATGTGCCGTTGTACAATTCATCATATACATATACCTCACGAAGACTGTTTTGGTTGCACATGATCGGCGCGTTGATGTGCTGCGGGTTCTGGTTCAGCGAATGGATGCGATGGAGCTTTGTTTTTTTCAATTGCTTGCCTCAAGGCCTTCCGCGCTCGGAACAATCTCGACTTTACCGCTTCTTGCCCAAGCTTCAGAACACTCGCGGTTTCCTCTACAGAGAGCTCGGCAAAATAGTACAGCTCCACAGGCTTTCTCAAATCGAGCGGCAAGGATGCAACAGCCTGCCTGAGCGCTTCGGCGCGAAGGTTTTGCTCGGCCTCTTCTGCGGGATCCGGAATCGGTGCGACCGCGATCTCTTTTGCAAAGGCCTCTTCTTTATGTTTCCTGAATAAAAAAAGCCTGAAGTGCGTCCGCACATTGTTTGCGGCGATTGCAAACAGCCACGAAGCGAAATTTTCATTGCTCCGAAAAGAAGCAAGCGATGCATAGGCGCGAATAAAGACTTCCTGCGCCGCATCGCGAGCATCTTCCTCCGAGCGCATTCGCGATCGGCAAAATGCCAGGACGCGCGCGCTGTATTTTTCGACAATCTTGCGATAGGCATTCGAGTTTCCTGCAAGTATTTCCTCGACTACGGCTTTTTCGTCGAAGCTCCCTTGATTGGCTTTTGCCTTGCTCATCGTAAACTGCACAGAGCTCGCTGCCTCTTTCTCCATAGCATCAAAGCATAACGCCGCCAAAGTTTTTTATCCAGCACGATTCCATGCAACCAAACCCGCTCTGGCTGCGTATCCTTTATTGACAATCGATTCCTGGAATCGAACATCAATTCTGAAAAAGGGACGGAGGTTACATGATGATCCCGAAACAAAAGCTTCTTGTTTTTGTATTGGTTCTGGCTGTGGGGTTTGGAAGTCTGTACAGCGCAGCTGCCCAGACAGCCGAAACAACTCCGGCGACGACAACCGACTCGACCGACTTGCAGGACGAAATTGCAGCAGTGGACGAGGCGGCCCAGATTGACAATACCGCGCTGCTGACAAAACTGAGCGCACAGTTCCAGGTCGATCTTGCGGTACTGCAGGATTTGAATGCCCAGGGATATACCACAGGGCAGATATGGCTTGCACTGGAAATTTCATTGCAATCGGGCAAGCCCCTCGCCGATGCAGTCGTTCAGGCTGCCAGCATGAATACATCAGGTCATGGCTGGGGAGTACTCGCGCAAGCGCTCGGCATCGATCCTGGCTCGCAGGAATTCTTCGCCCTCAAAGAAAAATTACAGATTCGCACGCGAACAATGGCTTCAGAAGTTGCTGCTGAACATGGCAACCGCGTTATGACGCCGCAGCAGCAGACTCAGAATCGCGCGCAAACTGGCGCTGAACAGGGCAATGCACATGGTGCCAGCAGCGGCAAGAGCGGCGCGAATGGTGCAGGGGATGCTGGTGGTGGCGCCGGCGGCGGTGCGGCAGGCCATGGCAGCGCGAATGGTGCCGGCTCTAGCGGAAATGGTCCCAAGCGCTGACAATTTCGTTCCCGTTTGTGCGAGTATGCCCAGCTCAACCTCGAGCCGGGCATACTTTATGCTTTGAGCCATAAAGGGCACAGCGTTTAAAAATATGCAATGTACTCTCCATGCCGCATATTTTTCATTGCAAAAATCCGGCCGCCAGGTTTATACTTGAACCAAAGAGTGCCAAAATCATGGAAAATCTGCTGCGGATCGAGCTCGATATCTACGCACTTCTTCTCGATGCGGTGATGATGATTTCGCTATCGCGGCGCCCTTTGCGGGAAGCGACCCCTCTTGAGCGCTATTTTCCCCTGATTGCAGGAAGCATCGCCTTCATCCTCGTGCTCGATGCGCTTTCCTGGGCGTTGGATGGAATTCCCGAGCGCGGGGCGCGGTTTGCGCTGCATTTGACAAATACCCTGTACTACATGCTGTATCTTGTTCCGCTCGTCATATTTACACTGTTCATAGATCACATTTCGCGGCAAGGCACCTTCCCGGGCGGCGGTATGTTGCATGCCCTGGCGCTCGTTATAATCGTGCTGTTCGCTGCTGCTGCATTTACTTCGCCTTGGACCGAAGCATTCTATGATCTGGATGCAACGAATCACTATGTGCGGGGCAGGTTGTTCAATGCGCTCGTAACCGCCAGTTTTCTGATCGGGTTTATACCTGAATGCATCTTGTTTGCGCGGCGCAGAAACATGCCAAAGCGGATTTTCCGCCTGCTCGCGCTCTATCCCATCCCGATCGTTGTTGGCGGCCTTTTCCAGTTCTATAGAGAAGGCTCCGCGATGCTCTGGCCCGCAGCAACAGTTTCGCTGCTTCTTGTGCATATCACGATCCAGCAGCGCAGTTTGAATATCGATGCGATTTCTGGCCTGTACAATCAGGCTGCATTTATGGAGATGCTTCAGAACTGGGCCGCCAATTCGCTGAATTCAGGAAATTCCGATAATTTCGGCGCGATACTTTTCGATATCGACAATTTCAAGCGCATAAATTTTGATAGTGGCTACGAAAAAGGCAATGAAGTCCTGCTCGCGACAGGATATGCGATCAAATCGGTATTGGGCCCCCGCGATATCGCTGCCCGGGTTGGAGCAGATGAGTTCATCGTGCTTAGCCCTGCTGGCGCACCAGCGCTCGAAGATCTCGAGTCGCAGATACTCGCTCAGGTTCGCGAGATTGTCATTGCCGGTATCGATCAGGAAATTACTGTCTCAAGTGCGCACGCTGTCTTCGACCAATCCACGCATCCATCCATTGACTCTTTCCTTCAGACGCTCGATTCGTTACTGTATAAGAAAAAAGAGAGTCTGAAGAATGTTCCGCTTCAGCCGGAATTGCCACTCTCTTGATTTCAGCAATCAAACGAGGAGTTGTTCATGCCCTTCATTCTCCAGAAAGAAACTGCTGTCCCCGAACTCGATTCGATCCTTCGCCTTTATCGCCATGAACAGACAGGAGCGCGTCTTCTATCGGTCATCAACAAAGACGAAAACAAGGTTTTCGGTATTACCTTCAGAACGCCGCCGCGCCGCAGCGATGGCGTCGCACACATCCTGGAACATTCCGTGCTCTGCGGTTCCCGCAAATATCCTGTCAAAGAGCCCTTCGTTGAGCTCATGAAAGGCTCACTCAACACCTTCCTCAATGCGATGACCTACCCCGACAAGACCTGCTATCCCGTCGCCAGCACAAACCTCAAGGATTTCTATAACCTCGTCGATGTCTATCTGGATGCGGTGTTCTATCCCAATCTGACCGAGTACACCTTTCTGCAGGAAGGCTGGCATTACGAAGTGGACCCTCAGACCAAGGAATTCAGCTATAAAGGCGTCGTGTTCAATGAAATGAAAGGCGCCTATTCCGACCCCGAGGACATGCATGATGACCTTTGTCGCCGCAGTCTGTATCCAGATACTTCCTACGGGCTCGATTCAGGAGGAGATCCGCTCGAAATTCCGACGCTCAGCTATCAGGAATTCCTCGATTTTCATAAAAAGTATTATCACCCCTCGAATTCGTTTATTTTTTTCTATGGCGATGACGAGCCGGAAAGGCGCCTTGCGCTTTTGGAAGAATGGCTTGCTCCTTTTGGGCTGGCTTCGATCGATTCGCTCCCTCAAGCGCAGATGCGCTTTGACGAGCCGCGCTATATCGAATACATGTACCAGGCCGGCGAGCAGGACCAACCCAAAGCATATGCTGCAGTCAATTGGGCTCTGCGCGGCCATGGCGATGTTCTGCATGCCATGCAAGCCTCGATTCTCTTTCATATTCTGACAGGAACATCCGCTTCGCCCTTGCGCAAGGCTCTGATCGAATCCGGCCTCGGCGAGGACCTAGCCGGGTTCGGCTACTCTGAAGAGCTTTTGCAGACGGCATTTTCGGTCGGACTCAAGGGTGTCGAGCCGACTAATGTCCGCGAAGTCGAAAAGCTCATTTTTTCGACGCTCGAGGCGCTTGCTCGCGAGGGTATCGAAAAAGACGCGATCGAAGCTTCGCTCAATACAATTGAATTTGCTTTGCGGGAAAAAAATACGGGTCGCTATCCGCGCGGACTCGCGGTCATGCTCGAAGCGCTGAATGAGTGGCTTTACAATCAAGACCCTATAGAGGCGCTCGCCTTTGCCGGGCCTCTCGAAAAAACCAAAAAAGCCTATGCTGATAATCCGCGGCTGTTCAGCGAACTAATCGATGAACTTCTTGTAGGCAATACGCACCGAACCACAGTTGTGCTGCTCCCCTCTCCCGACGCGAATAAAGCGCGTGAGGAAGCCGAAAAAGCCATGCTCGACAAAGCCCGAATGGCTTTCAGCGACGATGAGCTTGCGCAAATTATGCGCGCCACTGACGAGCTCAGGCGCCTTCAGGACACACCCGATAGCCCGGCAGCGCTCGCCACCATCCCGGTTCTTTCTCTCGAAGATATTCCGAAAGAAGCGCCTGTGCTGCCTTCCGAGCCGCTTCTGCTGACAGAAACGCCACAAGAAGGAGGAACGGTCGCGCAGGGCAAGCAGTCTGCTATGGACGCGCGCCGTTCCGAGACAGCTTCTTCTGCCTTCTACCACGAGCTGGCTACAGGCGGCATTGTATACCTCGATCTGGGCTTCAGTTTTGCAAAGCTCGAGAGCCGCCTTCTGCCATATGTGAGCCTTCTGGGACGCCTCCTTCTCGAAATGGGCACTGACAAAGAAAGCTATGTCCAGCTTATACAAGGAATTGGCATCAACACCGGAGGAATTCGAAGCACATCAGTGTCAGCCTCGCGCTGGGATTCGCGCGAACCCGAGCCCTGGTTCTTTTTGCGCGCAAAAGCTCTGCCGGAAAAAGCCGAATCACTCGCCGATATTCTCATCGATATTCTTGCAGGAGCGCGCTTCGATAACCCTGAACGGCTGCGCCAGATCGTACTGGAAGAAAAAGCTCAAGCGGAAGCTATGCTTGTTCCAGCAGCCACGCGCATGGTCAGTTTGAGGCTGCGGTCGCGCTTCAATCCGGCGGATTGGGCATCGGAGCGGCTGTATGGTATCGAGCACCTTTTCTTTCTGCGTTCGCTCGCTCAGAAAATCGAAAGCGACTGGCCTAGCGTGCTTGCGGATATCGAAGATGTGCGGCGCGCCATCCTTGTGCGGGATAATCTGATCGTCAATGTGACAACTGACCGCGCAACCTTGAATTCCTGCATTCCCGCGCTTTGCCGCATCGTCAAAGCCCTGTCTCCTGAACGCGCGCACGTTACGAGCGGCACGCGCAGTGCCCGGAATTCCTGGATTCATGAAGCCATCTCAGCCTGCGATCCAGCTTCTGTATCCAAGCCAGCCGCTGAGACACTCGAACTGCCGGCACAGGTCAACAGTGTCGGCGTGATTCTGCCGCTTTGGAATAGCAAAGTCCCGGCGGGCGCCTGGCTCGTCGTGACAAAGTTTCTCGATACCACCTACCTCTGGGAACAGGTCAGAGTCATCGGCGGCGCATATGGCGGCTATTCGAACCTCGATTTGGCATCAGGGCTTTTGCTGCTGCTCTCGTACCGCGATCCGAACATCGAAAGGACGCTCGATGTCTACCGCAACGTCGCGGCATTTCTCAAGACCTGCTCAGTGCCTCCCGAGGAAATCCAGAAATCGATAATCGGAACGATTGGCGACATCGACGCCTACCAGCTGCCAGACGCGAAAGGCTTCAACGCCCTTATGAACACGCTCACCGGCTACACCCAGGAAGCGCGCCAACAAATCCGCGACAGCATTCTTGCGGTTTCGCTGGATGACTTCAGGCACCTGGGCGCGCTCATCGAAGAGGCTCTAGGAACATCGATGACTGGTGTACTCGGCGCGCCTGACAGAATCGAACAAGCTCTGCCCGCACTTCCTGCGCCGGTCGAGCGTCTTTCGATGTATTGATGCAACAGCGGAGGGGGCCGAGCCGGCTTTTGCGTGAGCCGGGCCGGCTTTTGCATGCGCATGCGCCCCCAATTTCACCGCCAGCACCCGGTTTATGAGCCTCGGCTCAGAACCGGATCGCGTCGAATGCGCGCGGATCGAGCTTGTCCAGCAGGGTCTGATCGCCCACGGCCACCCACAAGAACGCTCCGCCAAGCACATACGTATTGAACGCGCGCTGAACCGCATCCGCATCGAGCATGTCGATCCGCTTCTGATCCTTGAGCCAATCCGCGGGGTCCCCTGTCCGCAGAACCGAGCGTATTATGAGCGAAGCAATCGCCGCATTGTTGCGTACAGCCTCAAAATATTCATTCATATAGAGCTGTTTGTAGGTATCGATGGCTTCGCCGATCGGCATATAGCCATCCGCTTCGGTTTTCGCAGGGTCTACGGAGACGACCCGGCCGTGCGCGAGCAAACCGGCTGCTTCGTCGATATACTGCTTGATTTTATCCGGCGCGCTTGTTTTGTATATCATTATTGAGCCATAATTTGCCAAGAATGACCGGATCATGGCGGAAGGCGTGTACACAGCGCCGTATTTGTCGCGCACAACCGAAAACAACAAATCCGAGAACATGCGCGCCGCGAGCGCCATCGCAAAATAATCATCGCTGCCCGGCGCGGGAGCCGCAAAGTCGCCCCGAAGATAGAGCGTTCCTTTCGCCTGCTCATGTTCCTGCATGATGAGGGAGCCTGACGGGCCCATCGGAAATGGCGAAGGGCGCGATACCGCACCAAGCTTCGGCCCGGAAACTTGCCCCAGAAGAGCCTCAAGCTTCTTCGCCAGCTCCGCAGGATTGAAGTCTCCGACAGCGACCACAAATATCCTGTCCGCCGAGAAATGCTCTGTGTACCACTTGCGCGCGTCTGCCGCGGTCATCGGCGAAATGCTCTCTTCAGTGCCTTCCGGATTTACCGCATAGGGGTGCCCCTTGAAATACGCCTGATTCATGACCTTCTGCGTGGTCGACCATGGGTTCTGTTCTACACTTTGGAGCGAGAGCGATACTTCATCCTTTGCCTTGCCGAAATCGTCCGCGGAAAACGAGGGCGCTGTAAGCATATCGCCCCAGAGCGCCAGAAGTTCGTCGCGGTACTTGTCCAGGGTCGTAAGGCTGAACGTCGAATATTCGAATTGCACTGCCGTTCCGATGCTCGATGAAGTCCGGTCAAGAATCGCAGCTGCTTTTTCGTAAGGATAATTCTGCGAGCTTCGAGCCATTGTCTTGAGCGCGATATTTTCCCAACCAGCTTGCTCGGGAGATGTGACGAGCGAGCCGCCCTGCAGCACGAGCGACACATGGAACACCCGATTGGCATCTTGTACTTTCATATAGACGGGAATGCCATTCGAGAGTACGGTCTTCATGAATGTCGGCGCGTTTTCGCGAATAAAAGAAGTCTGTGCGCCGGCAGAAGCAACAATCAAAAAAACGAACATAACCGCAGCAAATAGTCGAGACAGCCTGCGGTATCGCTCACATATTGCAAATTTCATTGAAGCCTCCTTATTTCTGCCACCAGAAGGCATTGTCGGCGGTTACTCTGGTATATCCGAGTTCGATTATTTTCGAATCCATTCTGGGATCAGCGCTGAATGTACTCGAGCGCAGGCGCACGAGCGTCGCCGCCGGCGGACGGGCGCTGGCCGCTGGACTGCTGTCTGCGGTTCCGCGTGCCGCACCCGCCTCGCCGATCAGATATTTCCTAATCAACGAAGAAATATCTTCCCAGGTCACTTTCCGGCAGTTTGCTTCGTAATCGAAGAAATAATCGGTGCCCGCGGTTGACCACCAGAATGTGAGCGTATCGGTCACAAAGGAACCTGCAGACTCAAGCGCGTAGATATTTTGATCGACAAGCTTTGTCTTGGCTTCCTCAAGTGCGCCTTCACCGAAATATGCTTTCGGGTCCTTCGCAATCTGCTCAAATTCACTCAGCACTATCTGCCGCATGTTTTCCACTCGCTGAAGGACGGGCTCCTCCGCGGCTGGCTTCTGCACCAGCATATAGGTAGAAAAAATATAATTGCCGCCATCGCGGGCCGTCGGATAGGTAAAGTCGATGTACTCGGCATCATAGAGGCCGAAAACTTTCCGCATGATCGCCGATTTGAATGGCCCTGACGGCGAGGAAAGCAAAAAGAGCAGGACATCGGAAACATAGGTATCGAATGTCTGTCGGGTTACATCGGGACCGCGCCAACGAAACTGCACCTGCGCAATGCCTCGATAGAACTGATCTTCTGATGTCACCAGTCGGATCCCTTGCGGAATCGGCCCTTGCGGCGGCTCGCCGAGCACAGGCTCGGGAGCCCATGTCCATTTTCCGAACGAGGCTTCTGCTAGCGCGCGGACCTGGTCTATCGTCGTATCGCCGCCTACCATCAGCGCCATGTTTGTTGGCACATAGTAGGTATGCTGCATGTCGCGGAGGTCGGCAACCGTTGCCTGCGCGACATTGGATTCGGGCCCGTCAATATTCTTCCGCCACGGGAATTGCGGGAACATGCGCGATTCCAGCGCATTCGAAGCAATTTGCGCAGGATCGCTATGGTAGCCGCGGATTTCGTTCAACACCACCTGTTTTTCATTTTCCAGCACTGCATAGTTCAGCGTCGGGTTCATTACGGCATGTGCCCAGAAATCGACAGCATCCGCAAGCTTGTCCGAAGGCACGGTAATATAATAATTGATGTATTCTTTTCCGGTAGCTCCGTTCCAGTTCGTGGTGCCCATGCGATTCAAGGCCGCAGTAAACGCGTCTTTGGTCGGATACTTGTCGTTCCCGTTGAACATCATATGTTCATAAAGATGAAAAAGCCCAGCCGTCTGCGGTGTCTGGGCAAGTGCCCCGCCCCTGAAAGCGACACATACGGTTACAAGCGGCACAGAATGATTCTCGACGACAAACAGCTCGAGCCCGTTTTCAAGCTTGGCATTTTGTATGAGACCCGGCGCTGCACTCAGCTCGGCTCCCCCGATCTGGCTTTGAGGCAAACTCTGTTGCCCAGCAATGGCCAAAACTGAAATCAAAGCCATCACGAGCGCCAAAACCTGGCGCCCAGCCTTCTTTTTAAGATTCATAGCCCCTCCTTCGGTCTTGCTCGCGCATTTCTGTCGTGTTCATCGATATCGATCGCATCCCACGGATAGACGATCCATACATCATCGAGCGTCTGGCCGACAAACACCTGATCCACGCCAGGCGGAAATTGTCCGCGCTTTTCTTTCCGCTTGTCATGCAGCACTGCGACCGCAAGCGCAGCAGGATGATAGGCAAGCAGCTCTCTAGTGCAATATTCAAGAGTTACGCGCGAATCATCGACCTCATCGACAAGAAGAATGCGTTTGCCCGCAAGCTGCTTTTCCGCTTCTTCGATCCATTGGACTTTGCGGGGATACTCCATTGGCTTATCGTTCATATCATAGTAGACCACGCCTACGGCCAGAATGGGTTTGCTGAGATAGGTTCGGAGAATGCGCGCAGGGATGAATCCGCCTGAGCCGATTGCCACAATGACATCAGGGTTGAAACCGCTTTCGTTGACGCGGCTCGCTATGGATTGCGCAAGCCTGTGAATTTCCTGGTATGTGTAATGGTGCTTATTCATATTCTGATTTTATGGCATGAGCCGCCCGGGGACAATATGGCGTCTTGCAATCCGCATGGTTGACATACCTCATTGATAATGATTATCATTATCAATGAGCAGGAAATTTCGTTATCACTTCTCCAGGGGCCTTTTGCATGAACGAACTTGTCAAATTCGAGCAATATCTCCGCACGCACGGCCAGAAAATGACCCGGCCCCGAAGAATCATACTCAAAGCGTTTATCGAAACTGAAGGCCACCTGACCACCGAAGACATCCTGCGCGAAGCAAAAAAGGTCGACCCCGGCATCGGCCAGGCAACAGTCTTCAGGACAATACGACTCATCGCAGATGCCGGCCTAGCGCGCGAAGCGCTTCAGGATGATGGCGCGCGGAAATTCGAACATCTCGCTGATCATCCGCACCACGACCATCTCCTATGCGTCGGCTGCGGCAAGATCATCGAATTCTTGAGCCCGGCCATCGAAAAAGAACAGCAAAAAATATTTTCTCAATATGCATTCTTGCCGCGTGGACACATGATGGAACTTCTGGGGCTCTGCCCGGAATGCCAAGCGAAACAAAAAAGGGGAGAGTGAGATGCTGCTTGCAGAACTGGGACCAGGCCAGAAATTCAGGGTACTGCGCGTCACCTTTGGAGGCGAGATCGGGAAAAGGCTTGCCGATCTGGGTTTTATTTCGGGGGCTGAAGGGCATGTCGTGCGTGCTGCGCTGTTTCACGGCCCCATGCAGATCAGGCTTGCAGATTACGACCTCATCATGCGCCGTCATGAAGCAAAACTGGTCGAAATCGAGCTGCTACCACAGCCCGTACCCGTATCTGAACCTGCATCCGAAGCCCATGCGGTCATTGACATACGGCCGAATGCGACTGGCATGCGTCCAAAGGGAATGCACCATCTGAATCGAGGCTTTCATCACGGCAGGCCCGGCCGCCCGTAAACGTAATCAAGGTATCTTTTCAGGAGTGATCCATGCAGGAAAAAAGAGCGCTCACCATCGCGCTCGCCGGCAATCCGAATTCAGGCAAAACCAGCATTTTCAATGCCATCACAGGGGCACACCATAAAGTAGGCAATTATCCCGGCGTCACAGTCGAAAAGCGCGAAGGCACGCTCGAATACCACGGCTGGCGCATCCATGTGGTCGATTTGCCGGGCACTTATAGCCTCACCGCCTATTCGCTCGACGAGGTTGTTGCACGCGATTTCGTTCTCAATGAAAAACCCGACATCATTGTCGACGTGCTCGATTCATCAAACCTGGAACGCAATCTCTATCTTTTGCTGCAGCTCATCGAACTGGGCCTTCCAGTGGTCGCCGCGCTCAATATGGCAGACGAAGCCGCCGCTAAAGGCATACTCATCGATGACAAAACGCTCTCTAGAACACTCGGCGTGCCGATGATCCCGACGATCGGCTCGCGAGGCCAGGGAGTCACAGAGTTGCTCGATGCGGTGATCGAAACATTCGAAACCCACAAGATGCCGCGCATGCCGAGCTATGGCGAAGATATCGAAGCCCATATCGCTGCGCTTGTCCGCCTTCTTGAGCAGGATGAGGCCTTCGCCGCTGCCTATTCTCCGCGATGGATCGCAATCAAACTCATCGAAAAAGACCCGGATGCCAGGCGGCGCATCGAGCAGCATGTGCGGGCGGCGGAGATCCATACGGCCCTCGAAGCAGCATGGCACTGGATTACCCTTCACTATGGCAAGGATGCGGAGATTATTCTCTCGGAACAGCGCTATGGGTACATCCATGGCGCAGTTGCGGAAGCTGTGCACCGAAAGCGCTTGCGGGGGATTTCGCTGACCGAACAGCTCGATCGCTTTGTAATGCACCCGTTGGTTGGCCTGCCGCTCTTTTTCTTTGTCATTTGGGGAATTTTCAAGCTGACATTTGTGCTCGGGGAGTACCCGGTGGCATGGCTCGAACAGCTTTTCGGCAGCCTTGAAGGGCTTGTGCAGAATTCCGTGCTGCCCGGCGCAGTGCGCGATTTGCTCATCAACGGTATCATTCATGGTGTCGGCGGTGTACTTTCGTTCGTGCCGCTGATCGTTATTCTCTTTTTCTGCATTTCAATTCTGGAAGATACAGGATATATCGCGCGAGCGGCATTTCTGACCGATCATTTTCTGCATGCAATCGGTCTGCATGGGCAATCGTTCATGCCGCTCATGCTCGGCTTCGGATGCTCTGTCCCTGCAATTATGGCTACGCGCACGCTCAAAAGCCCCAAGGAACGTATTGCGACGATTTTGGCGATTCCCTTCATTTCATGCGGAGGGAAGCTGCCTATTTATGTGCTGCTGGCAGGGGCGTTTTTTGCGCGGAACGCCTCGACGGTGGTCATGGTCATGTATGCGAGCGGGGTCGTGCTCAGCGTTCTGTCTACTTTTTTTCTCAGGCGGACAGTGCTCAAAGGCCAATCGATGCCCTTCGTGATGGAGCTTCCGCCTTACCGGATGCCGACGCTCAAAGGGGTGCTCTGGCATGTATGGGAAAAGACCTGGAGCTATGCGCGCAAAGCAGGCACCATCATTCTTGCGGTGTCAGTGCTGATGTGGCTCATCACCTCGTATCCGAAAGCCAGGGGAATCCAGGAATACGAGATACATGCGCGCCAGTCGGTTGCGGCAGCGCAGCCGGGGCTGAGTGAGGCGGCTATTTCGGCGAGGGCCGAAGTGCTGGTGCGGCAGTATCAACTCGAGCACAGCATCGCAGGCCAATTCGGCAAAATTATCGAGCCTGTGATTGCTCCGATCGGTTTTGACTGGAAGGTCGGAGTCGCGCTCATACCGGGTCTGGCGGCAAAGGAACTGGTGGTGTCGACGCTTGGCGTGCTGTACGGTGCGCCTGTGGATGAAAACAGCGAAAGCCTTTCGCTCAGACAATCGCTGCGCGAGGCGCCCGACTGGTCGCCGCGTATTGCGCTCGCGCTAATGGTCTTTATCCTTGTTATGCCGCCATGCTTTGCATCGCTTGCCACTATTCGGGCGGAAGCAGGGGATAAGTGGCTGGCATTCCAGGTTGTATATTCGCTTGTCCTGGCCTGGGTGATTTCGTTTCTGGTGTCAATTTTCGGGCAAGCCTTCGGAATGTAGTCAGATCTTACAGCTTGAAGCTCAGGCCCGCGCCGATCGTCACCCCGCCGTAATCGTTGAATGGCCAGCCAAGCGATAGCCAGTAATCAAGCCCAGCATCGACAAAAACGCGCATATCGCGGCTCAACAAATAACCGACCCTACCGCCGGCCTGGAAGCCGAAATGCGACAGATAATCATTTTCGTAGCCAGTAATCGCCTCGGTCAGATGCGCATAGGTAAACCCGACACCTGCATAGGGCGCGACATGCAACCTGCCCATCGGCAGCATGAATTCGGCCCCGAATATTGCATTTACAGGGATCACCGTCACCGTCAGAAAATTGAATGCAAGACTCAACGGCATCTGAATGCCGACATACGGCCGTAATGGGTAGAACCCCCGCGACACTGTCGCCCTCAATCCCGGCAGCGACTCTCCGCCGCTCATATGGAAGTAAAGATCCAGGTCGGTGCCGCGCCGCGCAATTTCCTTGAGCTGGGTATTCCCATCCAATGCGCCGCTGCGATAGAGAACTCGCCCCATGGACAACTGCTGGCTCACATCGGTGATGAGAATGAGACCTGTCTCTTTGGAGTCCTCAATGCCGCCTATGGTCTGCTTCGTTACAATTGCGTACTCATCGCCCTTTTTCAGCCCCATATTGCTTCCAAGCTGAATTTTGACCCGGGAGCCTTTTGCTTCCAGAATTCGCGTACTGATCTGGAATGCGGGAATAGCGCGGATTCGGTATTCAAGCTCGGATGGAATGCTGTTGATTGCAGACATGACCGCGTTGTTCTGATTTATCTTGTCACTTCCGGATGTATCGATGGATTCGATAGAAATGACGGTGCCGCCTGTGGCATCGATGAAGGTGACGCCTGTCGTAATGTTGCAGTTCCAGCTTCCTGCCTTGGAATCCCAGTAGACCGCAAAATTCGTCACCACCGGCACAACGACAATGAACGCACCAGTGAGCCGCTCAAATTCAGCTTTGGTGAGAAAAGCCTCGCCAAACTGATATTTTTCCGGAAGCACAAAATTTGCCTGCTTGGCTTGCCTTAGCGCATCGATGAATTGCTGCACACCTGCCGAAGACAGCCTCTTCGCTGTGCCAAACACCGTGAAGCGCCCAATATTCGAAAACACTTGTTGTATCCGAAGATCGATAGTACCGAGCGCCTGGGAAGGAATGAACCATCCATAATAACCCAGGGCAAAAACTGCGATGTCCTGCTTTGCGCTCACTACTGGCTGTGCCCCTGCAGGGAAAATGCCCGCAAACAATATCAGCACTGCCAAAACCGCTGCCAAAAGCCCTTTGCGCATGCTCAGCCTCCAGAGCCTATTCTTTTTGAACTCAACTGACGTTATATCGATTATAAGCGAGAATTTACAATAAAACAAATTATTTGTTACTTTGCAGTCTCTGCAAACTGCAAAATTTATATTGCGCTCGGAGAGAAACAGGCGTATCATTGATATGCTGCAAAATTTCCATAAAAGGAGGTCGTATGAAAAGGTTTTTCGTTATACTGTGCGCATTGCTCGCGATGACCATGTCGCTGGCAGCACAGAGCAAAACCGTAGATCTGACGTTCATTGAGACATCAGATATCCATGGCTCAATCTATCCGTACAATTTCATCACAGCCAAACCAGCTGCTACATCTCTTGCCCAGGTAGCCAGCCTCATCAAGGAAGAGCGCTCCGTTCCTGGTACCGAAGTTGTGCTCCTCGAAAACGGCGACTCGCTTCAGGGTCAGCCCACTGTGTATTACTATAACTTCGAGAAAACCAGCGGTCCGCATATCTGGTCGCAGGCTGTCAACTTCCTCGGCTACGATGCAGTAAGCGTCGGCAATCACGACATCGAAGCAGGCCATGCAGTCTATGACAAAATGTATGAAGAGCTGCAAGCCTCCGTGCTGTGCGCCAATGCAGTAAAGCCGGATGGAACGCCTTACTTCCAGCCTTATACAGTTATCAATAAAGGTGGAGTAAAAATCGCAATTCTCGGTCTTACCTCACCCAAAATCCCTGACTGGCTGCCTCCGCAGTTCTGGACTGGCATGGAATTCGAGGATATGGTCCAGAGTGCAAAGAAATGGGTTCCCATCATCAAGGAAAAAGAGCATCCCGATCTGCTGATTGGCCTGTTCCATTCCGGTGTCGACTACACCTATGGCAATGTGACCCGCGACACGCCTAACAACGAAAACGCATCTCAGCTCGTCGCCGAGATGGTTCCCGGTTTCGATCTCATTTTTGTCGGACATGACCATGCGGGATGGTCTGGCCAGGGATGGGATCCGGTCAACAAGAAAAAAATCGATGTCAAAGACCCGAACGGCAAAGTCGTTCCGATCTATGGCTCGCTCAACGCTGCCCGCAATGTGGCGGTAGTGAAGATGAACCTCACCTGGAACGACCAGACCCAGAGCTGGGACAAGATCGTGCGCGGCGGCCTTATCGACATGACGAAGTACCAGCCCGATCCCGATTTTATGGCGAAATTCCAGCCTGGTTTCGATGAAATCAAGAAGTGGGTCGATCGCCCGATTGGCAAAATGGACGGCGTGATAACGACCCGCGACTCGATGTTCGGCGATTCGGCGTTTGTAGACCTGATCCATCGCATTCAGCTCGATCTTTCCAATGATCCGAGCCTCGGGCTCAAGC
>Ga0228535_1002741_pt1 | contig 15475 bp, 13 predicted proteins | sample SJ1metagenome_FD_168457 | JGI IMG/M metagenome (GOLD analysis project Ga0228535, IMG submission 168457) | Enriched culture of PCE-dechlorinating microbial communities from Ithaca, New York, USA - SJ1 | ecosystem: Engineered > Modeled > Simulated communities (microbial... > Unclassified | place... | reverse complement strand
GCGCGTGCCCCGGCGGCACGGCCTCCAACGTCATCGCCTATCTGGCCCGGGCCGACGTGGCCCTGTCCGTGCTCCTGACGCTCTGCTCCACCGTGCTCGCGCCCCTGGCCACCCCGGCCCTGGTGGAGTGGATTCTCGGCCACCGCATCGAGATCGACTTCTACGGCATGATGCGCTCGGTGTTCTGGATCGTGGTCTTCCCGCTGATGGACGGCCTGATCCTGCGCCGTCTCCTGCGCCGCCGCCTGGCCCCGGTGCAGCGCGCCCTGCCCTCGGTCTCGATCCTGGTCATCTCGCTGGTCATCGCCTGCGTCATGGCCCTCAACCGCGAGGCCATCCTGGCCTTCCCCGGCCTGGCGCTTCTGGCCGTGACGGCCCACAACCTCCTGGGCTTCGGCCTGGGCTACGGCCTGACGCGGCTCTTCCGGCGCAACACGACCGAGGCCCGGACCATCGCCATCGAGGTGGGCATGCAGAACTCGGGGCTGGCCGTGGCCCTGGCGGTCAAACACTTCACGGTCCTGGCCGCCCTGCCCGGCGCGCTCTTCAGCCTGATCCAGAACATGACCGGCGCGGTCCTGGCGCGCCGCTGGAGCGCGCGGCAGGCCTCGGACAGAAAAAACGAAGGGCTAGGGGGTCCGTCCTGAACCGACGGGTTCCCGCACCGAGCTGATCCGTCAGGCGCGGGGACGCGGCAGAGAAAGCCCGCCCTCATCAGGCCTCTGACCGATCGGCGGCGGGCACTGCGAATCGTACAGCCGGTCCACGATCCAGCAGAACAGCCCCACCCCCGCCGCGGCGCAGAGGCCGTGCGGCAGCGGCTTGACGAGGAGGTCCGCCCCCTCCTGGCCGAGCAGCACGCGTACTGCCGACTCGCCGAGAAAGACGAGCAGAAACGCGGCCCTGGGCAAAGGGTTTCCGACTTCCAGCTCACTGGCCCGCAAGGCGGTCAGGGCGAAGGGCGAACGCATTTCCGCGCGGATGGACTTGAGCAATCCCATAGATCTTTCAGTAGCAGGAGATGAATAAGGAACGCAATCCGCCCAGGGAGGAACCGGCAGCGTACGCGTCCAGCGGGCGCCGGTCACAGGCGGAAGCCGCACTTGGCCATGTACTGGAACAGTTGGGCGTTGTTCTTCAGGCCGAGCTTCTTCATGGCCCGGATCTTATACGTGCCGACGGTCTTGGGGTTCAACCCCATCCGCTCGGCGACGTCGCACAGCTTCTCGCCCTGGGCCAGCAGGATGAGCACCTGTTTCTCGCGTTCCGACAGGGTTCTGTCAGCCGCCTTGCCGTACTGGCTGACCTTCTCGTCCAGCAGATCCGCCGTCAGCGCCGGGCTGATGTAGCGCTTCCCGTCCAGCACGTCCGAAATGGCCGTGACGAGTTCCTCGGCCGCGAAGCTTTTCGGCAGATAGCCGTTGGCTCCGGCCCTGAAGGCGGCCACGACGTACTCGCTTTCCAGGTGCATGCTGAGGACGAGTACGGGCAGCTCCGGGCGCACGTTGCGTATCTTCCGCATCGTCTCCAACCCGGACTCGTCCGGGAGGGACAAGTCGAGCAGGACCAGTCCGAAGGCCTCGGCGGCTATCTTGCGCATGGCCTCCTGCGAGGTCGAGGCCTCCTCGAACTCGAGGTCCGGGGAGTACTCCTGCGCGACCTCCCTGATCCCGCAGCGGACGATTCCGTGGTCATCGACGAGGAGAATCTTCACGCGATCCGCTCCTCTGGATGAATGGGCACCAGAAGCCGAACGCGCGTCCCCTGTCCGCGCACGGAGTCTATATCAAGCTCGCCGTCGAGCGCGTAGGCCTTTTCCTTCATCCCGATGACGCCGAACGAGCCTTTCTTGATCAACTCCTCGGCCGTGAACCCGGTTCCGTCGTCTTCGACGATCAGCTCGATGGACTGGCCGACGCGCCGGACCTGGACGGTGACGGCCGTCGCCGCCGCATGGCGGACCACGTTGGTCAGCGCCTCCTGGAAGATGCGGTAGATGGCGATCCGCTGTTCGCGCGTGAGATTGAACCGCTCGGTCGTGCCATTGAAATGAATCGGGATGTTGACGACCTTCGAGAAATTCATCGCGTGCCATTTCACGGTCGCGGCCAAGCCCAGATCGTCCAACTGCTTCGGGCTGATGTCGTTGGAGATGCTCCGGACGGACACCAGCGCGCCGTTGATCAAATCGATCAGGAGCGACAGCTTCTCCCGCGCCTTTTCGCCGGGCGACTCCAAGAACTTCCCCAGGAAAACGAGATTGATCTTGATCGCGGTCATGGTCTGCCCCAGGTCGTCATGAACCTGATGGGCGAAGCGGCGCCGCTCGTCCTCCAACTCCTTCTGCTGATGGACGATCAGACGGCGGATCTGGTCCCGCGAGGCGGTGAGGGCCTCGTTGGCCTCCACGAGCTTGGCTGTCCTGAGCGTCACCTGCCGTTTCAGGATGACGCTGAGGGACAACAGCAGCGCCGCGGCGGCGGCGCACCCGCCGATCGTGGGCCAAAACCAGGATGGGAGGGTCCAGTCCGGCTTCGGGTTGAACCACTTGTTGAACGAGGCGTAATAGACGGAATTCTTGTCGGCCTTCATCGCCGCGATATGGCGATCCAGAAGGCCGATGATCCATTCGCCGCCGTCCTTCGGCGCGGCGTAACGGACCTCGCAGGGGTTGAAGACGAAAGGGATCGCCTTCAACCTGTCTTTCCTGCCCTTCAGAAACCCGGCGTACCTCCCGACGATCGCGGCGTCGACCGTTCCACGCTCCAGTTCCGAGAACAATGCCGTATGCTCGTCGAACTCGACGACGGTGCAGGAGATCCTGAAGCTCTCGAGCAGCCCCAGAAACGGCTGCGTGAAAGCGTTGCCCCGGACGACTCCCAGGCTCCCGCCTTCAAGGTCGAAGATGGAATTGACCGAAGAGTTGTCGCCGGTCCAAAGCTGTCCCCAGTCCATCAGGAGGTAGTCGGCGGTGAACAGAAACTTCCGCGCCCGCTCCTTCGTATAGTAGGTGGCCGGCAGCAGGTCGATCTCGCCCCGGTCGAGCTTGTCGAGCAGGTCGATCCAGGTGCCGTAGACGTACTGGATGTCGATGTGCTCCTTCGCGGCGATGTCCTCCAGGACGTCGACGAACAGCCCTTGCTCCCGACCTTTTTCATCCAGGAATATCTGCGGCTGGTCCTCGAAGATGCCGACCAGGAGTTTTTCGGCGTCCTGCCGCGCCCGGGCGTTCCCGGCACAGGAAAGGAGGATCAGCAGGACGGCGCACACCCGGAACAGAATGCGCGCGCCGCCGTCTTTTTTCCCGCCATCGGCTGTTTTCATGAGAGTCCCTTCACCAGAGCGTCTCCAGTTCCTCGCCTCCGGGCCCGAACGCCCCCGTCGCCGCCCCATATACCGCGCCGAACCTCCCACCGTCCAGGCTCGAACAGGGACGCCGCCGGAGGACGGCGCATCATCGGCCTCCTTCTAGGTCCGGATTCCTATCCGCACTTTTTTGTCGCAGATGGCGCAGAGGCCGTCCTTCGACAATTCCTTCGATGAGGAATTGCACCGGAGGCATTTCCGGCACGCGAAGTCCGCGACGACTTCAGTTCCGTCAAGAAGCGGTAAGGAATATCCGTCGCAGTTGAACGTGATGCACTTTTTCCCGCATACGCTCACGCAAAGGGAGCAGCGGAGACATTTCGACGGCGTATGATCCACCCGGAAGCGGTCTCCCCCTGCTGAACACTGCAGGGCCCCGGTCGGACACACCGCGCCGCACGCACCGCAGGCGTTGCAACTGTCCGCGACCTGAACCGGATGCCGCCCAGGCTCCGGGGCGATCGGATGGTTCCGGCGGATGCGGCGCAACTGCCGCACGAGATTCTCGTGCTTGTCGGGCGCGGCGTCGGCGGGCAGCGGACTCTTTTCGGACATGGAACCGCCCGGCTCCCTCCTCCCGTTGAAAAACGCGGACAAGAAATTGCGCCTGGAATGATCGACCCGGGCCTGCCGCCCGACGGCCTCGGGGATGCGGCGTCGTTCAAGACGCACGCCGTCCCGCAGGCCGAACACCGAGAGCCAGTTCGCCGTCTCCTCCAGCATGCGTTCGAAACCGCGCAGCCTGTCGCCTTCCGTGCAGCCCGCGCAATCTCCGTGAGCGAAGACGACGCTTGCAAACCCCAGGGCCACGAGCCCCATCAGGGCATCAGCCCCCAGCGCCGAGAAACAATGTTCGAGGCCGACGACATCCGAACCCGGTCCCGCGACCATCTTGCATCCCAGCACGATCGACGCGCTTTTCGGCAAGCGGCGGACCCTCCCGAGAAAGCGCCCGGAGTCGAAAGCCGCGAGCGCGTCCGTCGGGCATATGGCGGCGCATGCGCCGCAGTCATTGCAGGACAGGCGGTCGATCGAGGGCATGCCGCCCAGGCGGATCGAATGGGAATGACAGATGTCGGCGCACCGGGAGCAGACGGTTTTTCTCGCATTCACGCATCGCGCCGCGTTGACGATGACCCGAAGCATGACGGTTCATTCCCACTCGCCCAAGAAACGGCGCAGGGTCGTGATGGCGTCCGAGCACAGCAGGGAACACCCGGCATAGTAAAGGCTTCCCGTCCTTTTCAACACCTCGGACAGGAAGGCGTCGGCCCATTGCAGCACATGTTCGTCCACAAACCGGTCGAGTTCCGTGACGATGCGGCGGGCGTTCGCGGCGTCGCCCCTGTCCATGCAGGCGTGAATGTCGTTCGACAAGCTGGAGACGAACAGCAGCTCGAAACCGAAATGGTCGGCAGGCTCGTTGCATGTCCTGGGAAAAGTGAATCCATTCGCCTCGTAGCGGCGCGACACATCAAGGCTTGTCTTCTGAAACAACAATCCGTCGCCGTTCACCCAGGCCGATTCCCAAATCGGCACCGGACGATCGGAACAAACGAAGAGGCCGTCGAAATCCCGCCGCACCGCGACGAGCCCGGAATCATCGTATCCGGCCGCGAATTCCCGCAGCATCGCGAGTCCCTTCCGGCCCCCGTCCGTCTGAATCGGCAAAACCCAGTCGTCGAACAGGCGGTCATCCCGCAATGCACTCAGCAATTCCGCCCGCGGGGGGAATGCATAGCCGTTCCCGAGGAAGAAGAACGCGACGGCGAGTCGTGAAAAGCGGATGTCGTCGTTCATGATTTTTCTTCAGGGCGGCCCGGCGCGATCGCCGGGCCGCCGATTGTCATTCCTACAGGCCTATCCTGGCATACGCCCCGAAGAACATCGCGCGGTCCAACAGTTCACCCATGACGACCAGCAGAGCGGCGCACGCGCACAGATTCATGCGCGGCGTCCGCCCATCCCCCTGGACGCCGAGAACGACCTTGCAGAACAGGCCCACGCCGACGATCAGCAGAAGCAGCCTCGTGATGAACAGGGCCGTTCCCGCGCCGGCGATCGGTGAATAGGACGACAGGCCGAGTTGCGACAGCGAGGAGAATGCGGCCGTCGACATCGGAATGCCGATGAGTTTCAAGGCGAACCCGACGGCGAAGATGATGGAGAAGACCTTGAACATCGGCCGCGCATCGACGTCCGAAGCGCCCTTCGCCTGGTAGAGGAACACGGTTCCGGCGATCATCGGCCCGACAAGCAGCATCGTCCCGAGAAAGCCGAGCCAGGTGGCGGAGTTGTTCCACACGGGCACGGTGGACACCATGTAGACCCGGGTCATGGACAACACGGCGACGATGCCGAGGATCGCGGCCACGATGCCCAGCACCTTCGCCTCATTGCCCTTTTTCAGACGCAGGTACGCGAGGGCGATCGCGGCGGCCAGCAGGAGCCCGACGGCCACGATCTCCCTGCTCAAGGGCGAATGCGGCACGTTGAAGAGCGTGAACAGGCTGTGCATCGGCGACCCGAGATGCGCGCCGGAGAAGATGAACCCGAGCGCGACCAGACCGCACGCGATCGGGGCCTGAAGCCGCAGCAGGCCGCCCGTCTCAAGACGCACGGTCGTTTTCGCGGTTTCGGCGGCGAGCAGCATGCCGGCGGCCACCTGCACGATGACGGTGAAGAAGACCAGACTCCATTCTGCTGTGAGCATGACTACACCTCTTCGGGGTTTTGAATCTTTCCGTTGCTCGCCCCGAGCTGCCGCGCGTTCTTGTTCGCGGTGAGGAACAAACGGGGCTTCGTGATCGCCGGATCGGGAAGCGGCGCGAACGTCTGCGCTTCCCCGTACCGCTTCTGAAGCGTCTCATAGTCGCCGAAGGTGAGCGCGCGGGTCGGACAGGCGGCGACGCAGGCCGGGGGGCGTCCCTGCTCGAGATAATCGCGGCAGAAGTCGCACTTCGTCATCTTTCCCAGGCGGGCGTCGATCTGCGGAGCGGAATAGGGACAAACCAGCTCGCAATATCTGCACCCGACGCACTTTTCGTGGTCGACGCTCACGATGCCGTTCTCGTCCTTGTGCATGGCGGTCGTCGGGCAGGACTTCACGCAGATCGGATCCTCGCAATGATTGCAGGCCATCGACACATAATACGCGAAGATGTTCTGCTCATACGTGCCGTCGGCATTGCGGACCCAGCTTCCGCCAGAATATTCGACGACACGCCGGAACAGTATGTTTTCGTTCGTATTGTTCTTGTCCATGCAGGCGATCATGCATGTCTTGCACCCGGTACACTTGTTCAAGTCGACGTGAAACGACGGTTTCTTCATGGCGTGTCCCCACTAAGCCTTTTTGACTTCCACAAGATTGGTATGCTGGGCATTGCCCTTCGCCAGTGGCGAGGGACGCAATGACGTGAGGACGTTGACGCATCCGCCATGGTCATTGCCGCCCGAATCCGGCGTGAACCACGCGCCCTCGGGAAGAGACAGGACGCCGGGCATGATCCGGGGCGTCACCTTCGCCGTGGTGAACACGACCCCCCGGTCGTTGGAGACCTTGACCTCATCGCCATGTGAGATGCCGCGGGTCTCGGCGTCGACCGGATTGATCCAGAGTTCCTGCAGAGCGACCTTCTTCAGCCAGTCGACGTTGCCGTATGTGGAGTGCGTCCGCTGCTTGTAATGGTGCCCGATGAGTTGCAGCGGATACTTCGCCCGCAACGGATCGGCCACGCCTTCCCAGGTGGCGTTGTATTCGGGCAGGCCGGAAATCCGGTCCCCCTGCGGGAGATCCCATTCCTTGCCGATCTCCCAGAGGCGCTTGGAGAAGATTTCCAGCTTTCCGGACGGCGTCTTGACGGGGTTCTTGACCGGATCGTCGCGGAAGTCCTTGTAGGGGATGCCCGGAAGATCCGTTATCCGCTTCTTGAAGATCCCCATGGCGAAGGCGTCGTCCAGTTTCTCCGGCAATTCCGGAAGCTTGATGCGGGATTGGTCGAGAAGGTACTGCATCCACTCCCGGCGCGTCCGTCCCTCGGTGTACTGCTGCTCCACGCCGAAGCGCTTCGCGATGTCGGCGCACATGTCGTACACGGACCGCGACTCGAACAACGGCTCGATGGCCTTCTGGGCGAAGATCACGTAGCCCATCTCGGAAACGAAGCCGTGCTGCGCGAAGTCGTCTTCCTCCAGGTTGGTCACGGCGGGGAGGAGAATGTCCGCGAACTTGGCGCTCGGGGTCATGAAGTTGTCGATGACGACGATCGTTTCGCACTTGGTGTCGTCGGCCAGTATCCGCGCGGTCTTTCCCGAGTCCGCGTGCTGGTTGACCAGGCAGTTTCCGGCGTAGTTCCAGATGAACTTGATCGGAACCTGCAACTTGTCCCGGCCCCGCACGCCGTCCCGCTTGGCGGTCATCTCCGGGCCGCGCTCGATGGCGTCGGTCCACAGGAAGCAGGAGATCGAGGTGGACACCGGATTCTTCAGCACGGGGAAACGCGTGAACGGAAGCCAGTAGCCGTCTTCCCGGGCGCCCGTATTGCCGCCGCGCACCCCGACGTTGCCGGTCAGGATGGGCAGCATGCACACGGCGCGGCAGTTCTGCTCGCCGTTGGCCTGGCGCTGCACGGACCAGCCCTGCGCGATGTAGCACGGCTTCGCGCCCGCGATCTCACGGGCGAGCTGCACGATGCGCCGGGCGGGAATGCCGGTGATGGACGCGGCCCATTCGGGCGTCTTGGGGGTTTTGTCCTCGCCCAGGCCCAGGATATAGGACTTGTAGGAGTTCCCGGCGGGCACGCCCTCGGGCATGGAGTCCTCGTCGAACCCCACGGTGTATTTCCTGATGAAGTCCTTGTCCTCAAGGCCTTCCGTGATCATGACGTGGGCCAGGCCGCAGACGAGGGCGGCGTCGGTCCCGGGACGGATGGGAATCCATTCGTCCGCCATGGCGGCCGCCGTGTCCGTATAGCGGGGGTCGACGACGATGATCTTCGTGTCGCCCTTCTTCCGCGCGGTCAGGATGTCATGCAGCACGCCGCCGCCGCTCATCCGCGTCGCGCCGGGGTTGTTGCCGAAGAACACGACCAGCTTGCTGTAGGCGATGTCCGAGAAGGCGTTGCCCTCGACCCAGCCGTCGCCGAAGGTGTACGGCAGGGCCATGTCGATCATGGCGTCGCTGTACGTGCCGTACTGGTTCAGGTAGCCGCCGAGGCAGTTCATGAGGCGGGCGACCGGGGTGGAGCCGGTGGGCCAGGACTTGGACATGACGGCGCCGAGGTTTCCCGTGCCGTAATTCAGGTAGACGGCTTCGTTGCCCCACTTGGCGATGGTCTTCTTCAGTCGGGCCGCGATCTCGTCCAGGGCCTCGTCCCAGCTGATGCGCTCGAACTTCCCTTCCCCGCGCCTGCCGACCCGGCGCATGGGATATTTCAGCCGTTCCTTGGCGTAGACCCGCTGCCGCATCGAACGGCCGCGCAGGCAGGCGCGCACCTGATGGTCGCCGTACTGGTCGTCGCCGAGGTCGTCGGTCTCGATGCGCGTGATGATTCCGTCGGAGACGTGCGCGCGCAGGACGCAACGGCTCCCGCAGTTGACGTTGCAGGAGGTCCAGACGACTTTCTCGCCCGGCTTCGCGCTGGAGGCGGCCGCCCGCTTCCCGCCCGCGAGCAGACCGGCCCCGGGGAGCGCGCTCACGCAACCGATCGCCGCGGCCCATTTCAACAGCGATCTTCTCTTCTCGTCCGTCCGCATGGTTTCTTTTCCGCTATCCATGTCATCCTCCTCAACGTGTTTTGCTTACTTGCCGAACGGGCACTTGGGGAATGTGCAGGACTTGCATCCCAGACAAAATCCTCCCTCCGCATAGTCGGCGAGATCGTTCCGCGTGATGGGCAGTCCGGCGACGACGCGCGGCAGAATGAGGTCGAAGCCGGTCGCCTTGAAGAAGATCGCGCAGGCGGGGACGCCGATGATGTCCACGCTCCCGATCTTCCCCACCAGGCTCATGGCTCCAGGAAGCGCGGGCATGCCGTACAGGGCGTCGCTCATGCCCACGTCGTGCAGCGCGGCCCGCGTCACGTCGTCGGGATCGACGGAAAGACCGGCGGTCGTGATGATGATGTCGGCGCCGTCGGCGATCATCCGCTCGGCGCTGTCCGCGATGCGCTTCCTGTCGTCAGGCTGGATCTCGCCGCCCACGACGGTGCAGCCGAGCTTTTCCACCTTGGCCCTGACCACCGGGATGAACTTGTCCTCGATCAGGCCGGTGAAGACCTCCGTGCCGGTGACGATGATTCCGACCTTGGCCTTGCGGAACGGGACGACGTTGAAGATGGGCTCCGCGCCAAGGACATGCTGCGCCTTCGAGAAGTCCGCGCGCGAAAGATACAGCGGAATCGCGCGACACCCCGCGATGGGCTTGGCCTGCTCGACCATGGCGTCGCCGTGGCGCGAGGCGCACATCACGCCGGGAACGAGGTTGAAGGCCTTCAGCTTGTCGCGATCCAGGGTCAGCAGACCGTCGATCTTCGCCGTGAAGACGACCTTCCCCTCGTCGGCCTCGCCGAACTCGACGTTCCGGCCCGCCATTCTCCGCGCGAATTCCCGCGCGGCGTCATTTTCATGGACCCACTCGGAGCCGACACCGGCGGCGTCCTCGACGAACACGTTGTTCTTGCCCATCTGCTGCAGACGGCACACGTCGCCCGCGCTGATGACCTGCCCGGCCTTGAAGGCCGCGCCCTTCATCTTCCCCGGGACGATCTGCGTCATGTCGTGCAGCGCCGTCTTCCCGACCGCGGCGGCCACGGGCATGGAGCGCAGCGAGGGGCTCTCGCGCGCGCGATCGTCGTCCCTCGTGTCGTATATGGCCTTCTCCTGGCAGCCCCGGCAGACGGAGCCGTCATTGACGGGAAACGCCTCGCCGCAGATGGGGCAATCGGAAATCCTGCTCGACGGAAGCTTGCCGAGGAATTTCCGCGCGACGCGGATCGTTTCGATGCCGCAGATCGTGTCGCCGGCGGCTTCGATCTCCCGCAGCAGGCGATCCGAATCCTGTTCCTTCTTGGGCTTCAGTTTGTAGAACCAGCCGGACAGCTCGGGCCACTTCCTGATCTTTTCGGAATCGACGAAGACGCGGAAGCCCGTTCCCTCATACTTGTCGTACAGGGCCAGGGCGTAGCGTCCATAGTTGACGATCTTCATCCAGCCGTTGCCGATGCTGCACGGCGTGAGAAGTTGGACCGCGTCGGGCAGGCACTTCGGGGTTTCGACGATGGCCTCGAACAATATTCCGTCCGGAAGCTCCCTCCTCGCCCGCTCGACCATGTACCCGCCCAGCAGAAGACCGGGCGCGGGGTAACTGTGGAACGCCGCCGCGAGATTCTTGAATTCGCTGAAGCTGTAATTCCCGATATCCATTTCGACCTCGATTGCGGCCGCCGCGATTCGTCCGCTGAATCGCGGCGGCCGGTCAGTTAAAACAGATGTCCGATGTTCTGGTAGGTCGCGGCCGTGCCGACGAAGAACGTCAGGCGGCCGAGCAGCTCGGCTGCGAGAACGGCCACGAACATCCACGGCTTCAACGCCTTGCTCTTCAGCAGGAAGGGAATCGGCGCGGCGAGCAGGACGATGTGCAGCCAGAACACGGGCGAGGCGAACCAGGCCTGCCCCGTCTTCATCATCACCGCGCCGCCGGAGGACCAGACGCTCGGCAGGATGATCCTGACGGCGATCGACGCGATGAGCACGAAGATCAGCCACTGGGCCACGAAGCCATCATCGTCCTTCGGGCCGAAGAAGCTCTTCGAGGCCAGGCCGATGCTCGCCGCAGTCAGGAGGAACAAGGCGATCGGCGAGGCGTTGTTGAGCGCGGGGAGGCTCGGGGGCGCGTACGCGGCCCCGGACACGACGAGGGACACGACGCCGAGGATCGCCGTGCCGAGCATCAAGGACGCGGGCAGGCTCTTGCGCATCGCGACGATCGTGTACGCCGTCAGCGCGCCGAACAGGCAGACGGCGATCACCTCACGGCTCAGCCAGGACGTCGCCCCGTGGGTGAGCGCCGCCGCCGCGCCGAAGGGATGCCCGATGTGAAACAACGAAGCGGTCAGGCCCGCCAGAAGCAGCACTCCGGCCATGATCCATTCGCGCCGGACGTGCGGCATTTCACCCCGCCCCGCCAGCCGGAAGCACAGGTAGCTCGTCACGATCATCCCGACGGAGCCTTGGGCGAGCACGGTAAACAGCACGAGGGAGTAGTTCGCGTCGTTCATCAGCCATTCCTCCTGACGACATGGGGATGCCGGGGCAGTTTGAAGCGGACGGACGGGTTGAGACTCTCGAAACGCGGGAATCCGGGGGGATAATGCAACGCCTCGGCGTCATCGAACTCGGACAGGTCGATGATCCGCAGCGCCTTGACCGGACAGGCCTGCACGCAGGCGGGCTCAAGCTTGGCGTCGATGCGTTCCCAACACATGCTGCACTTTTCGGCCTTCTTCAGCTTCGGGTTGTACTGCGGCGCGCCGTACGGGCAGGACCGCACACAGTTGCCGCACCCGATGCACTTGTCCTGGTCATGGACGACGATGCCGTCCTCCCTCTTCGTGTAGGCGCCGACGGGACAGCACTCCAGGCAGGTCGGATGCTCGCAGTGGTTGCAGGCGAGAGAATAGAAGGCGCGTTCGTGATGCGGATAGATGTCTTCCGAAAGAGGATAGACCTGACGCCATTTCACTCCCGGCTCGGGATGATACATGTTCTTGCATGCCATGGCGCACGAGAAGCATCCGATGCACTTCTGCGAGTCTACGTAAAAAGCAAGCTGCTTGCTCATCATTCACCCCGCTACATTTTTTCCACGTTCGCGAACTGTTCCTGGATCGCCGGACCGCGATGACCGCCGAACTGATAGGCGCCCATGTCCGCTACGGCGTCATCCAGGACGTTCTGGACATTGAATTTCTCGTTCTTGAACCAGGCTTCATACATGAGCAGCGTGTCTTCAGGCACGTTGTCGGTGACCTGGGCCTTCACCGCGACCTCGCCGAACTTGTTGTAGACGCGGACCATGTCGCCGCTCACGATGTTCTTGCTCCGCGCGGAATTCGGATTGATGTAGACGCACGGCTCGGGATTGAAGTCCCGCATCCAGTCGAGATTGATGAACTGCGAATGGAGACCGAACTTCGTATGCGGCGTGAGGACGACGAACTTGTCGTGATTCGGGCGGCGCGAGTGATACTCGGGCAACGCGGGATGGCCGTATTCCGCGGCCTTCGCCGACAGGAACTCGTATTTCCCGGAGGGAGTCTTGAACTTGCCCTCAGCCCAGGAGACGGGATTGCGCTTCGCCTTCACGGGGCCCTTCAGGAGATCTTCCCATGAGGAGATCCCGTTCAGCTTGTGGATCGTGTCGTTGAAGTTGCGGATCATGCACTCTTTCGGCGTGAGATCCTGCTGATAGGTGCATGATCCAGGGCTCAGCTCGTTCATCCTCTTGGAGACGAGCGCGGAGATGACGGTGTTCGGCTTCGCCTCGAACAACGGCTCGATGCACTGCTCGTTGATCGCCAGCCAGTAGTGCCAGTACGACACGTTGACCTGCCATTCCTCGAACTGCGTCGTGGTCGGCAGGACGATGTCCGCCAGTTCGGCGGTCTGGGTGAAGAACTGGTCGACGACGACGAGCATGTCGAGCCCGCGGTACATCTTCTCCATTTCGTTGCGGTTGGGATACTGGCTCATCGGATTGCTGCAGGACACCCACAACATGCGGATCTTCGGATCCGCCTTCCGCATCTCCCTGGCGGCCTGATTGCGGTTGAGCGAACGGTTGGAATACACCGTCGGTTCACCGGGCTTCTGCTTCGCGGGATTGACGAATCCGATGGAGCCGGCCGGGGGGCTCATCTTGCTCTTCGGCCAGTACTCGAAGTCCCAGGTGAATTCCTGACCGTAACGCGCGCCGCCGCCCTTCTTGCCGACGTTGCCCGTCATCGCGACCAGGGCGTCGATGGAACGGACCGCGCGACCGCCGTTGGTGTGCCGCTGCAGACCGTAGCCGATCCAGACCGTCGCGGGCTTGGCTTTCGCGAACTCCTCCGCGATGCGGGCGATGGTCTCGGCGGGGATGCCGGTCTCCTCGGCGGCCCACTGCACCGTCACCTTCTCCCGGAGGTACTGTTCGAACTCCGGGAATCCCAGGGCATTGTCCGCGACCCAGCCCCGATCCGCGAGGCCCAGGTCCAGGATGTGGCGGGCCATGCCGAGGGCCAGGGCGCCGTCCGTGCCCATCTTCGGGGCGAGGTATTCGTCGCACTTCGCCGCCGTCTGGGTCAGCACGGGATCGATGCAGACCACCTTCGCGCCTCGTTCCTTCGCGGCGTAGATGAACTTCATGGTGTGAATGGAGGTCCAGGCCGGATTCACGCCCCAGAGGATGATGTATCCGGCGTTGGCCAGATCCTCGGGGTCGTTGCAGACCATGTCGCCGAAGTCGAAGTACTGCGCGTCGTAACCGGCCGGCCAGCAGTTGCTCCCTTCAAAACGGGTCGTGTAGCCCAGCCCGGTGAACAACCCCTGGATGACGGCGCAGTTGGTGATGCCCTCGCTGCCGGAATTCTTGTCCAGGGCGAGCCCGAGAAGATGACCATCCTCTTTCTTGATGCTCAGGATCTTGTCGCAGATGCTGTCGATCGCCTCTTCCCAGGAAATGCGCTTCCAGTTGCCGGTGCCGCGCCCGATCTGCTTCATCGGGTACTTGATGCGATCCGGGCTGTAGACCCTCCGGGGATAGCTGTAGCCCTTGACGCAGAGACCGCCGTTCGTGAACGTCGACTGCTTGTCGCCCTCGACGTACTTCAACACGCCGTCGTCGACATACGACAGCATGGCGCACGTGTCGTAGCAGTTCCGCTGACAGGCGCTGTGGAAGGCCTTGCAACCGCCCGCCGTCTTCGCCGGTCCGGCGAAGGCCTTCGGCGTGAGCAGGCCTCCGTGCAGCATCGCCGCCGCTCCACCGGCCGTCAGCAGCTTCACGAAGCTCCGCCTCGACATCTCATTGAGCAACGAGCTGTTCATCAATTTTCTCTCCTTCTCCATCTTTCCTTCCTCCGGGTAGAGAAACGGCTAGAACCTGCCCTTCGACTCGGCGACCGACTCCACGCACCGCTCCACGGCGTCCGCCATGAAACGGATGATCGTATGCTCGGGCGCGACCATCCTGACCCGCCTGGCGAAAAGCGGAACCCAGACGTTCAGGTGTTCGTGAACGAAACAGTCCCGCAACTCCTTCAGCGGCTCCGATGGCGTGTGGGACAGAACCCCCTGCATGATGCGCAACGCGTCGAGCTCGAGACTCAGATGGTCGTCCGGGAGCCGGGCGTCGAACGGGGATTGCAGGCCCAGGGCCGCGTAGATCCTCCGGGCCTCAAGGGCCGCCTCGCCCATGACCTGCGGCTCGGGGGACAGATAGACGGAAGCATAGGGGGGGGCGGCCAGGATGCGGGGGCCGACGAAGAAGCGGTTGAAGTCGAACTCGGCGGCATCCCAGTCCGGCACGGCTGGAACGGCGGACTTGAGATCCTCGGGGAGCCTCCCGACGGCGGCCTCCAGCTCGGCTCCGTCCTGAGCGATGAAAAAATCTCTCAGGGACGCGAGCGTCTGGGCTTCGTGTTGAGATTCCTGCATACGCCTCCTTTTGGAGCGCCCCGGCCGGCGCCGGTCGGCGGCCGGCCGGGGATGGGGGGGGATCGGCGAAGGTCCATCCTTCGCGAGGTGAATCCTTGCGATCATCGATTATGGAAAAGGCGTGAGACCCACAAATTTGTAGGAAAGCCCTCACGCCTTGTAAGAATGGGACTACACGCCGACGCCGGGCACGTTGCGCGACGCAATGCGCCGCAGGTGGCTCAGAGGCGCGCGGAACGGACGCACGGAACAGCCATCGTGGAGACTTTCAATCGGGGCCGAGGACAGCAAAGGGAAGGGCGGACCGAAGCCGGTCCGGAAACGAAAACGGGCACGCCGTGGCGTGCCCGTCCTGCTTCATTTTCTTGGTCGGGGCGAGAGGATTTGAACCTCCGGCAACCAGCTCCCAAAG
>Ga0228535_1002740_pt1 | contig 15491 bp, 14 predicted proteins | sample SJ1metagenome_FD_168457 | JGI IMG/M metagenome (GOLD analysis project Ga0228535, IMG submission 168457) | Enriched culture of PCE-dechlorinating microbial communities from Ithaca, New York, USA - SJ1 | ecosystem: Engineered > Modeled > Simulated communities (microbial... > Unclassified | place... | reverse complement strand
GGAGAGACCCCATAGGAATAAAAAGAAACACCAGCAGAATACAAAGGCACGAAGCATAGAGGCAAAAAGACGGGCATTCTTTACCAGAGCATCGTCCGGCGACAAAACGCCCCAAAGGCGCAAGGACCCTCCCCCTTGCGGCAAATCGTTCCCTGACCCCGAAAAAAAGGAGAGAAAAGGCCATGACCAGCAACAGGAGGGCCGTGCCGGAGACAATCGTTATCAACAGCGAGAAAAACATCCAAACCACACTCCGCGCAGCGTTATTTTTTACCGGATACCAACCAGACCTTTTTCTTTGAGTATTCTTAAGATTTGTTTCTCGATCCTGTGCATGTCTTTATTCATGAAATATGAGAGAATAACGGCGCAAACTCCAAAAACCACGCCGGCAAAAGTTCCGCCGGCTATATCGGCAAGGACTCCAGCCGCCAATGAGCCAAGCGGGCCGATGCCTATGTTGCAGATTGCGTAAAGGCTCATAACCCTGCCGCGCTTATTTTCATCTATTATGCTCTGTATCACCGTGTTGAAGCATACGGCTCCGGTCGAAAGGCCAAATCCCAGCAGCGTCAGCGAAAAACATGATAACATCACGGAGCGGGAGCACGCAAAAGAGATAATGCCAATACCGTAAACGGCGACGCTTAAAACAACGCGCCTATGAAGCTTTTCAACCGCTACGAAACTGGCCTGGTAAATGACTCCTATCACAGCGCCGAGACCAACGGAACCCATAAAAAAGCCGAGAGCGGATGCGCTGGAATCAAAAACATTTTTTGCAAAAAACGGCAGCAGTGTCGTGAAAGGATTGGAAATAAAGAAAAAAAGGGCTGAGAGAGTTAACATCTTTCTCAGTACTTCAAAATCCTTGGCGTACAGAAGCCCTTCTTTGAAACTCGTCCAGCCGCCTTGCCTGGAGGCGCTCCTGACATGCCTTATCTTGAGCTTGGTCAGAGAATAAATAACCGTCATAAACGATACTCCGTTCAGGAGGAAACATGCAGCCTCTCCTATGGCCTGCAGGGCAAACCCTCCAAGCGCAGGCCCTATAAGACGCGCGAGGTTGAAGACCGCGGAGTTTATCGTAAGCGCGCTGTTAAGCTGGCTTTTGTCATCGAGCATCCTAGGCACGCATGATTGCCGTGCCGGCATGTCGACCGACGCTATAACGCCAAGCATTATGCTTAAAAACAGCACCTGCGAATATCTTATGGCGCCTGAGAAATCAAGCATCGCCAGCGCAAGCGCCTGCACCATGCACAGCGACTGAGTCACTATTAGTATTTTCTTCATATCGTAGCGATCCAGTATCGCTCCGGCCAAAAAGCCGGTAACAAGTATAGGCGCCTGATTGGAAAGTTCAATAAGCCCAAGGCCGGCCGCGGAGCCCGTCAGACGCAGTACAAGCCAGCTCATGGCAAGCCTCTGCATCCATGTCCCTATAAGAGAGACGACTTGGCCGAATATGAAAATGCGAAAGTTCCTTGCACCAAGCGCCGCAAAAGCTCTGGTAGAATAAAGCCATGCAAGCATATTATGGCGCCTCCTGCTTTAAGTTGCCCTCAATTCATGTCTGTGGGACATATTATAGCAGAGAGCGGTGCTAAACCATCTGTTCAGTATGATGCTGAACTATCTTTTACAACAACAAAAATACTATGGGATATTACATCTGATGACGCACATAATTCGCCGCAGGAACAACCCAAGGCGCAGAGGAAGGCCTTTGCCCCGTCCCTACGCCTTGGGCTGTTTAATCAAGGAATAAATTTTTTATTTAATTAGCCCCTTCTCCTTGAAGAACTTGGCAGCCCCCGGGTGAAGCGGCGCCGTAAGGCCGTTCAGCGCGCCTTTTAACGTTATCTCCTTGCCCTTCGCGTGCACCGCGGCTACATCATTGAGATTCTTGTACATGGCGGTCAGGAAGTTATAGATATCAGCCTCGGGTACGGCGTCGTGCGTGATGAGTATAGCCATTACTGCCGGGGTAATCGTGTCTTTGTCAATTCCTCTGTACGTATTTGCAGGAATTTTGCTCGCGACGAAGAATGGATACTGCTTGCGCAGTTTCTTCAAAAACGCTGCGTCGAAGCTCAAAAGTCCCACGTCTTTCGTCGTCGTGAGATCCATTATTGCGGCCGTCGGGTAACCCGCGACTACGAATCCGGCGTCGATCTGGTTGTCCTTGAAGCGGCTGGCTGTCGCCGCGAAGTCAAGGAAATCGGCTTTTTTGAGGTCCTTGTAGGTCATCCCCGCGACTTTGAATATAGCCTGAACGTCTCCTTCCACTCCGGAGCCAGGAGCCCCGACTCCAACCCTCTTGCCCTTGAGGTCATAAATGGACTTGATACCCGCGTCCTTTGCTATGACCACCTGGACGTGCTCAGGATATAGGGAGGCCACGGCGCGGATGTTCTTGAGAGGCTTCCCCTGGAACATAAGTTCGCCGTTTAAGGCCCAGTACGTGATGTCGTTCTGGACAAACGCAATTTCAATGCCCTTAGTCGAGACTAGGTTGGCGTTGGCCACGGACGCGTTGCCTGTCTCCGCGGTGCACTGTATCTTGCCTTCCTTGGTGACCGCGTTTGCAAGGGCACCACCCACAGCGTAGTAGGTACCCGTGGTCCCGCCTGTCGCAACCGACATATACGTCGCGGCAGACGCGACGGCTGCCAGCGAGAACGCCGCTAAAAGAGCTGCAACTGTTACAATGACGACTTTTCTCATTTCCTGTTCCTCCTTATGGAAGTTGTTTGTTCGCATTGCGGAGAAGGTGTTCCTCCCCCGCATATAGCCCAGTTAACCAGCCGGCCCTCGCCTATGACTTCTTCGCGGCTTTTTGTGCTTCCTTTTTGTCGGCCTCGGACAGCGGAATTCCCGCAGCCGTCATCTTCTTGGCCTTAGCGGTCTGAACTATATAAATGAGGACAAGCACCGCTATGCCTCCCAGGTCCGTTATTGTTCCCGGTATCAAAAGCCCGAGCGCCCCGATGAACGCAAGTATGCGCATATACCACGCGAGGTAGGCTTTAAAAAACCCTATCGTAGCCATCGCAAGCAAGAATACGCCCAGAAGTGCCGTTAAAATGGCCTGGATCATCGAAAGCGGCTCCACATCAATGAAGAGCAGCATCGGGTTATAGACGTATATGTAGGGTATGAGGAACCCGGCAAGAGCAAGCTTAAAGGCGGTCACTCCGGTCCTCATAGGGTCAGACCCGGCTATGCCCGAACCGGCATAGGCCGCCAGTGCAACCGGAGGCGTAAGGTCCGCCGCTATGCCAAAATAAAACACGAACATGTAAGCCGCCATCGACGGGACTCCGAGCTGGAACAGCGCCGGAGCGGCCATCGTGCTCGTCACTATGAAGTTGGCCGTGGTGGGGAGCCCGGTGCCAAGGATTATGCTCGCAGTCATCGTGAAAAACAGGGTAAGAATCTTGCTTCCGCCCGCAAGCGTCACTATGGCGTTTGCTATGCGCAGCGCCAGCCCGGTAAGCGTGCCCATGCCTACCACCATTCCGACTGTGGCGCATGCGCAAGCCACGCCGATTGCCCCGCGGGCGCCCGCCTCAAACGCCTCCAGTATACGTTTGGGGGTGAGCCTTGTCTCTTTGTTCAGCCACGAAAGGAGGAAGCTTACCAATATGCCGTTGAACGCCGCACGCAGCGGCGTATAACCGGCTATAAGAAAGTAGATTATCGCTATAAGCGGGATGAGCAGGAATCCCTTTGACTTAAGGAGCGGCCAAAGCGGGGGCAATTGGCCCCACGGCAGACCCTTGAGCCCCAAGCGCGTCGCTTCGAAGTGAACCTGGACCATTACCGCGAAGTAGTAAAGAAGCGCGGGCACCACAGCGGCAAGAGCGACCTGAATATAGGGGACTCCCAGGAATTGCGCCATTATAAAGGCGCCCGCCCCCATCACGGGCGGCATTATCTGGCCGCCCGTCGACGCGACGGCCTCGACTGCGCCGGCAAAGTAAGGCTCATAGCCGACGCTCTTCATTAACGGTATGGTAAACATCCCAGTGGTGCATACGTTGGCCACAGAGGAACCTGACACGGTGCCCATAAGGCCGGAGCTCACCACCGCGACCTTTGCGGGGCCGCCTGTCGACCAGCCGGCAAGGGCCATCGACAGGTCGATGATGAACTTGCCAAGGCCTGTCTTCTCAAGAACGGCGCCGAACAGGATGAACATAAATACAAATGTGGAGGACACTTCAAGAGGAGTGCCGAAAATTCCCTCCGTTCCCAGGTACATGTGGTTTATGATACGCGCTACGGAAAATCCCCTGTGCGCTATCATATCCGGCATCATCCTGCCGAAATAGCAGTATAAAAGCGCTATGCACGCAAGCACAGGCAGCACTGGGTTCGATATCCGCCTTGTCGCCTCAAGCAAGGAAAATATCAGCAGAAATCCCATGACAAGATCAGCCGTTGTAGGCAGGCCCGCTCTCATCGTCAGATCGTTGAAGAAGACGACGAGGTACATCGCCGCGGCCACGCCTATTCCGGCCAGGATAAAATCATAGAACGGGATACCTGATGTTTTCGACTGCTTTGACGTGGCCGGGTAAAGCAGAAACACAAGGCAAAGCGTAAAAGCAAGGTGCACCGCCCCCTGCTTTTGTGCAAGCAAAAGACCAAAACCAGACGTGTAGAAGTGGAAACATGACATGGCAATCGCTATTATTGTGATAAGTTTCCCCTGCCAGCCAGAGAGAACCCTGAAGCGCGATTCGGTATCGTACTTCCTCATCACGTCCTCAATATCTATCACCTGGCTCGCAGGCGCAGGTACGGGCGTGGTTTTCAACTCTGTTTCGCTCAATGTAACTCCTCCCTCATAAAAACTGTGACTGAAATATATATATATAAAAAATTAACGCGCCGTCCTTAATAATCGCCGATTATATAAGATCTGTCAAGATAAATGGAAGGTTTATACTTGGCTATTTTGCATAGTTTCAATAATTTTTGCCTTTTCACAAATTGACACTGAGCCCGATGTCCCAAGCCTGTCCGCGCCTGCGCTGATCATGGCGGCGGCAGTCTCGTAATCCCTGATGCCGCCTGACGCCTTCACACCTAACCCTGTCCCAACAGCGCCCCGAATAAGCTTCACATCATGAACGCTTGCGCCGGCCCGTGAAAAGCCCGTCGAAGTTTTCACAAAATGCGCTCCCCCCTCCTTGATAAGCCTGCAAGCGGTTATTTTCTCTTCGTCGCTCAGCAGACAGGCCTCAATTATCACCTTTACCTTGCACTCAGGGACCGATTCCACGACGGATGCGATATCCTCCTTGACCCTATCGTAAAAGCCGTCTTTAAGCCATGACAAATTTATGACCATGTCAACCTCAGACGCGCCGTTTTGCATGGCATAAGCAGCCTCAAACGACTTACACTCCGCAGCGCAGGAGCCAAGCGGAAACCCGACGACGCTGCACACTTTGACGGATGAGCCGGCAAGCAGTCCGGCTGCGAAACCTACATGGCAGGAGTTTATGCAAACAGACGCAAACCCCCACTTCAAGGCCTCGCCGCACAGTGTTTCGATGTCGCGTTCCACAGCGCACGGATTTAAGTTAGTGTGGTCTATGAACCTTGCGATATCCATTTCACGCATCAGACTCCTAGGTTTTCTCAAAGCCGTGCTTCTTAGCTGTCTCATCGAATAAAGCAAGGCCCGCGATCGCGCTGGCTTTAGGACAGCGGTGGGTTATCTTATAGTATATAAGATCCGGAGGCGCATCCGATATGTCCTGAAACACTATCTTTTTATTCCAAAAACTTAAATACTTTGCTGCGGAACGCGGTACCAAGCACCACTGTCCGGGCTTCACCATCATCACAGCGACCAGGTTTACGGAATCAAGCCTCATCTTGACCGAACGCATCGGATCCCAAGCATGGTCGTGCCAAAGACGGTAGCCGCTGCCCCATTCGATGTAGAACTCCATCTCCGGCATAAGATCGGACGGGGACACCGCTTTAGACAAGGTCTCTCCCTCATAAGGCACTCTTGCCAGCATCAGGCTCTCCGTATAAAAATCCTCTATCCGGACATATTTCGTAGTCTCCTCGTGAAGGACTATCGCCACATCCACGGCACGGCTTTCAACAGCTTGGTACATCTGATCGGAAGGGTCTGTGTATATCCTGAGATAAACAGGCGGGTCATTGGACATGAGGTCCATGTAAACATCCGGCAATAGCCTGCAGTTGACGCTCTCGGATCCCCCGATCGACAGCGCGTAAGCTGACCCCGGGTTTCTTGTGTTCGATATCTCACGATTCACTTCCTGCCACTTGAGCGCAAGCGGAAGAAACCCCTCTCCGGCCGGCGTAAGGCGGATTGACTTAATGCCTTTTTGCCGGTCTACCAATATCATTCCCATCTCTGTCTCAAGCTCTCTCAGGTTGTAGCTTACCGTGGACTGCGTAACGTTGAGAAGTTCGGCGGCCTTACCTAAAGTCCTCGACATCGCGACCGCCAGAAATGTCTCTATTCCCTTTTCATGCATAGAGGTCTCCTCCAAAAGGGTGTGATAAAGCCTGAGCTTAATATACGTGCATAAATAACATATTGCAAGCCTGCGGAGGAATAATCGTCTGAAATATCTGAAATTATTGAGATTATGAGAACGGGACGATAAGACGAGAAGAAGAAATGGCGCAAACAAAGGAGAAAATGCCTGCATCAGACGGGCGCGCCTCATAGGTGGCGCGCCCGTCTGATGCCATACTGTCCGAGCATTACCTCAAATCAGCGCATCATATGAAAGCGGGCTCAAAGAAGAGGTCGTTCTCCGCAAACCTTGACAGGCGAAAACGATGCAGGTCCACGAACGGCTTTTCGCCCATGAGCAGCTCTTTGCAGACTCGTCCACCTGACGGACCGAACTGGAGGCCGTGGCCGCTCCAGCCGCAGTTCACAAGAAGACCCTCAACGGGAGTCCAGTCTATAATGGCGTTATGGTCGGGCGTATTGTCATATGGGCCGGACCACTGGCGTACCACCCTAACGCCGCTTAACACCGGTATTCTCTTAAGCACGCTCTTAGTGACGCCCTCCAAAAATTTGGCGCTGTTCGTCGATTCCGTGATGTGCGGCTCGTCCGGGTCGTCGCGCCCGAACATGAACGTGCCGTTCGGGCACTGCTTGAAGTAGGCGCCGTCGTCCAAGCACAGGACCATCGGGCAGCTGAACGGTTCTACCGGCTCCGTTATGAGAAGATTATGCCGCTCGGGGTAGACCGGCAGCTCCACTCCGACGGTGGCGGCAAGGGGGGTTGACCATGGCCCTGACGATAGAAGCACCTTCGGTGCATGCCACTCTTCTCCGCTTTCAGTCAAGACACCCTTTATCTTTCCATTTTCCGCAAGAAGTTTGGCCACGGGACAGTACGTCTTGACGACTGCACCGTATCTTCTTGCCGCATGCCCGTATGAGAGTGTGAGGGTCTGTGGATTGATGTGCCCGTCCTCGCCGCAGAAAGCGGCTCCTATTATTCCGTCGAGGCATAGGTATGGCCAGCGGGCTTTGATCTCATCCGTGTCCATTATTACCGACGGTATATCGAGGCTTTTTTGCAGATCCACGTTCTTTTTAAGCTGAGCAAGGCAGTCGTCCGTGTAGGCCACCCACATATAGCCCCATTGGGTGAATTCAAGCGGCATCCCCGTGTCCAGCTCCTTTTCAAGCGTGGGGAATACTTTCAGGTTGTACTTGGCCATGTGCAGGTTCGTCTCGGTGCCGAAGTGCTGGCGGAGGCCGGCCGCGCTGCGCCCAGAGCCGCCTGAGCCAAGGTATTGCTTTTCAAAGAGGACTACCTTTACTCCTTCTTTCGCAAGCTGATACGCCGTCGACGCCCCGTGCACGCCTCCGCCCACTATGATTACATCGGCAGTCTTTATCGTCATCTCATTTCGCCTCCTGATCGTTCTCTGCCAGAAGCCTGGCTTTGACAGGCTTCACCGGGGGGCGGATTACTCCTGGGTTAAGCTCCGCTATGGGTTTGCCGGTGGCCTTTGAGAGCTCCCTCAATATTATGTCGCGGCAGCCCCTTCCCTGGCACGGTCCCATGCTCACGCGCAAGATACGTTTAAGTTCTTCAAAATCGGTGTAGCCTTCGGCTATCCACTTCCTGATCTCGTCTATCTCTATCTCCTCGCAGCGGCAGATCACGTTAGCCTTCTCTGTCATCTCTAGCACACCACCTTGATGGCGCGGATTTCTCCGACCAGTTTTTTCGGAATTATTACGCTCACTACTTTGGTCCTGTCCTTGAGCGGCTCCGAGACCGACAGCACCTGTCCTTCGCATATCTCTTCTCCTGTCCTGCTGAGGCATTTCACTGTCTGTCCTTTTTCGGGCACGGGGATAAGTTCGTACGGAAGTTTTATGACCGCCTCGTCTTTGCCGTATGTGAGGTCTATTACGAAGCACGCAAGACCGGGGCATTTCGCTATGCAGAGCCCGCAGCCGGTGCATTTCGTGTAGTCTATCTCCGGCGTGTCGTTGATGTCCGCAAAAGGCCGCACCGCTCCCGTAGGGCAGCTCGTCGCGCATGGGTTGCATGGGATGCGCTGAGGGCATTCTATTATCACGTAGCCGCCTTTTTTGTTCTCCCATTCACGCTGCGGAGGAAGGATCGCTCCCGCTCTGTTCTCTACCAGCACTCCGCTGTTGTATAGCTTTTCTTTCTCTGTGGCCGTCGTTCCCATCTATTACGCCTCCCATCCCTTCACTATTACCTGGCAGATGCCTCCGCGGATTTTTTCTCCGACTTCTCCCGCGCGAAGATGGTCAAGTCTCGACCAGTACTGTTTGAAGGCTTCTTCTTTTACGGGATAGCCTAGCGCTTTGGCTGCGCTGTGTCCTGCTATGCGGCCTTCTACCATGGCCGCCGACGCTTCTTCTATTCCTGCCGCGTCTCCCGCTACCCAGATGTCGGGGTGGCTTGTCCTCATCGTTTCGTCCCTGTACGGCACGTGACCGCAGAGCTGCGGGCAGTAGAGCATGCGCGCTCCCGCCTGCCAGAATAGTTCTGTCGTCGGCGTGAGGCCTACCGCCATGCATATTACGTCGCATTCTATCGTCCGCGGCTGCCCTATGAGCTGGAATTTGTCGTCTAGTTCCTGGATGACGGCCCCCTCTATTATTTTGTCCCCCAGCGCTTCCGTTATTGTGTGCCTTAAGAGGATCGGGATGCCAAGTCTTCTTATCTTGGCCGCGTGTACCCAGTATCCTCCTATTTTCGGCATTGCTTCCACTACCGCCGCTATTTCAACTCCGGCTTGCCTGAGCTGGTAGCTTACTATTAATCCTATGTTGCCGGCGCCTACCATGAGGACTCTCTTGCCCGGGATGACTCCGTAGACGTTCATCAGGGTCTGCACCGCTCCCGCTCCGTATACCCCGGGCAGGTCGTTGTTGGGGAATGGGATCAGTCTTTCCTGCGCTCCCGTCGCTATTACCGCTTTTTTGGCTTTTATTCTGTAGTATTCGTCCTCGCCGCGCATGGCGGTGTATATGCCTTCTTCAGGGTAGTAGCCCGTCACTGTCGTGTTGGTGCGTATCTCTACTTTGTCCCCAAGGCTTTCTATCTCTTCCATGAGGATGTCGGCTATCTTGTAGCCGCGCGTCCCTGCGTATTCGTCTTTGCTTCCAAAAAATTTGTGCGTCTGTTTCACCAGCTGGCCTCCGGCGTGGAGGTCGCTCTCTATTACCGTCACTTTCGCCCCGGCCCTGCCGGCTTCCGCCGCCGCGCAAAGACCCGCCGCTCCGCCGCCTACCACAAGGAGGTCTGTCTCTATCTCTTTTCTCATCTCTTTGCCTCCTCTCATTTCGTCTCCATCGGTACGAGGCCCTTGCCGCGCTGGGTCTCGATCTTCATGCCGGACGACAGCGGCGTCACGCATGTCCTCACGTTCGGCACACCGTCCACTACCATGAAGCATGAGCTGCATTTGCCTATCGCACAGAAAAATCCGCGCGGACGCTTCATCTCCGGCGTTATGCGGTATGTCCTCACTCCGTTCGCGTGCAGCGCCATCGCTATCGGCTCCCCCTCGAACCCCTTCATCTCTCGGCCGTCAAAACTGAACGTCACCTCTTTACCATGGCGAAATTCCAGTACCGGGTGTTCCTTGATCAGCTCCATCCGCTTTTTACCTCCCCGTCCTTTTGATATCTCTTCTCGCTGACTGTTCGGTTTTAGAAAATCCAAACAACCGTTTATGTTTTAACGCTTAATAATGGCTTTAACTGTGAACAAATATATAATACATATAATTATATTGTTTGAAAAATGATCCTTCTTCCAATTTATAATCGAATTTTTCTATAATTATTTGTCCTTTTTTTCACAACTCCAATAAATTAAGCTGCAGCTTATGATCATAAGTTGCGCTCAAAAACGGCATGCGGCAGCGGCAATACCAATAATACCGCTTTCGCTGCGTGCTGGATTATGTTTTCTCAAATATTGCTTTCTGCAAGAAATTATGAGTGTTCCACAGACGAACATAAACTTGCGCAGTCAGGCAGACCTGGCCAATTATTGAAACGGCTTTCTGTTTATCCGTTATTTGCATACGTGATTTTGATATTTCGATAAATGCGATTTATCTAAGCAAGCACTATGGGACATTACCGCAGAGCTCCCCATCCCTCTTCAGTAGTTTTTATGAGCTGTATTTTTTCCTCAAATCCAAAGACTGACGCGTCTATCTGATTGATGGTCAAATCAATCTGATCCATATGAGAGAATTTATAGCCTTCAGGCAGGCGGTTGGCGAAGCGTTTGACCTTAAGCAAAGCCTGCAGGTAGTTTCGCTCCACGCTGTCAAATATATCGGCCGCATCCATGGCGGAAGGCTCCTCCTGTTCCGCAAACAAAAGCGCGATCTCAATGTTTGGCGCTACTTCGGTTTCATCGCTCCATATATCCGCAAGCACTCTCCTGACTTTCTTGCGAAGCTGCCTGTCTTTTATCTGAGAGAGCATTTCCTCTATGCCCAAAAGCAACCCTTCGATCTCGCGCACCACTTCTCCATAACGGCGCCGCGGAAGCGAATACTCGGATATCATTTTAGCCTCAACCTCTATAGTCACATCTTTTTTAAGCAAACGTCCGACAGCGGGCTGAAGCCTTATACTAGCCTCCTCGCACCGCATTCCGAGCGTTTCAAGATAGAGAAGCCCAGTATCATAGCCTCGATGTTCACATCTGCTGCGCGGTATATACGTTACATAACCTGTATTAAAATAACCCTTTCTGCCGGCACGGCCTGCCATTTGTAAAAATTCGTTCTTTGATATCGGCCCGTCTATAAATTTGGCCATCTGTCCAAAAACCACAGTCTCTGCCGGCAGATTAACGCCAAGCGACAGTGCGTCGGTACCCACCACCACATCCAATATCCTCTCGCGAAACGCCATTTCAACAAGCAGCTTCTCTTTAGGCAGCATAGAGCCAAAATACATACCTACGCCGCGCAGCATAGTATCCGGCACATAACTGACCTCCAATATCTCTGCCATCTCTCTCAATCTCGCCCTGTGCCCTCTGTCAGTCTTGGCGCGTGTCTTGGCTATTTGCTGCGCCAGCCATTCGACCCCTTTCCTTGAAAAGGCGAATACAAGTGCGTCATGTATCTGAGCAAGACGTATCCCGCTTTTTTTAAACACAAGGTCTGTCACGCGCGAATCAGTGTTATATAGCGCAAATTCACGCATTGCTGCTCTCTCGAGATACTTTTTAACTACGTCGGGGTTGCCAAAAGTTGCCGACATGACAAGTATGTCGCTGTCGAAAGATGTGCCGCGCAATCCGTCTATATAGGCTCGCGCCCGCTCCGAATCTGAAAATATGAAGTGAAATTCGTCAACTATGACTTTCTGGTTGGGGACAGCTGAGTATTTCAGAGTATATATCTCCTGCGTGCAACACAAAACCGAAGCGCCCTCATTCTTCTTGAAGTCTCCGGTCTCAAGCCCCACGTCGAAACCCATTGATTTCAAATCAAGATAACGCTCGTTTGAAAGCGCTTTGATAGGCGCGGTAAAGATCACGCGTCCCGCAGGCATCTTGGGGGCGCACTCCATGTCCATAAGCCCTGCCCAAACATATGCGACCCACGTCTTTCCGCTCCCAGTAGGAGCCGAAAGGATCGCGCTGCCGCCCAAGATGTTATTTAGCGCGTCATTCTGCCAATCATAGAACATATCTACTGCAGCTTTATACGCAGAACGGGCAGCGTCCTTTTAATCCGTCCCACATTCAACGTTGTTGTGCCTATCTTTTCAGCCCCCATGTGGAGGTAGAACTCCTCACAGTTAGGATCAGACAGTATATATAGTTCGTCCGCTCCTACCGTCTCGGCCATTTCGCACGCATGAAGAAAAAGCTCTCCTCCTATTCCGGTACCTATGTATTCCGGGGCCACCCACAGGTGTCTAAGCCACCATCTGCCGTCTTCTCCAACTTCAAGGCAGTAAAAGCCTAACTTTTCCTCCGTCTCTTCGTCCTCGGCGAGATATGATGGATTGCCCTCCAAGAAATCCTCAGTAATTGTTAAAAAATCCCGAAATTCCTTCATCATGTCCGCCGAATACTCCCAATAGGTCTTAGCACGCCACGCGATATCGGAAAGATCTTCCGCCTCCTCGGGCGATACCGGACGTATTCGAACCTCGTCCAACATTTTTTTACCATTCATCCTTTCATAGCTTTGAAAATATATATTTGGATTAATTTTACCATATTATTCTTTATTTTTAACGACCCATGGCGCGGTGATCCCTGCGGCTCAATTGCGGTTACCGGTTAGGTACGCGCGCAGATATCTCCCTTATGGCGCTTCTCAAGATGGCAGGCAGGATGTCAATGGAATAATGAAGGTGAAGCCGCTCAGTTTTTTTATGCGGATCCTCCCCGCTTGGGCCGACGTTGATCACAGGCATCGATATCTTTTGCATCTCTTCAAGAGGGATCCTGTATATGCTGCCCCATCCGGGCATATTGTCCCTGAGAGCATTGATGTCGTCCTCAGAAACTCTCGCGCCGGCATAGCTGAGGTCGCACAGCCCCGCAAACAGCTCCACCTCTGTCATCTTCATTCCATACCTGTTTAAAAGCTCATTCTCCACCGCGCGGGCGGCCTCCACTACCGCGATATCCCCGGCATCTTCGGTAAAATCCGTCCTGACCGGCAGCCATGGCGGGAGGAAGAAACAAATAACGTAAGGACCTTCCTCGCCCGACATATCGGCTATCTTGTCAACTATTTTTATTCCGCGTTCGCGCATGTCGCCTGAGGGGAGCTCGTTCACATAATTTTTAAGCTCTTCGTCAAACCTTGCTCCGTTTTTCTTCCTTGCAAGGCCGACCATATCATTGAACGTGCAGACTTTAACAGGCAGCGGCACAAACTCGGATCCGTCGTAGCCGGCGCCGGCAAGCCCCTCGTAAGACCTTAAAAGCTGCTCGTTCGTCCTGCGCAAGGCATTTGAGGCTATGCTCAGCATCCTCTTCATAACGGAGGCAGGGGTATCCGTGGTGGTAAAACAGTTGAAGTATGCGTACGCCCTGTCCGGGATGGTCACGCTGTAACCTTCCTTCATCACCCTCATATCAAGGCATATCCACGACGGCTGACTGATTCCGTGTAGAGGAGAGGAAAGAGACGGGTTGCCCTCAGATTCGCATATAATGTGCGAGACAGCTAAAGCAGATGAAAAACCGCTGTAACAGTTTCCGACATGCGCCGGGCGTCCCTTGACGTAAAAACTGGGCATGAGTTTACCAAGAGTTCCCAAAAACACCATCGGACCCACATGCCCTGTCTTCCCGGCCTCGCCGGGTTCCGTGTTCAACGCCGCCAGAAAATCCAGCCCTTCGTTTGCTTTCATGTCGTATATAAACGGCAGTACCCCCCTCATTCCGGCCGATGAGTTTTCCTCATCTCCGACGAAAGCGGCGATAATATTCACGTCAAAAAGATATCTGTTATCCGCAAATTCCTCCAGTAAATCCGTCTCAAGAGCTACCCCGCACTTCATATCCATAGACCCTCTGCCGTAAAGCACATCGTCAGCGCCATACAAAGATCCGAGTATTTTGGCCAGCTCATCCGGATTAAACGCGTGTTCTGCGATATCTCCGTATGGCTTTGTGTCAACCACATCATAGTGCCCTATAAGAAGCACAGTGCGCTTTGTCGGCACTGAGGCGTCCACCCTCGCCACAAGAGAAAAGAGCTTACTCGTTTTCCCTTCAAGCGGTGTCTCTATAAGCCTCAAGTGCGTCGGGTGCTCTTTAAAATATTCATGCGCGCCAAGCCTCTCCTTGATCCAGAACGCCGGCTCACTTTCGGCGTCGCTCTCGGTGATGCTCGGGATACTTACCAGTTCCTTTATCATTTTCAAAAGTCTGTCCCTGTCGCTCAAACCAATGAAACCTCCAGTCAATAAGAGTTATATCCTTGACATTATCCGCTCAAACCGTGAAACTTTAGCAGCGGGAACAAATGCCGCGATAACAAGAAAGGATGTCGGTTCCTAAGATGGCCAAACCGTTTATAAAACCAATAATAGCCCCAGAAGAGGCCGTCCGCAAGGTACGAGAGGGGACTTCTTTGATGCTTGGCGGGTTCAATTACGGCGGCGTACCTTACACTTTGATAGACGCCCTCTTTGCGGCCGGCACCAAGGATATAGATCTCATTTGCGTGGACGCGAGCCACTGCAACGACGTAACACCTGAGCCGGTAGGAGTCGCCAAACTCATAGTCGGGCGACGCATACGATCTATGACAGCTTCGCACATCGGGCTCAACAAATACGCGCAAGAGATGCTGCTTCGAGGAGAAATTAAAATAGACCTCATCCCAATGGGCACATACGTTGAGAGGATAAGGGCCAAAGGAGCCGGGCTCGGAGGGTTTCTCACTCCGACGGGCGTCGGGACTGTTTACGAGAAGCGGCGCGAGACCGTCGAGGTCGACGGCAGAAAGTATATACTGGAGCGGCCGCTCGGCGCAGACGTAGCGTTCATACGGGCGTACAAGAGCGACACTGCAGGCAATCTAATATACTACGGCACCGGACGTAATTTTAACCCTGTGATAGCTATGGCCGCAGATATAGTAATAGCCGAAGTCGACGAGGTCCTTGCGGTAGGAAAGATAGACCCCGATCACGTAGTCACGCCTGGCGTTCTGATAGACGCACTCGTGCTGAAAGGAGATAACCCTTATGCTGCCAGAACTTAGCGAAGATACGGCTCGCGCCGCTATAGCAAAGCGGATAGCATCGGAACTTGAGGACGGGGCCGTGATAAACTTGGGCATCGGCATACCGCAGCTCATCCCTAATTATATACCGCAAGGCGTAAAGCTTATTCTGCAGACAGAAAACGGCGCGATAAACGCCGGACCTGCAAAAGACCGCTACGACCTAAGGGTGATAG
>Ga0228535_1002738_pt1 | contig 15497 bp, 15 predicted proteins | sample SJ1metagenome_FD_168457 | JGI IMG/M metagenome (GOLD analysis project Ga0228535, IMG submission 168457) | Enriched culture of PCE-dechlorinating microbial communities from Ithaca, New York, USA - SJ1 | ecosystem: Engineered > Modeled > Simulated communities (microbial... > Unclassified | place... | reverse complement strand
TCTATAAGAGAAATTCAGGAGGCCATGAATGGCGAGAATTGCAGGTGTAGATTTGCCGAACAAGGCAGTGAAAATCGCCTTGACCTATATCTACGGGATCGGTAGGTTTTCGGCGGTTGAAATTTGTGAAAAAACAAATATTAATCCAGATACCAACATCAACACCCTTTCCAGCGAGGATCTTGCAGTACTTCGTAAGGTAATCGAGGAAGAGTACAAGGTTGAGGGACGTCTTAGAACAGAAGTCGCTCTGAATATCAAGCGCCTTATGGACATTGGCTGCTATCGTGGCCTTCGTCATCGTAAGGGTCTTCCGGTAAACGGACAGCGGACAAAGACCAATGCCCGTACTCGCAAGGGTAAGAAGAAGACCGTTGCGGCTAAGAAGAAATAAGGAGCAGGTACCACATGGCTACAGCAAAGCGTAAAGTCAAAAAGACGGTATACGAAGGAAACGTCTACATTCAGGCGACCTTCAACAATACCATTGTTACCGTAACCGACCTCAACGGGAATGCGGTATCTTGGGCAAGCGCCGGCGGACTTGGGTTCCGCGGTGCCAAGAAGTCCACCCCCTATGCAGCACAGACAACTGCCGAAAAGGCAGCCAAGGCTGCTATGGACAGTGGACTGCAGGAAGTGAACGTATTTGTGAAGGGACCTGGTGTTGGCCGCGAAAGCGCCATCAGAACGTTGGGTGTGCTTGGACTGAAGGTCCGCTCCATCCGTGACGTCACCCCCATCCCCCACAATGGATGCAGACCTCGCAAGAGTAGAAGAGTCTGATGAGGAGATAGCAGATACATGGCAAGATATACTGGACCTAAGTGCAGATATTGCAGAGCCGAGAGGACCAAGTTGTTCCTCAAGGGAGAGCGTTGCCACAGCGGCAAGTGCCCGATGAACGATACCAAGTCCACCGGCCTTCCGGGCAAGGATCCCCGCGCACGTTCCAAGAAGCCGACCGACTACGGCTTGCAGTTGCGCGAAAAGCAGAAGCTGAAGAGAACCTATTGCATGCTCGAGAAGCAGTTCAAGTTGACCTTCGACGAAGCCGCAAGAATTCCCGGTAAGACTGGTGAGAATTTGATCATGCTTCTGGAGCAGAGGCTCGACAACGTGGTATTCCGACTCCACTTTGCAGCCAGTCGCAACCAGGCAGCTCAGTTCGTCAACCACGGCCACATTTTTGTGAACGGAAAGCGTGTGAGCATTCCTTCCTACCGCCTTCGCCCCGGTGACGTAGTCAGCGTTGGTGCAAAGGGTCAGAAGATGCTTTTGGTCAAAGAAAACCTCAAGGAATACACCAAGTCCGGTGTCTGCCAGTGGCTGAGCCTGGACGTGGATGCAATGAAGGGTACCTTCGTCGCTGTTCCGAGGAGAAGTGAAGTCACCGAGCTCGAGAAGATCAACGAGCAGCTGGTTGTCGAGTTGTATTCCAGATAAGGAGTAACCATGGCACGCAAAAACCTTCTGAAGGGCTTCAAGAAGCCCAAGGGGATAACCTTCGAACACAGCGCAGTTGAACCGAACTATGGGAAATTCATTGCCTATCCGTTTGAGAGAGGTTTTGGAACCACGATCGGAAACACGCTCAGGAGGGTGCTCCTCTCATCGATCCAGGGGTATGCCGTCACTGCCGTAAAGTTCACCAGCTTCAATGAGGATGGTGTTCCCCACCTGATTTCCAGCGAGTATGAGCAGCTTCCCGGAGTCCGCGAGGATATCGCAGACATCATTGCTGCCTTGAAAAAGCTTCAGATCAGGATGCCCGAAGATTCGGAGGGGACCAACCTCCTCATCGAATGCAAGGGCCCCGGTATTGTAAGTGGCGCAAACTTCGAGCGTGACCAGGTTGAGATCACCAACAAGGATTTGGTTCTCTTCACGATGATGGATGATGCCAACATCGAGATGGAAGTCCAGATTGACCTTGGTAGGGGCTATGTCCCGTCTGAAATCAACGAGAAGTATGTGGAAGAGATCGGGACCATCCCCATCGACGCCACATTCTCACCGGTTACCCGCGTTAAGTATTCGATTGAACCCACCCGTGTCGGCTATCGCAGCGATTACGACAAGCTTACACTGGAAATCTACACTGATGGTACGATTGCACCGCAGAATGCTCTTGCTGAAGCTGCAAAGATTGCGAAGGAATACTTCCAGATCTTCATCAACTTCGACGAGACTCTGATCAGCAATAACGATGAGGTGGACGAAGAGGAAGAGAGGGTCCGCAAGATTCTCAATACCTCGGTTGAGGAACTCGAGCTGACCGTTCGATCCAGCAACTGTCTGAAGAATGCCAACATCCGTACTATCGGCGATCTCACCAAGAAGACTGAGGAAGAGATTGCAAAGACGAGGAACTTCGGTAAGAAGAGCCTCCAAGAGATTAAGGAAAAACTGAAGGAGTGGAATCTCAGCCTTGGGATGACCGACTACAGTGTTCTGAAAACTGCAATCAAAGTACCTGGGAACAAGGAAGAAGAGAATGAAGCATAGGATTGGATTCAATGCGCTTAGTAGGACCTCATCTCACCGTAAGGCCCTCAAGCGCAACATGGTGACCTCACTGTTCAGATATGAACGGATCGAGACCACCAAGGCAAAGGCTCTGGAAGTTCGCAGAATGGCAGAGAAGATGATTACCCGTGCGAAAGTCGACAGCGTTGCAAACCGCCGTTTGATCGCTCGGGACATCACCGATGAAGCTATTGCAGCAAAGCTTTTTACAGAGATCGCCCCCTTGTTTGTCGAGCGGAAGGGTGGGTATACCCGCATCCTGAAGACCGGCAACCGCCTCGGAGACGCTGCCGAGATGGTGATCCTCGAGCTGGTTGAGAAGACCGCAAAGCCCGAGAAGAAGAAGGCCGAAAAGAAGTCTGAGAAGGCTGAGAAGAAGGCCGAAAAACCAGCCAAGAAGGCTGAGAAGAGTGACGACGAGGAAAAATAAGCCTCTGAAGTGCCTCTTCAATCAAACAAAAACCCATTCGGGTGAAGCCGCTGTTGTCATGACAGCGGTTTTTTTATTGTTCCCATAGAGTGTACGATTCTCAGTAATTAACCGAACAATCTGTACTTACAGACAAGATAGCGTTGCTTTCGAGCCTTGACAATTCCGACAAGCGTACGTATCATTGTACCATTACAATAGGGGGTAGTATATGGAACGTATACTTATCATCCTCCTTAGTTGTCTTATTGGTATCATCTTAGGTTGGTTAAGCCGTTGGCTGTATGCGAAATTTAAGCTTACCTCGGTCGAACAAAGAGCGATCAGACTGAACGAGGAAGCGATAAAGGAAGCGGAAGCAAAGAGCAAAGAGCTCTTGCTTGAGACTCGGGATCAGTTGTTGAAAGAACAACAACAGCAGGAACGAGAGGCTAGGGAAAGACGGAGTGAACTGCAGCGTGTCGAGAGAAGAATCCTTCAGAAGGAAGAGAATCTTGAACACAAGCAGGCTGAATTGGATGCTATCAGGAAGCAATTAGGAGACCGGGAGTCTGGACTTGCCCGGAAAGAACAAGAGGTTGCCGAGAAAGAAGGCGGCCTGATTACTGAACTTGAACGCATTGCTGGATTGTCAGCTGATGAGGCAAAGAACATCATCATGGAGACAATGTACAACGATGCGAGGAGAGATGCGCAACTGATGATCAATAAGATCGAACAGGAAGCGCAGCTTTCCGCTGACAAAAAGGCTCGTGATATCGTTGTGACCTCAATCCAGAGGCTTGCCACAGAGGTCGTCGGTGATGTGACGATCAGTTCGGTGAGTCTGCCTAGTGACGAGATGAAAGGCAGGATTATTGGTCGGGAAGGAAGAAACATCCGTACCCTTGAGACCCTCACCGGTGTGGATGTCATTATCGATGACACTCCCGAGGCCGTGGTCATCTCCTGTTTCGACCCGGTTCGCAAGGAGATCGCCAGAGTCGCCTTGGAGCGCTTGGTCCAGGATGGACGAATCCATCCGGCCCGCATCGAAGAGGTGGTCAACAAGGTTACCAAGGAAATCGGCAGAATCATCGCCGACGAGGGAGAGAAGGTTATTTTCGATCTTGGCATCCACAATGTCGGGCCGGAAACAATCCGAGCCTTGGGCAGGCTTCATTTCAGAACCAGCTATGGTCAGAATGTACTTAGTCATTCCAAGGAAGTCGCCATTCTTTCAGGTATGATCGCCAGTGAGATCGGAGCGAATAGCGAACTTGCGATGCGCTCGGGCTTGCTGCATGACATCGGCAAGGGAATTGAGACCGAGAGCGATGCAAACCATGCAGAGCTTGGAGCCGATATGGCAAAGCGTCTTGGTGAGGATCCACGGGTGGTAAATGCCATCCTCGCCCATCACAATGATACTGAGCCGCAAACCATCGAAGCCGTCATCGTACAGATTGCCGATGCAATCAGTGCCGCCCGCCCTGGTGCACGCCGTGAAACGTTGGACAACTACATCAAGCGCCTTGAGTCTCTTGAGCAGATTGCTGAGAGCTTTACCGGCGTAGACAAGGCGTATGCCATCCAGGCCGGCCGTGAGCTGAGGATCCTGGTGAACAACGATCAGGTCAATGATGATGGAGCCAAGCAGATAGCCAAGGGCATCGCCGGGCGCATCGAAGCTGAGCTGAGGTATCCGGGTCGCATCAAGGTGACGATCATCCGTGAGATGAGAGTCGTCGAGTACGCTAGGTAGGTTGTTCGTGGCTGATGCAAAAACATGTGTCGCCCTGCTGCTTGGGGATGTCTGCGGACAGCCCGGAAGCAGGGCTCTTTTTATCGGATTACACACGCTGGTCAAGGAGTACCGTGCTGATGTGGTCGTAGTCAACGGCGAAAATGCCGCTAATGGCTTCGGCCTTTCAGCCTCTCTGATGGATCAGTTTTTCGCTCTTGGAATCAGTGTGATAACCAGTGGGAATCATATCTGGCAGCAGGACGATCTCAGGCTGCTGCTGGATAGTGAGAAGCGCTTGCTCAGGCCGGCCAATTATCCTCCGCAGGCTCCTGGTCATGGTTCTGTAGTGGTGGATATCAAGAATTACAAGGTTGCAGTGTTGAACCTCCAGGGTCGTCAATCGATGCCGAGCATCGACTGTCCGTTCCGGGTTGGGTTGGACCAGGTGCAGCGCCTGAAAAAACAGACGCCCATCATCCTTGTAGATTTTCATGCAGAAAATTCTGAGGAAAAAGAGGCTCTTGCCTTCCATCTGGATGGCAAGGTATCTGCTGTTGTGGGAACACACACCCACGTACAGACTGCCGATGAGAAAATACTCCCCGGTAAAACCGCATACATCACCGACTTGGGCCTGTGTGGTCCGTCGGCAAGTGTCATCGGTTCCGATCCTTCCGTATCGATCGCAAAGCAACTTACGCAGATGCCTCTGCGTACCGAGATTGCCGACACCGCCCCCTTGCTGCAGGGGGTTTGCATCACGATCGATGCTGTAAGCGGGCAGGCTCTCTCCATCGAACGGTTCTCGAGGTTGTACGATATCTGATGAAAGTCCGTAAGGTTGCACTGCTTCAGGCCCTCGGCCGGCAGTTTGACGAGTATACCAAGGACCAACTCACAGCCTTCATTGTATGCCGCAATGTATTGGTGGATGGTGTGCTTGCAACAGACCCGCGACTATTGGTCGATCCAAATGCTTGCTTCTCCTTCACCTTCGATGCCTACGTCTCCCGCGGCGGCTACAAGCTGGAGCATGCTCTGGACACATTTGGACTCGATGTACAAAATCTGGTGATGCTTGATGCAGGAGCCTCCACCGGAGGGTTTACCGATTGCCTGCTCAAACGTGGAGCCACTCTGGTCCACAGCGTCGATGTCGGGTATAACCAGCTCGATTGGCGGTTGAGAACCGATGAGCGGGTGGTTGTGCATGAGAAGCAGAACATCATGACCCTCGATTCCCTCGAGCCTGAGTGCGATGCAGCGGTCTGCGACCTCTCCTTTCGATCGATTGCAGGAGCTGCTCGTCACATACTTTCCCTGTGCAAGGACGGATGGTTGGTCAGCTTGATCAAACCCCAGTTCGAGGTGCCCAAGGGTTTGGTGAACTTCAACGGCGTGGTGCAGGACCGTTCCGTCTTGGTCAAGGTCATGCGAAATGTGTATGACCTGCTTGCCCGGGACGGGGTGGGGATGCATCGTTTGGCAAAAAGCCCGATCACCGGCCACAAGGGAAATACCGAGTTTCTCTCCCTCTTGAAGATGCAGTCGGGCTTGAGCAAGGATGAGATGACTGCGCAGCTGGAAGAGCTGCTCAGCTGAGCTGTTTCCCTTCGACAAGAATTACAACATCCTTGACACGTTGGAAAGCCAGGGCTGTACGGCGTATCTGCTGCCGCGCCGTCTCCAGGTCCGGTGAAAGCAGGTACTCCTTGGAGAGGTCCACATAGAGGATGCTTGAGGAGAGGGTGACTCCTATGAGCGTGGTATCGGCATGGATGTAGCTGACTGCTCCTGTCTTGAGAATCTCCAGTGACGGACCGGAAAGCAGGGCTTCGAAGGTGTCATGGTAGGCACTCCCTCCCAAACGGCTCTGCTGAACGGTAAACGTTTTGAATGTTTGGGGGTATTGGATGAAGACTACCTCTACACTTCTTGTGTTGGCCTGGGATTGCGAAGATAAACCACTGGTTTTCAGAACCTCGAGCACCCCGCTGTCCTCGATGGATGAACGTACGCGCGGGTATCCGAGCGCCACAACCACAAGGGAGAAGAGAACCCATATGAGAAAGAGTATCAAAGGGTGTCGTTTTCTTGGTTTTTCGTCGAGGATTTGGTCTTCCATCGGATGCATTCTAACAAATCGACGGTTGTGTTTCCAGCTTTACATCAGCAGATAAAGTCCGTATAGTACATTACATATGAGGATATTCAAGGGTATAGCAGCCTCCGAGGGGTTGGCGAAGGGAAAAGCGTTGGTGCATCATCATGCATCGATGACTGCAGAGAAGCAGCATATCCTGGCCGACGGGGTGTCAGGGGAGCTGGAAAAATTTCGGAAAGCCCTACAGACTGCGAAACACACATTGCAAGAGCACAATGCAAGCGATATCTCCAAGGAGTCGAGGGACATTCTGGAGACGCATCTGCTTATGCTTGAGGATCCTGAGTATACTCAGCAAATCGAAGCGTATATCACCACCAATCTGGTCTGCGCCCAATGGGCCATCGATTCGGTTACCACCAGCATGGTAACACTGCTCGAGCAGACGGATGATGAACTGCTTCGTGAACGGGCTGTGGATTTCAAGGATGTATCGTTGTACTTGATCGATGCAATCAAGGGCAAGGGCCAGCGACGGATGGAGCATCTGGGCGAGGATGTAATTCTCGTTGCCGATATTCTGATGCCCAGTGAACTCTTCGCCATGGACAAGACCCACATCCTGGGTATCTGTCTGGACGGCGGAGGTAGAGCCAGCCATGTAGCAATCCTGGTGCGTGCATTCAACATTCCCACCGTGCTCGCTGCAGGCGGGGCATCAAAGACTGTCAATGATGGTGATGAGATCATTGTTGACGGAACTTATGGCGAGGCGTTCATCAGGCCCGACCATACCGTTTCACAGATGCTTGATGAGCGGTATGCCCGTTGGCAGCAACACGAGGTCGAGCTGCATCAAATGGCTGTTCTGTCCAGCACCACTACCGATGGACACGAGGTATTGCTGAAGACCAACATTCAGACTTCCAGTGAGGTGGAAGCGGCCAAGGCTTGTGGTGCTTCGGGTATCGGTTTGTTCCGTTCCGAGTTTCTTTTTATGGAATCCTTGGAGAATCCATCGGAAGAACGACAGTTTGAAGTCTATAAACAAGTCATCGAGGCCATGGCCCCCAAGCCGGTAACCATCCGTACCATCGATATCGGTGGAGACAAGGTGGTCAGCGGTTTGGGTATCGATGAGAAGAACCCCATCCTCGGTTGGAGGGCGGTCAGGTTCTGTCTCTCTCGCAAGGATATCTTTACCGTTCAACTCAGGGCGTTGCTCCGCGCCAGTGTCTACGGAAAATTACAGATCATGTTCCCCATGATCAGCGGGGTTGAGGAGTTGAATGCTGTTCTGCACCTCCTTGAGCATGTCAAAGGTGAGTGTCGAAGTGAACACATACCCTATGATCCCGACATCAAGGTGGGGACTATGATCGAGGTGCCTTCTGCAGCCTTGTGTGCGGATATTCTGGCCAAGAAAGTGGACTTTTTCTCTATTGGAACCAATGACCTGATCCAATACACCATCGCCGTTGATCGGGGAAATGAGAAGATTGCCTACCTGTATCAGCCATTTCACCCCGGGGTATTGCGATCAATTAAAATGATCGTCCAAATGGCCCACGAAAACAACATACCGGTGAGCCTCTGCGGGGAGATGGCTTCCGATCCTTTCTGTTCCGTGCTGTTGGCAGGAATGGGATTGGATGAATTGAGTATGGGGTCCCAAAGCCTGCTGCAGGTCCGCAAGATTCTTCGCTCCGTCTCCTACAAGGAGGCAAAGGCGCTTGCCGAACATGTGCTGGACATGGACTCCTATCTGACGATTACCACCTATATAAGGGAGTGGATGCATGACCGATTCGATCATTTCACCACCATCTGACAACGTTGATACCCAGGTAAAGATTCCTGTGGTATCCATCATAGGACGGCCCAACGTGGGCAAGTCCACCCTCTTCAATCGCCTCATTGGAAAACGACGAGCCATCACCGATCCCACTCCCGGGGTTACCCGTGATCCGATTCCCGAGCGCTGGCTGTTGGGTAATCACCCGGTCACCCTCATCGATTCGGGTGGAGTCAAGGTCGACCGTGACAGCATGGATGACCTGGTGGCCAAGAAAAGCCTTGGCTTACTGGCCATCAGCGACGCCATTGTGTTCATGATGGATTGTACCGAAGTAACCGCCGAGGATCGGGAGCTCTTGGAGTACCTGCGCCCATACACCGATAAGATCGTCCTTGTGGTCAACAAGATCGATGACCCCAAGCGCGAGGACCTCTTGTGGGAGTACTACGAGTACGGGTATCAGCGTATTCTTGGTATCTCTGCAGCCCATGGTCTGGGTATCGAGGAATTGGAGGATACCCTGCTGGGAATGCTTGACCTGGTAAGTCTCGAAGAGGCTCCCGAGGAAGCAGAGAGGGTGAAGATTGCAATCTTGGGCAAACCGAATACCGGCAAATCCACCTTGACCAACCTGCTTGTCGGCAAGGACATCTCAATTGTGAGCGAAATTGCAGGCACTACGCGCGACGTCGTAATGGGTTCCTTCAACTACAAGGGAACAGACTTCACGGTACTCGATACTGCAGGTATCAGACGCAAGAGCAAGGTTGAGGAGGATGTCGAGTATTACTCTGTGAACCGGGCCATCAAAACCATCGATGAAGCCGATGTCGTCCTGTTGATGATTGACAGCGTCGAGGGTCTTGCAGACCAGGACAAAAAAATCGCCAATCTCATTGTACGCCGTGGGAAGGGCATTATTCTGGTTTTGAACAAAATCGACCTGCTTGCCGGAATCGGCAATGAACTCGAGGCGATCAAGGATCGTGTCAGATTCCTGTTCCCGATTCTCAACTTTGCACCGATTACCTCCATCAGCGCCTTGCAGGGCCAGGATATTGGAAAGTTGCTCGACATGGTCTGGACGGTTTGGAAACAACTGAACAAGCGTGTCGATACCGCTCGTCTCAACGAGTCCATCAAGGTCTGGGGTGAGGCTTATCAACCCCCGCGTGGAAGCGGCGGTCATTACAAGGTGTATTACGGAACCCAGATCAGCGCCAATCCGGTCAAATTCCTGTTCTTTGTGAACCGAATCAAGGAATTCCCGCAGATTTATATCCAATACCTGAAGAATTGCATCCGTAAGGATTTGGGGTTCACCCTCATTCCGATTGAAATTGATTTACGTGAGCGTAAGCGTAATCCTTCGTTGCATGACCGCGGGCCGAAAGCACCAGTCAATCCAACGCCGCAGAAAGAGGTGAAGAGAAATACTGGAGGAAAGGCGATTGCCAAGCCGAAGTCAACAAAGCCGGGCAACAAGGCATCGGTGGACAAGGCTCGCAAGCGTAACGAGAAGCAGAGCAGTCGGAAGCGAGGATAAGGATGGGGTTTTTGGTTGACCAAGGCATCAGGGTGCTGTGCCTCGATATTGATGGGACCCTCTACCCCAAGCGGATGCTCAACAGCAGAATGGTACGTTCCTCCTTTCCCTCGCTTCGTTTGGCGATGGCCTTCAATTGGGCTCGAGCCCAGTACCGCCGGGTCCAGGATGTGCATCCGAATCTGAAGCCGAGCAGGGAAGGCCTGCTTGACCTCCAATCCCGATTGGTTGCCGGCCGACTCGGCCGTCCTCTGGATGAGAAAAACCTGCAGAAGACCCGCGACTCCATCGAACGACAGTTCTATCGCGCTTGGGAGCGTTCCTTTCGTTCGATAAAAGCCTACGAAGGGATGAAAGAAGCTCTTACAGAGGCAAAACGACATGGACTGGTCATCGCGGTGTTCAGCGATTTTCCGCTTGCCCGAAAATTGGAAACGCTGGGTATCTCCGATTTGGTGGATATAGCACACAGTTCGGAGGAGAGCGGATACCTGAAGCCGAGCAGCCGTGCATTCTCTTTCTTGCTTGAACGTTTGGCAGTGCCGCCGGCACAGGTTCTCTTTATGGGAGACAGTTATTCCAAGGATTGCCAGGGAGCGAAAAGAGCCGGTATGTACTCCTGCCTGATTACGGCAAAGCGAAAACCTGTCTACCCGGATGCCGACCTTGTAGTCGGCTCTTGGAAGGAGTTTGCTTCTCTGGTACTCTGAATGCATGGAGGTGCGGTATGGGACTTGAACTATTACTTCCTGTAATTCTGTTTCTGATTACGTTGGTCATAATCTACTTATTGCGGGTGGAGGATAAACGTGATCGCCGTCTGGATTTGATGAAGCAGAAGGTAAACCTCTTTTCCCGGGAAGTGGAATCGGCCCGATCGCAGTTCAAGGATACAGCCCAACAGGTGGAGGAGCGGGTCAATCATAAGATTGAAGCTTCCAACCAGATGTTGATGAGACTTGACAGCCAGCTAACCGAGCTTGAGGTTCGCAGTGAGGACCTCGCCAAGCTCCAGAGTGTACTCAATACCTATCGTGACTCATTGACGAAGCTTGGTGCCACCACAGCCCAGGTTGAGGCACGCATCGAGCAGGTTAAGCAGGAAGTGCACCGTATTGAAGCGGTGCAAGCCATTATTGATGGATTCGATACAAGAATTGAATCGTTCAGGGCTGCTCTGCAGGCAATGGTTGAAGAAGGTACCGAGGCTATTTCAAATCAGCAGCTACGGGTCAAACAGCTTCTGGACACTTCGTATGCAAAACTTCAGGAGTATGAGAGTGAGGTGCAGGAAGTAGAACGGGCCAACCAGGGGCGAGTTGCCTCACATGCCGAGATGCTCAAGGGTCATGAGGCTGCTTCGTTGGCTGTCCTTTCCGGCCAACTAGCAAAGATCCGCCAGCTTGGGGATGAGAGCGAGCAGATTATCGCTTCCAACGAACATGCTCTTGAGCTTGCCCGAGAACAGGCTTTCCAGGACCTGAACGAACAAAAGAAAAACTATGAAGCAGTCAAGACCGAGATCGAGAAGGCTCTGGTCCAACAGAAACAGACGTTGCAGGATCTCTCGGAAGAGGTAAACATGCAATCCTTGCAATCATTGAAAGCCTTCTCCCAGCAATGCAATATCGAGATGGAGAATCTGTTCACCCATACCATCGCCAAAACTGACCAAGCATTCCAGACCATGATTCATACCATCACGAGTTTTATCCAGGAACTGCAGGAACGGGTGGTGCAGGCCCAACAGATGAGTGAGAAGCTCAAGGAGCAGGAACACGTAAATCTGGAAACATATGCCAGTCAGATCCAGTTGTTGGTAAAACGCAATGATGACGTGCAGGAGAGTCTGAGAAGGGGTGACCGAAAGCAGGAAGAGCTTGCCCAGGTGATTGCTCATCTTCGAGATGAGGCTTCCTCCCTGCATACGGAGCTAGATCGTCTCAATGCCGAAAAAGAGCATCTCGTTGTTACCAATTCCCAGGAAAGCAATACTGCAGCAACCCTGGCTGCTTCAATTGCTGCTCTTGCTCTGCAATTGAACCAGAAGCAGGATGAACTGCAGGTACTCACTGAAACCATCCAGCAACAAGAGTTGCAAGCCCAAGCCCGGCAATCCGAACTCGAGGAAACAGAATCATCCGAAGAAGCAGCACCTTCCGATGAAGATGAGCCTTCCGATGAAGATGAGCCTTCCGATGAGGATGAGCCTTCCGATGAGGATGAGCCTTCCGATGAGGATGAGCCTTCCGATGAGGATGAGCCTTCCGATGAGGATGAGCCTTCCGATGAGGATGAGCCTTCAGATGAAGATGAGCCTTCCGATGAAGATGAGCCTTCCGATGATAATCGCACTACTAAGAAAGAAAAGATCTGGGTTGAATATATTCCTGAGGGTGAGGAAGAAGAGATTACATTGGATGAGGAAGAGGATAAAAATACTTGACGCTTCCTCTTGTGTGTGAGTATGTTATCTGCATGCCCGAAGTCGGGCTACTCTTTATGTTATGAATGGTTATGATTCTGAGCCCGGCAAATGGGAAGTTACTGTATGCCGGGTTTACAAATAGACATGTGCCAATACAAAGGTTTGGTGTATGGGAAATCGAGGAACGGAATGGATAAGAAAGATAAGAAAAGCAAGTCTGATGCACAGGATGAAGTAAAGGCTGCGACCGCTCAGGCTGTTGATACTCAGCAAGAAGAACCTACTTCTTCAGAAACAGCAGGACAGGATGCAAAGGTCCCGTCTGAACTTGAACAGAAGGAGTTGGAAATCGTGCGATTGAAAGAACAACTTGAAACGGCTCAGAGTGAGCTCGCCTCCCTTAAGGAGCAGATGCTTCGTGACCGTGCCGATCTTGAAAACTATAGAAAACGTCTCATTCGTGACAAGGAAGATTCCATCAGGTTTGCCAATGAGAATCTGATTAAGGACCTTTTGCAGCCGCTTGATGACTTCAGTCGCGCTTTGGAAGCGGCAGAATCCACCAAGGATTATGCCAAGGTGCATGACGGGGTTGTCATGGTGAATTCCCAGCTCTATTCCACGTTGGAGAAGAATTGGGGTCTTCAGAAAATCGAGTCGGTCGGAAAAGAGTTCAATCCTGAGGAGCACGAGGCCTATATGGTAGTCGTCGATGATTCACTGGAAACCGAAACGGTACTACAGGAGTTCATCGTAGGTTACAAGCTTCATGGACGGGTGCTCAGGCCTTCGAAGGTAAAAGTAGGCAAGCCAAACGTTTGACGATTGGCGGTCGTTTGAGTACCTTACATGCAGGGATTAGTTCCCTGATTATACATTTGATAGTTAATTTGGAGAGGAGAAATATAAAATGGGAAGAATTATCGGAATTGACTTGGGTACCACCAATAGCTGCGTTGCAGTTATGGAAGGTAACGATCCCGTGGTCATCGCTAACAGCGAAGGCCAGAGGACGACTCCCAGTATCGTTGCATTTACCTCCAAGGGCGATCGCTTGGTAGGTCAGCCGGCTAAGAACCAGATGGTTACGAATGCCGAAAACACTGTATATTCCATCAAGCGCTTTATGGGTCGCAAATATAATGAGGTTCCCTCTGAACTTGGAAAAATTCCGTATAAGGTTGTCGCCAAGAATGGCGATGAAATAAAAGTTGATATTCGCGGTGAGTTATATTCCCCACAGGAAATCTCTGCCGCAGTTCTCCAGAAGATGAAGAAGACGGCAGAGGACTATCTTGGTGAGCCTGTCACCGAAGCAGTCATCACCGTTCCTGCGTACTTCAACGATGCACAGAGACAGGCAACCAAGGATGCAGGCAGGATTGCCGGTTTTGATGTAAAGCGTGTTGTCAACGAGCCTACTGCTGCAGCTCTTGCCTATGGTCTTGGCAAGGACGCCTCCAAGGAGGAGAAGATTGCCGTGTATGACCTCGGTGGTGGTACCTTTGATATCTCCATCCTTGAGTTGGGCGACGGTGTTTTCGAAGTAAAGTCCACCAATGGTGACACCCACCTCGGTGGTGACGACTTCGACCAGAGAATCATCGAGTGGATGATCAGTGAGTTCAAGAAGTCCAATGCAATCGACCTTTCAAGCGACAAGATGGCTTTGCAGAGACTGCGTGAAGCAGCCGAGAAGGCGAAGATCGAGCTCTCCAACTCGACCAGTACCGACATCAACCTGCCCTTCATCACTGCTGACAGCACCGGTCCGAAACACTTGCAGATGACTCTTTCTCGAGCAAAGTTCGAACAACTCGTCGCCGACCTGATCGAGCGCTCCAAGCTCCCGGTCAAGAATGCTCTTCGTGATGCCGGTCTGACTGCAGCCGATATCGACGAGGTGATTCTCGTTGGTGGTTCCACCAGAATCCCCGCTGTCCAGGCCATGGTCCGTGAGCTGTTCGGCAAGGAGCCCCACAAGGGAGTCAATCCTGATGAGGTTGTAGCCATGGGTGCTGCAATCCAGGGTGGAATCCTCGGTGGAAATGTCAAGGATGTATTGCTTCTGGACGTCACTCCACTCTCTTTGGGCATTGAGACCCTCGGTGGTGTCTGCACCCGTTTGATCGAGCGCAACACGACCATTCCCACCCGCAAGAGCCAGATTTTCTCCACTGCTGCCGACGGGCAGACTGCGGTGAGCATCCATGTTCTGCAGGGTGAGCGTGAGATGGCTTCCCAGAACAGGACCCTTGGCAAGTTCGACTTGATCGGCATTCCTGCCGCACCCCGTGGCGTTCCCCAGATTGAAGTCACCTTCGACATCGACGCCAACGGTATCGTCCACGTTTCTGCAAAGGATCTGGGCACCGGCAAGGAGCAGAAGATTCGCATTGAGTCTTCCAGCGGCCTCAGCGATGCTGAAATCGACAAGATGGTCAAGGAAGCGGAAGCCCACGCCGAAGAGGACAAGAGAGAGCGTGCCCGTATCGATGCCCGTAACGAAGCTGACAGCTTGATCTACTCCACCGAGAAGTCTCTGAAGGAGTATGGGAATAAGATCAGCAGCGAGGACAAGGCAAAGATTGAAAGTGCCATTGCAGACCTCAAGCGTGTAATGGAGAATCAAGGTGCTGGTGCCGAGGAGATCAAGGCGAAGAATGAGGCCTTGCAGCAGGCAGCCTACAAGCTTGCCGAAGAGGTGTACAAGCACAGTGCCGCTCAAGGCGCTGATGCTTCTCAAGCTCAGGAAGAACCTTCCGAAGCTTCCCAGCCGAAGCATAAGAAGGAAGGCGTTGAGGATGCTGACTTCGAAGTCGTAGACTAAGGAGTCGGTAACAGGGTACTATAGCATAACGGCTTACCATCATGTCGGCTTCGGCCGACATGATGTTTCTGAGGCCAATCTGTTCTAAGGAAGTCGCATCGTGGCG
>Ga0228535_1002736_pt1 | contig 15500 bp, 11 predicted proteins | sample SJ1metagenome_FD_168457 | JGI IMG/M metagenome (GOLD analysis project Ga0228535, IMG submission 168457) | Enriched culture of PCE-dechlorinating microbial communities from Ithaca, New York, USA - SJ1 | ecosystem: Engineered > Modeled > Simulated communities (microbial... > Unclassified | place... | reverse complement strand
TGACGAACTCGGTTCGGCGACACGGCCTAGCCCTTCAAAGGAAACAATCTCTGCTCCGCTCATTCCTGAAGCACACGCCCCTTTTTTTGCGTTTAAAATAGGACATTACTTATGCAGGTGTCAATAAATAAGAATTTCACCCGTCATGAAAAATCACTTAAGCCGTCACTCCCCTCGTTGCTCGGGCATAATGTGATTTTCCCCTGATACCATAATCGCAGGAGGCAATAAGATGGAGAAGGAGCGGGAAGAAAAAAGGTGGATGAAACCGAAGGAAGCGGCGGCGTATCTCTCGGTCAACCTGAAAACGGTTTATCGGCTCCTCTGTACTCACGGTCTTCCCGGCGCGAAGCTTCAAGGCATCGGGTGGAGAATAGACCGCAGGAAGCTCGATCAATGGATAGAAAGCCAGATAGGGGAAAGAGAGCAAAAGTGGAGGAGGCTCACAGGCTGGAGATAGTGAGGCGGGCGGATGTTAGGTTTCTCCCTCCGAGCTTGCGTTTTCGCGAATATTGCCAAGAGTAGAGAATCGCTAGGGTTAAAAGCCAGAAAGGACGTGCTTTATTATAAGGGAACTTCACTTGAGAGATTTAAGAATTCCGAGGATAATAATATGGAGTGAGGCGTGTGCGATATACATGGTGTTTCTAAAAGCGGCGTTAATGTGATTAGGACGGTAATTTAGATATGAAAAAAAGGGCTGGCGTTTCAAGGAAGCCGAGGAGGCTTACGGCAATATCCTTGTTTAGCGGGGCTGGCGGGATGGATATAGGAGTAATGCAGGCGGGATTCGACGTGCTTGCGTGTATCGAATTCGACCATTATTGTTGCGAAACGCTGCGGTTGAATATTGACAGAGAAGGCAGAAAAACGGTCGTTCACGAGACCGACGTTCGAATAGCCGATCCCGGCAAAATGATGAGATTAATGCGCTTAAAGGAAGGCGAGCTCGATTTGTTGTTTGGCGGGCCTCCCTGCCAGGCATTTTCTCAAATAGGAAAGCAGCTGGCGCTAAACGATGAGAGGGGATTGCTACTATTTCAAATGGTCCGATACGCGAAGACTTTTAAGCCAAAAGCGATTCTGATAGAGCAAGTAAAAGGCCTCTTAAGTTCCAGGAATGAAGAAGGAAGAAAAGGCGGGGTTTTTACTTTGTTGCTTTCCGAATTGGAGCAGCTCGATTATGTGCCCAAATGGAAAATACTGAACGCGGCGGACTACGGAATCCCGCAAAATCGGCAACGCGTTTTCATAGTTGCTACCAGGAAGCCGAATGGCTTTGTTTTTCCCGCTCCGACGCATGGTGGCGAATCCGGCGCTTCTCTCTTCAAGCTTAAACCACTCGTCACCGTCGGCGAGGCGCTGTCTGGGCTTGGGGAGCCTTCGCCTAAAAGCGAAAACGGACGCAAAGACAGCCACTTAGATGTGACTCCGGACGGCGACAGGAGGAGAATTCACGGCGTTCCGGAGGGAAGCCATTTATCGGCTCAAACGCACCTTCCTAAAAGCCAGATCATGAACCTGACAAAAAAAGACACGACGAAATTCCTGCGTCTTTCGAGGACGAAAATATCGAATACGCTTCGTTGCGGAGAAATCTTCTATCATCCAACGGAGGACAGATATCTCACGCCCCGGGAATACATGAGAATTCACGGCTATCCTGACGAATATCTTTTACGCGGCCCGATTCGTGGAAGGACCGGTGTTGTCCGCGACTTGGATCAACACAGACAAATTGCGAATTCCGTCCCTCCCCCGCTCTCTAGAGCTATAGCTTTAAACATTAAAAAGGTGATCTGAATGCCGAAGATATTTGAATTGTTCGGATTCCCGTTAACGGACAATTCTCCGAGCGCCGAATCGCATAGGCGGCAAGCGAAGTGCCCTTTTATGGGCAAGGCATGCGATGGCGGAGGCAATAGATACCTGTCTTCGCTGGATACTACGAAGAACCCGGAATTGAAAAAATATTTTAAAGAGGAAAGAATCGTCCCAGCTGGGGTGTGTTCTCTTGATATTCGGGAAGGCGAACAGCCGTGGATCGTTTGTCCGAGGCGCTTGTTAACCCTCGACCATTCCGAGAGAGCGGCTGCGCACCAGGCTGATACGGAAAACAGGATATTTTCTTTGGCTGATTTTTACTCGGGGGCGCATATCGGAGTATGGAGCGAGGTGAAGATTAAAGCAAATTCCGAAGATGCCGAGGAAAAGTCTTTTGATTACACATTCGATTATATTCTAATGCCTCTTGGAACGGTTTCTTCGGAAAAGATATCGAGACTAACGGGGGAAAGCTGGCGCGTGATCAGGAGACAAGCGGAACGGGCGGGTTATCAATTTGCGCGGCGTAACGGAATTGAATTCATAGAGGAATTTCCCGTCGGCAAACCTCTCATCATTGAAATCATGACGAGCAGCACTTCCGGCGGAGACAAAAAAAAACGAACCCAGATTCCGATGGCTTTCGAAGACGCGATATTGGGAAAACCGCACAACGCTCCAGGAATAAATTATAGGCAGGTATGGGCGAGGATGGTGAGCCAGCTAATCGTGAAATCCGAAGTAGCGATCGAATGGGGAGGGAAAACTATTTGGATTCTTCAAAACAACCTGGCTGACTACATATCGAATACGACTGCCCTTGATTTGAAAAAGTTTCTTGCCAAGCACACCTCGGAAGTTAACATCTTGTGTTTTGGATACGGAAAACTCGATGAAAGGCTCGAGGGTCCTATTAAGCTGAGAGGCGGAGAGCTGTATGCAGGGCCGATATCGAAGAATCCCAGGGTCGAGGAAGGAACTAGCTTTCAAGACATCATACGAACCTCGTTCGCTCCTCCAATCGAGTCCCTCGTTTCTGTCCTGATTAAGAAAAAAATGACTAGGATGATTTTATTAAAATAGTTCCGTATTGCTGCTACTGGCTACGGAGAATTGCCAGTATAGAGCCACGTTGATTTAGATTTATGCTGGGAAGGGGGCGGAGAGCGAAATATGCCGAAATCGGGAAGTGGCAAAGACCATTGCGAAGCTCTAAACATTTTTATTAATAAATGAGAACAATTAAATCGAGGTCCGCTTTATGGATTATCTAGCCTGGAACGATTTAATCTCCAAGCACTTTTTCAACGAGGAAAACGCGGGCCGTGAAATTCTACTATACGTAAACGAGGAGTTGCTGGAAACGCTTGGGTCAGAGCAGTCGGTCGGGAAAGACGATTTTATTAACGCGGTCAAAATCGGCCCCTCCTGGGCGACCAGGCAGGGATTTTGCCAAAAAGCCTTGCAAGCTTGCGCGGATTGGCGTGCAAAGCGCCTTGAATATCCGCCATATATTAGCTATTTAGCGTTCTTTGTATTAGCCGGCGGGGTAGATGCCGGATTTGCCCCCCATGCTTATTATCCTAATTTGTGGACTTTATTGGGCGAGTCCGCGGATAAAGGGACTCCGCCATCTTTTGACGAGATGATCGTGCTTTGGGAAGATCTTGAAAAATGGAGCATGGTAGACAAGCACGAAACGTTGGGAAGGTTTGTCGCCAGGATTAGAGGAGGCTGGTGGAAGGTTGGCTTGCCTCTTTCTCAAACCGTCATATCTGACGAGGAACGGAAGAAACTGCCCGGCTTTTTTGCCGGAGCCAATTTAGATCCCACAGATCCGCCATCTCCTGAAGTAATGGCGAAGTTGTTTAATATATTCGGGCATGATCTATTTGAAAAAAAGACTCTAAAGATCCTTCGTGGAACCGGAGATGAATTTAAATCCCTTCGAGAATCGCTAGTTGAATTTGTTCTCGATGAATTGGAAAGCTGGGACGGGTTTGTTGATGATGCTAAAAGCGAAGATGAAGGCCAGCCTAAATCTCGAAGAGTGCAAGCCGTAGGAATGAGAATATGCTTCAGTTACGACGCAATTGCGCAAGTAATATCCTCGTATTTAAGATTTAAGGCGAGCAAGCCCTTCCCTGAAGAGGGCCTGCAATTCGAATGCGAGAACGATTCGCTCATATATTCCTGTAAAGAAACGTTTCAGGGATGGTCAACTCCTCTTAAATTCAAGCAAGGCGATTCCGTCTGTCGGCTTGATGCCTCATCTGTTGACTGGGTTAATGGAGTCTGGTTTTTTGACCGGGAGAACGAGTGGCATGCGAAATTGAGGGGAGCAAAGACGCGATTGTTCCGCTTAAATCTTGATGGAATGCCAGACTGGATTGAAACCCAAAAGCTGGACAGAGGAGTGGAATTCATTATCGCTTCTCACTCTCCGGAGGCTGAAAAGGTTCGGCAGTGGGGAGCATGCTCCTGCGAAGAACTTAAGGAAATCAGGCTATCTGGCCTGCCCCAAGGCTGGGTTCTTTATCATGGAAAGAACGCAAAGGAATCATGCGAAGGAATTGATGTGCTTTCAATTTCTCACCACGTTAGATTGCTATTAAAAGAGGGCATTAAAGCCGGAAGAGGAAACGTTTTTTTCGATTTCGCTCCGCCAGTGATCATAATCGAGAATGGGACAGGCGCCGAGAAGGTTGCGATTAACGGGAAGCCCGTTATTAAGCGTAACTGCGCAGATCCTGTCTGGGCTATTCCTGGCGAATTCTTGAGAACCGGGGAGCAGACTCCGGGAGAATCGCTAAAAGTTGAGGTTAAAACTAGCGACCTTTCGCTAAGCAGAATAATAAAGATCGTTTCTTTCGGCCTCCCCGCTTCATGTGAAGGTACTCCGTTTAGAGACAGGTTCGGCCAAATATGCGGTGAATCCGAGTTGTCCCGGGTGCGAGGCGTTCGCTCGATAAACATCGTGCCTGAAGGCCCGAATCCGGAATTCCTGCCTACTCAAGTGTCGCAAAGGATTTTATTTATTGGCGGCCGGCCCGGAGAAATATCCGTATGGCCCGACGATGGATTTACCAAGGACTGGCGGCCTGTCTGGGCGCTTGCTCGCAAGAAGAAATCCCATTGGGTCGCTCATTTCTGCGGATCTCTCGATGACGCACGCAGCGAGAGCGGGCTTGGCCATCCTCTTAGCGATAAGAAAAGGCTTAAGCAATGGCGGGAAGCCTTGTGGATTAATCGAAAGATTACCATTGGGCCGGAGCTGGGAATATTAAAAAAATTGTGGAGAAAATATTTGGAGGCCGCGTCTCATGTCTGAAGAACTGATTTACGCCATGAGCACTCGCGGCTCTGTGACATTCGAAGAATTCAATTCTCTTTTCAGAATGGTGTATGCGCCAGGCTTGGCAGATCAAAAAGATTCTATGGATATTGATATCAGGCGTCAATTTATCCGGCTGCTCGATTCTCTTGGCTATTGCGAATTCGATTTTGCCGCAAGGCGGGTTTATATGTGCGATCCGGCGTTCGTTCTTTTGCCATCATATGGTCTGCCGAAGGCGGTGTTCGCCGGAGCGCGCACGCCGTTGCTCATAAAAAAAATTAAAGAATATGTTAGAAACAACAAAGACAAAATCATGATTCATTATGTTTCGCAAAACACGTTTGAATTTGCCATGCCGACGATGGTTTATATAGAAGCAGTGGGCGTAGACAATATAAAAGAACTCGCAGAAAATTGCGGCATTTCTGCAGATTTGGATCAACCTGCAGCTTGGTCGCTTGCGAGTTATTCCGCCTCTTTGGATGAAGTCGTTATGACGGCAAATTTTAGGCCATTCGCCGGATTGGACTGGAGACGCAGGTTTTTTAGCATCGACAGGCTAACGTTTTCGAGTCAGGAATCAAATCCCCGGGGATCAATGACGCTTGTTGAGTACAAGAATCCGATTAATCAGCAAAGCAAGCATTTAATATTAAAGAATGAAAGCGCAGCGGAAGTTGACCGCGACTGGGGAAGATACATCGCCTTGTCAAACAACAAGAAACAAGTAATTCTTTACAACGAAAAGCTGCAAAAATTAATCGCTCCGGTTACTGTTCCCATGCCGCGGCTGCTATCCCGCGCTGTTGTGCTATGCACAGGGCTGGCCCCGAAAATTATAACGATTTTCTCCAGAATAGGAGATATACCGCCTAATCATCCCGTTTATACATACCCGGGAGTCCCCAAGATCGTAGCGGAGCTTCTGGCTCGCAAGCTCGGGCAGAACATTTATTACTCCGGATTAGATTTTAATGATAAGGGGGCTATTGATGATTGATCCAATAGGAGTGCATGAAAAAATAAGCGGCAATTTCCTGCGTTACATCCAAACCGCTTTTGGAACTCGCTTTGAGTCAATCGAAAATGAGAGAGCCGCGCTTCTTCAGCAGCCGGGTGTGTTGACAAGGGAACCATGGATCGAACCGGTCCCACGCTATTCAAGCTCTGGGAAAGACGTATCCTCCCTGTCGCAAGATGATTTGCCTGGCCTTGATTCTCAGCAAATCGAGCTTTTCAAAGGGCTTGTTAAATGCGGTTTGTTTGACTCCCATAAACTATACGCGCATCAGCTGGATATGCTGACAAAAGTATTGAGAGGAGAAAATTGCGTCGTTACCGCCGGAACGGGATCAGGAAAGACAGAGGCTTTTTTATTGCCACTATTCGCGCAGCTGGTCAAAGAAATCCCTGCCTGGCAATCTCCTGGCCGCCCGCATCCGCGTTTGAATGACTGGTGGAAAAACGAGGATTGGAAAAGCGAGTGCAAGGCGAAAAAAGAGAGTTGCAGGATATCGCAACGCGGGCATGAAGCGCGCCCAGCCGCAATCCGCGCCTTGATATTATATCCAATGAATGCGCTAGTGGAGGACCAATTAACACGCTTGCGGAAGGGGCTTGACTCCGAACCTGCAAGAAAATGGCTAGAGAAGAACGCGAGGGGGAATCTAATACGCCTGGGCCGCTACAACGGCTCAACTCCCGTCCCGGGCCAGGAACTAAGCAAGCCCTCGCCTTCAAGAAAAGCACGCTCTGTCAACTGGGCGAAAGTTGATGCTTTGGTTGAAGCGCTAAAACAATATGATGATGCGGCGTCAGCCGCCTCGGCATATGCCGCTGATCCTGAAAATACAGATCCTTTCAAGGAAGACGCGCCTTTCTTTTTTCCGCGAATCGACGGGGCTGAAATGCGCAGCAGGTGGGATATGCAAGATAGCCCGCCAGAAATATTAATTACGAATTTTTCGATGTTAAGCATAATGCTTATGAGAGAGTGTGACGCGGAATTGTTTGAGCGAACTCGCGCATGGTTGGCCGCCGAAGATCTTTCTGAAGACAAGAGGGAAGAGGGGAAGAAAAACAGGATATTCAATCTTATAGTGGACGAGCTTCACCTTTACAGAGGAACCGCCGGCGCCGAGGTTGCTTACCTCATGAGACTGCTATTGTTAAGGCTAGGGCTGCATCCGGATCATCCTCAATTAAGAATAATGGCTTCTAGCGCTTCTCTTGAACCGAACGATCCGAAAAGCGCCGCATTCCTTAAGGATTTTTTCGGATCTAGCAAATTTGAAATCATACAGGGCAAGGTGGCTCAGCTTTCTGAAGCGCCAGAGTCGAGCCTGTTGCCTTCGCAGCCGTTCAAGCTTCTGGCGGAAAAATCAAGCGCAATTGATGATGCCGTATTGTCGACAGCAACAAAAATGCTCGGAGGCGAAAAATACTCTAGTCACGCTGATTTTTTTGCTTCATTAGAAGCGAATTTGCTCGATTCCCATTTGATAAAGGCTTGCGAAGTCTCAGGCAGGGTGCGCGCTGTTTCGCTGTCTTATTTCGCTGAAAAGCTTTTCGGAAGCAGCAATCCGGAAAATCAAATGGCGGCAAGAGGAGTGTTGATTGCAAGGGGATTGTACGACCGTTATGACGATATCAAGAGCAAGTATCCTTCCTTCCGTATGCACTACTTCTTCAGAAACATTGAAGGAATATTCGCGGCAATCAGGCCCGCAGCTTCAAATGCTGATAAAAGACCCGTAGGTGAGCTGTACACTTCAACCCGCATAATATCGGACGGGCTGCTTAGTTTAAAAGCCCTTGAGTCGGTAACGAAAAACGGGCTTGAATTATGGGGCGTGCTACGCAAAAAAGGCTACATTGACTCGCGGGGAATAATACAGAAGAAGCTTTTGTGCACGAGACAGCAATCCGAGTTTGAATTAGATGATGAGTTCAATCCGCTCAGGGAGCAGGTATACGGGATATTGCAGAAGGCCGCACGCGATACATCAAGAATTCTTGAGGTGCTATATTGCGATCAATGCGGGACCGTTTTCTTCGGCGGCAATCGGCTGGAACTAGAAAACGGTGAAACTGAATTATTAGCGAACACGGCTGATATAGAAGGAATTCCTGAGCGGCAGGCTTCGCGTCTGGTTGAGAAGCGTTCTTATGGAGAATACGCTGTATTTTGGCCCCAAGGGGAGCAATCATATACAAGCCCGGACCGTTGGAGGCAGCCGACAATATCCAAGGCTGTTCAGCATCCCTGGGCGCAGTGGTATCCAGCCAGTTTGAATTGCCGGACCGGACATGTGATCCGCCAGCACGAGAAAGCCAATGAGGAACCCGATGAATGGGTAAAAGGCTATATGTTCGGTTGCGATTGCCCATCGACTGAAAGGGATAGGGTTTACGCCCTTCCGTCGAAATGTCCTGCTTGCGAAGCGGATTATTCTGGCAGAAGAAACCGGAAATTTCCTGTAAGAGGCTTCAGAACGGGTTTCTCAAAAGTAAGCCAGATATTTACCAAGGAGCTTTTTTACCAGTTGCCGGTTAAGAAGATGATTAGCCGAAAGCTTGTTGTCTTTTCTGATAGCCGCGAGGATGCTGCGCAAATAGCTAACGGAGTAGAAAGAAACCATTTTCAAGAGCTCGTCCGAGAGATTGCGTGCGATGAATTAAGAATGGAGGTATTAGCGGAGCCAAGGCTCCTTGATGACATGCGGAATGGAAGGAAACCGGATAACGATCTTGTTAACGAGTTTCTTGCCAGGAATCCGCAATCTATCAATGAGATTTCAGAATTAATTAAGACGGCATCTATTTCGCTTCATTCAATTCCCCAAGATTACAAGCATATTGTCGAGGAAAAAGTACAAAAAGCCAAATCAGAGCTGCAACGAATCGAAAACAAGGGCTCGACACGCGTTGTGCCTTTGAGCGTGCTGCTGCCTCCATCCGGGAATCCTTCAGATTGCGGAGTCTTAATAAAGAGACTTCTTAGGCTCGGTGTCAATCCGGCTGGCAATGACGTTCTGCTTCAGGAATTCGACTGGGACAATGCTTGGCATCCTTGGCCTGAATTGTTTGATTTTCGTGATATTAATTGGATGCAGGGCCTTCCTCAACGTGCTCATCATGCCCGGGAACTAGTTATCGATAATTTGACGGCTGCTCTGTGTGACTTGTTTTTCGGAAGGCTATATTATGGCTTTGAATCGGCCGGATTGGGGTGGCCGAAGATATGCCTGGACGACAATGTTCTTCAGGATATATGCGGAGGACTCGGAATACAAATCCAAGCATTCAAGGAGATCTGCGACTCCTTTATTAGAATTCTTGGCGATAAGTATAGGCACGAGGCTTCAGAATTTCCGCAGCCGGAATTTCCTTCGTATAGAGATTCTTCAGCGCACTTGAAAAATTTTGTTCGTGCTCTGAGCGCGCATCATCGGATTAATGAAAACAGCCTGGGCGATGCCATATTCAACGCCCTGTCGTCGGCGGGACATCATAACGCAAAAATAGTCACACGCCTACTTGATGTGAGGGTTTCTATCTCCGCCGATCTGGTATGGAAATGTCCAAAGTGCGGCCGGAATCACCTGCACCGCTCAGCGGGCGTTTGCACATACTGCTTTTCCCGGCTGACAGATATGCCAAATGGAGAATGCGGAGCGATATGGAAGTCTAATAGCCTGGCTTTCGCCGCAGCGGAAGGCAGGATGCCACTCAGGCTTCATTGCGAGGAGCTAACGGCTCAGACCGATAATCAGCTTGAACGGCAGCGCCATTTTAGGGGAATGATCGTAAATCTGCGCGGACAGCAGCGAATCCTGGAGCGGATGGTTGAAGAAATTGATGTTTTAAGTGTAACCACCACCATGGAGGTTGGGGTGGATATAGGAAATTTGCAGGCAGTCGTCCTTGCTAACATGCCTCCAATGAGGTTCAATTATCAACAGCGCGTTGGCCGGGCGGGCAGAAGGGGACAAGCTTTCGCTTGCGTTCTTACATTATGCAGGGGCCGAAGCCATGACGAACACTATTTCGGAAACCCTGAGCGTATCACCGGAGATCCTCCGCCGGTTCCGTTTCTAACAATGGGCCAGGAGCGAATTGTAAAAAGGCTTCTTGCCAAAGAGTGCCTTAGACGAGCCTTTTGGCATGCGGGAGTGAGATGGTGGCATTGCCCGGGAGCCACAGATGTGCATGGGGAGTTTGGATACGCTCTCTCATCCGACGAAAATCCGGGCTGGGACAGAAGAAGAGACTCTGTCGTGTCTTGGCTAGCTGCAAATAAAGCCGAACAGCGAACAATAATTCGAGCTCTGCTTGGCCGCGACGATGAAAATATTCTTGAATGGCTTGAGAAAAGTTTGCCTTCGCAGATTGACAAAATCACCGCAGCTCCGGAAATAACGGGGGAAGGGCTCGCCGAGCGGCTTGCAGAAGGCGCTCTTCTGCCCATGTACGGAATGCCTTCAAGAACAAGGCTCCTGTATCATGGGCGGGTAAAAAGCGTTATCCCTACTATTGACAGGGATCTGGAGATAGCAATCACGGAATTTGCGCCAGGCGCGCAAAAAACAAAGGATAAAGTAATCCATACATGCATTGGCTTTACTGCGCCCATTCTAAAAAGGGGCAACGATTGGACGACATATTCCAGGAATCCGGTGCTTTTCCGCAAATGGCTTCAGAGGTGCAAGGCATGCGGCTATACCATAACATCCGAGCAGAAGACTGACGCAGAAAGCTGCAGCAATTGCGCGCAGCCAAAGGATGATATTGGTCTTTTCGCGCAGTATGAGATTGTGACTCCCCAAGCGTTCCGAACGGACTTGTCCAGGGGAGAAGATGCTCGCGAAGATACCGACATCGTATTCAGCATTCCCTCCGCGCTGGCGGAAACTGGAGGAGTTTCAAGATCCCGCGAATTGCCGAGCAGGAATTGCATAGTCTCTCTTTCGCAAGAGGGGAGAGTGTGGCGCATTAACGATAATTCCGGAAGGCTGTTTGAGGGAGCGCTTGTTCAAACCCCGCCTCCTCCCGATCCTTCCAAGGTCCAAAGCAGGCTTCCACGCCTAGATCAGCAATGGATTTTAGGCGATTATCTGCCGGGAAGTGTTGCGCGGGAAAATATCGCTCTTGCCGCCGGGAAGACAACCGAAGTTCTCAGGATTGCTCCGATAAAAATACCTCGAGGCATTTCTTTAGACCCTGCAAGCGGTCGGGGAGCTGTGAGGGCAGGCATCATTTCATCAGCATTTCTTGTTCAAAGACTGCTGGCAGACAAGCTTGATATTGATCCTGAGGAAATAGAAGTGGCAAGTATTTCAAGAAGGTCCCTGGACCAGCGGCATTGGGTGGCTGACATCATTTTGAGCGACCGCTTGCCCAATGGAGCTGGCTTCACTTGGTGGGCGGCAGAACATTTTGACGAGGTCCTTAAAGAAGCGTGCTACCCTTCGAAGCCTGGCGGTTACTCGAATTCAATTCAAAGCAGCAGCCACTCCTCGTGCGATTCTTCCTGCTATGATTGCTTGAAGGTTTACAGGAACATGACATATCACGGGTTGCTTGATTGGCGGCTTGCTATTTCGTATCTGAAAGTATTGCATAACCTGAGCTACGTTTCAGGACTTGATGGGGATTTTAAGAGTCCTGAATTATCCGGTTGGCTCGATTTAGCCGAAAAAACGAGGAATCAATTCATGGGATACTTTGGCTACAAGCCTGTTCAATACGGATTATTGCCCGGATTCATAGCCGGTAAAAGAAAATACCTTATCGTTCATCCATTGTGGGATATCGGCGTCCCCACCGGAGTTTTTGCCGAGGCGATTGCAGATGCCGGTGGCGCGCTCGACGGATATCTAAATACTTTTAATTTATTAAGACGGCCCGGCTGGTGCAGAAGAGAGCTTTCCGGTGTAAGATGAATCGCTATACTTTCCCCGCTATTGAAATCAAACCGGTACAAAGAATATCGCCAAGCCGGTATTTTTCTTTTAGGCAGTGCGCGCTTCGAGAAATTCTTTCTGCAAGCAAGCAACCGGCCTTGCTCCCTGTCTCGCCGGCGGCTCGCATCGGAAGCATCGTCCACAAGATTATTGAAATGGCTTCCTTCGGCAAAATTAATGATAGCAGTCAATTTGATAAGTTGTGGCAAGAAGAAGTCTCCAATCATGAATCAGTAATGAAATCAAATCCATTGGAGCGCCATTTAGTTCCTTTAGAAGAAACGTCGGATGATTATGATGTAAAAAAATATATGACTAGACAAATGATTAGGTCATTTGCTGATAGCGGCAAACCCAAGCAGGCTAAGATGAGCGTGCCGGAAGCCTGGCTGGAGACCCGAGATATGAAGATCGGAGGGAGGATTGATCTGATTCATAAAACGGCGGAGGGCATTTACTTGTCAGATTACAAGACCGGCAAGATTATCGATGAAATTCATGACAGTCCGCGAGAAGAATATGCGATACAGATTAAGCTGTATGCGGGATTGTTTCATGAAGTTCGGGGTGAGTGGCCGAAAAAGCTTTTAATAGTAGGCATTGACCAGTCTGTGCATGAGATTGCATTTTCGCCAACTGGATGTTCCGCCCTCGTCGAGGATGCGAGAAAACTCTTGGATGATACAAATAAAATGATTAGCGAAGGTACAACACCAAGTGATTTTGCCGCGCCTTCGCCGGAAGCCTGTAAATATTGTCTCTTCAGGCCGGGCTGTAAAAAATACTGGCAGGCACGGATGGACACGGACGACTGGCCGCTTGATGTGATTGGGCATATTAAGGAAACAGGTTTCTCCGGGAACAAAATGGGAAGGCTTGTGATCGAGGAAAATGGAAAAACATACACAATTAGAGCGCTTAGCAGCAGGCATAGCGTATTAAGCAAGTCTTGCGATAGCGCTCTTGTGTGCAGTCTTGGAAGCGATAGTACGAGAGGCCATTATGTTGAACGATTATTAACCACTAGCTACATTATATAATTATGAAACGGAAAGAACGCATCGCGCAATTGGGAGAAATTCCGATCTTGTCCTTTTTTACAGGAGGCGGATTTCTCGATATAGGATTTGAAAGAAATGGCTTTAGGGTAGTTTGGTCGAATGAATCAAATCCCGTTTTTGTAAAACTTTATTCCTCCGGAATGACCGCATGGAGACGTTCCCGAAATCCCGGGGAGAAAGAGGCGACAATAAGTAATAAAAGAAAGATTGAGCGAATAGCCGCAAAGGAAATCGTGAAAACTGCTTTTCCCTTGGGCAAGCCCGCGTTGTTTGGGATTATTGGCGGGCCGCCTTGCCCGGATTTTAGCGCGGGGGGCAAGCATAAGGGTGGCAGCGGCAGCAACGGCAGACTCTCGAAGATATTCGTTCAGCGTATTATAAATATTAAGCCTTCGTTTTTTATTTTTGAAAATGTGGCTGGATTGTTTAAAACAGAAAAGCATAGATTGTTTCTAAAAAAGCTAGAAAACAAAATCGAAAATAGCGGATATCGTGTGGATCGGGAATTGCTAAACGCCCTTGATTATGGTGTTCCGCAGGATAGGGAACGACTGATCATGATAGGAGTAAAAACAGAGCTGGCAAGAGCATGTTCCGGACGAAAAATAATAAAAGGTGAACGGGGATGGTTTATTTGGCCGAAACCTAAGTACCCGAATGCCAAAAAAACGTATTCCTGGCCAGCGATAGTCCAGGATGGCGGACGTATTCGAATACCCAAAAGTATTCCTTCCAAGCTAATGGTATATTCAATTCTGTCAGCAAAAAACGATCCTTCGAAATTGCCTAATGGGAATGATTGTTTTAAGCCTTTGTCAGACAAATTCAACACAATAAGGGAAGGGGATACAGCTAGAAAATCATTTAAGCGTTTGCATAGGTATCGCTATAGTCCTACCGCATGCTACGGACATAACGAAGTCCATTTACATCCCTGGCTTCCACGCCGATTGAGTGTTCGCGAAGCAATGAGAATCCAAGGCATTCCGGACGCTTACGTACTGCCGGCCGATGCTTCATTGTCCTCCAAGTACTCTTTCGTGTCGAACGGCGTTCCCGTGCCGATGGGTTTTGAGGTTGCTAAGAGCTTACGCAAGTTCATTGAGAAGAAGGCATACAAAATGACGCGTCGAAGATAAAAATGGATATTTGGACAAAGAAAAAACGAAGTAGCGTGATGGCTCGGATTCAATCAAAAAATACTAAACCGGAATTAATTGTTAGAAGAATATTGACAGAAAATGGATTACGCTATCGATTGCATGATAACAAATTGCCAGGAAAGCCTGACATTGTCTTGCGAAAATATGGCGTTGTAATATTCGTTCATGGATGCTTTTGGCATCTTCATAAGGGATGCCCGAATGCTAGAATGCCAAAATCAAGATTAAAATATTGGAAAGCTAAGCTTGTTAACAACGCGGAGCGAGATATCCAGAATAGAAAAAAGTTGAATAAAATCGGGTGGAAAATACTATGTTTTTGGGAATGCGAAATCGAGAAGAGACCTGAAATGATAATGCGCAAAATTCAAAGCTGCATTAATAAATCCACAATTGCTCAAAAAAAGTCAAAAATGTATATGGGAACGAAAACGCTCAGAGTCCCCTCTCCGCATACAGCATATCGAACTTCTTGATTTCCCTTGTCTTCGGCTTCAAACTCTTGATTTCCGCCCGGGAGAAGTATCCCCGCTCGTCCTCGAAGCCCTGGACCAGGCTAAAGCAAAGCGTGTCCTTGACCGGCTTTCCATTGCCAAGGTCGCTAAAGGATTATTACAGTACATTACCGAGCCGGATCCGTTCCCGGCCGTGCTCCAGCGGGACATGATTGATTTCCTGATATGGATAAAAATAGGATCTCCTCGACCAATGAGAAAGAGCGACTGAACCGGGAAAGCCGTCGGCGGAGCCGGGTGGTTGGCGCTTTCCCTTCAGTTGAATCTTATGTTCGGCTGATGATCTGCTACTTAGTCGAATACGCGGAGGACTGTAGCAGCCAGCGAAGCTATATTGGGAAGGGCAAGATCATCGGACCCATGGAAAAGCTTCATGAACTGATGAGTCAAATCGCGGGCTTAAGAGAGTTCTGTAACTCCTACCGTGAGAATATATCAATCAATAGCCACGAATTTATCCACAATGGCATAAAAAAATTATTAAGGGTAGGCAAGTTATAAAAAGAAGGAATGGGCGATAGAGGATTCGAACCTCCGACTCCTACCGTGTGAAGGTAGTACTCTAGCCACTGAGTTAATCGCCCAGCGGGTCATATTTTCGGCCAATCGCCCTCGAAAGTCAATTTCCCCTGATC
>Ga0228535_1002734_pt1 | contig 15511 bp, 11 predicted proteins | sample SJ1metagenome_FD_168457 | JGI IMG/M metagenome (GOLD analysis project Ga0228535, IMG submission 168457) | Enriched culture of PCE-dechlorinating microbial communities from Ithaca, New York, USA - SJ1 | ecosystem: Engineered > Modeled > Simulated communities (microbial... > Unclassified | place... | reverse complement strand
AGTCAGTGGTGGTACGAGATGGGGATGGCCCGGTACCCTGAGGCAAGCAAGCTTTACATCACCGCCGACGGCGGGGGGAGCAATGGGAGCAGGAACAGGCTCTGGAAGACGGAGCTGCAGGAGCTGGCGAATGAGACGGGCCTGCAATTCCAAGTCTCCCATTTCCCTCCGGGCACTTCGAAATGGAACAAGATAGAGCACCGGCTGTTCAGCTACATCTCCAAGAATTGGAGGGGAAGACCGCTCGAGACGCTGAGGGTGATCGTCAGTCTTATTGAGTCGACGACCACGGAAGCGGGGTTGAAGGTGAAATGCGAGCTTGACGGGAACGTGTATGAGACTGGCATCAAGGTGTCTGAGGAAGAACTGGAAAAGGTCAACATCACACGGCATGATTTCCATGGGGAATGGAATTACTGCATATCTCCATCAGAGACATTTGCATAGTTTATTTATGCACAGTTCCTTACCGATGCAGAGGCTGCGGCAATCATTGCCGGCGACCGGGAAAGCCATCAGAGGGACCTGTTTGAATCCATTGAGAAAGGAGCTTTCCCCCGCTGGACCATGTATGTGCAGATTATGACCGAAGAGCAGGCTGAAAAGCATCCGGACAATCCCTTCGACCTCACCAAGGTCTGGTACCATGCCCAGTATCCGCTTCATGAAGTAGGGGTGCTCGAGCTCAACAGAAACCCGGACAACTACTTCCAGGACGTCGAGCAAGCTGCTTTCAACCCTGCGAACAGCGTTCCCGGCATCGGCTACTCGCCGGACCGCATGTTGCAAGGCAGGCTCTTCTCCTACGGTGATGCACAGCGCTATCGGCTGGGAGTGAACTACTACCAGATACCTGTCAACCGCAGCAAGGTGGATACCAACCACTTCCATCGCGATGGTGCGATGAGAGTGGATGGCAACTTTGGCGGCAGCGTACACTACAACCCGAACTCCTACGGGATGTGGAAGGACCAAAATGATTTGACCGAGCCTGCCTATGATGGAGGCGGTCCTGTCGATCACTATGACTATCGACAGGATGACGACCACTACTACGAACAGACGGGAAAGCTCTTCTCCATCATGAAGGAGGATGAGAAGCAGCGGCTCTTTGAGAACACCGCACGCAACATGCAGGGTACGACCCTCGTGGTGCAGAAGCGGCACATCAGGCACTGCCATCTTGCCGACCCCGCCTATGGAGAGGGTGTGGCAAAGGCTTTGGGCATTTCAATTTCCGATGTTGATATGGACTATCTTTACGGAGCAAGGGGCTGACAGGTTCTTTTCTTGGTCGTATCCCGCAGTCTTTCATCTGACTGCGGGATAATTACTTGTACCAACGAACGTAATTTGTCATACTACCACTAAAAGGGGTGGAGGTGGGTGTGAATCGGTACAAAGGTATGTTTGTTTGTGATGTTGATGGGACCATTCTTCCCCACGGACAGCGTGAGGTTTCCCCATCCTTCTTCTCCCTGGTGCATGAGGCCAAGGAACGAGGATTTTTATTTTGCATTTCAAGCGGGCGCTTTCATCTCTCCTTGATTCCTCTCTTCGAGCAAGTCGAAGATGAGGTGGTATTCTCCGCATCCAACGGTTGCAGGATTCTTTATCAAGGACAGGAGTTGATTCCCAACCATACCATCCATGCTTCCGACGCGAAGCAAATTACTGATTTTTTGCTCGATCAAGGGGCGATTCCTTTGCTTTCCGGCAAGAACGCCATTCATCTCCCTTCGGCTTCGCTGGTGCAGGAGCAAAACAAGGGCTACTTGGCCAAGGGTTTTACCAGGACCTTTGAGGCATTCTCCGACATAGACGACGAGATTTTGCAAATTACCGGTGTCTGCCGTCAGAACAAGCAAGACATACTTGTGCAGAGTAGAAGAAAATGGGAGGATTCCTACCATGTTGCAACCACAGGCAAGGAGCTCTTCGATATCTGTCCGACCAGCAAAGGGGATTCCTTGGTTGCCGTCAGCTCGCATTTTGGGATTCCTATCGAACAAACCTATGCATTCGGCGATGACGAGAATGATATTTCCATGCTCAAGGCGGCCGGAAAGGGGTACTTGATGGGCGGCGCCCACGAAAACCTGGAAAAACATGCATTTGAGCATTGCCATGATTTGGTATCTACCGTGCATGCAATTGTGTTGTCGCAATGAATCATCCGGCAGGGTTTACTGGAGGTATGCTATGCTGAATATACCTTTTGCTGAAAGGAGTTGCACAGGTGCTTATCCCGTGTATAGCTGAGATTTCCTTGTATCTCATGGTTGGCATCCTGATGTTTGTGGCAGCAGTCATGCTCTTCATGCGTTTTGTGCGTAAAAAACCTGAATCTTCGCTTGAGGGGCATCAAGTTGAAACACTGCTTCGCTACATGCCCGAAGGGTACATCGGCTTGGATGGCCAAGGAATAATCCAAGAGGTGAATGATGCGTACCTTGCGATGACAGGGTACAAGCGAAGCGAGTTGCTTGGGAAAAACCTCGACCTGTTTCTCAACGGTAACCGTACTGAGACCTTGTTTTCCCAATTGAAAGCAATTGAGTTGCAGAAATCAGTGATGTTGGAAACCGAGCATCGGACCAAAGACGGTACATTTCTGTCTTTGGAAGCTTCCGTAATTGCATTGGGGTCTGAAAATCCTGCCTTCATGTGCTTTTATCGCAATATCTCCAAGCGAAAGAATGTCGAGCTTTCACTGAAGCACTCGGCAGACTTGCTCAGGTATGTAATTGAGCATACCAAAAGCTCTGTTGCAATACACGATACAGGCTTGCGCTATCTCTATGTGAGCCAGAAATACTTGGATGAGTATGGTTTGCAGGATGCTGCATCGATCATCGGCAGGCATCACTACGAAGTGTTGCCCGGCCTTCCCCAGAAATGGAGGGATGTGCACAAACGAGCTTTGGCCGGAGAAGTGGTCAGCGCCGATGACGACCCGTATGTCAGGGAAGACGGGCGGGTTGAGTATACCCGATGGGAGTGTCGGCCGTGGTACACCGAAGAGGGTGAAATCGGGGGGATCATCGTCTACACCGAGATGATCACCAAGCAGAAGCAGATCGAGCATGAGCTTCGCGAGGCGAAGAAGTATCTGGAAGCCTTGCTGACCCATGCAAATACACCCATAGTGGTTTGGGATCCAAATATGACGATTACGTTGGCCAACCAGGCCTTCGCATCCTTGTTTGAGCAAAACATATCCGATGTAGTAGGGAGGAAGCTTACCGATTATGCCGATTACATCAGTGAAAGTAAGCGAAAGGATTTATTCAAACAGCTGCAAGAGCATTTGTCTTTTTCTGCCGCTGAATTGGCGATGGAAACCCATAACGGGAATACTCGGACCTTTATCTGGAATACAAGCCCTATTTATATTCCTGACACCGGTGCATTGATGGCTACCATTGCACAAGGGCAGGATATCACCGAGCGAAAAATGATCGAGATGGAGAATGCCGAACAGTTGGACCAATTGAAGCGCTGGTATGCGGTGATGACCAATCGTGAGGATCGTATTATGGAGCTGAAGCGGGAAGTGAATACGCTGCTCAAGTGTGATGGAAAGCCGATTCGGTATGCTGCAGTGGAGGACGCTTCGGATGCGTAAGGTAAAAAAACATCTCCTCGTTTCGGTCATCCTGTGTTTTGTGTTTACTACCGTAGCCGCAACCGATGATGGTTCAACATTCCTTTCACGCTTGGATGAAAGTGAGAAACAGTTTCTTGCCTCCCATCCGATTGTAACCGTACTCTACGATCCTGCCTGGGCCCCGTTGGAATACGTCGATCGTGACAACAAGCCGGTCGGCATGTCCAAGCAGTATTTGGATGAGATTGCAGGCATCACCGGGCTTACCTTTGAGATACAAAGTTCCATGAACTGGCAGGAGGGGTATCACAAGCTGCTCTCAGGTGATATTGATATGACCACATCCCTCAGTCCGACGGCAAAACGGAGTGAGCATTTGGTATTCACCGATTCATATTTGACTGCTCCTTTGGTAATCGTTGCACAGCAGGATGTAGGGTATATCGGTAGCTTGGACGAGCTGCAAGGGCGTAAAGTAGCCGTTGTACAGGGATACTCAAGCGAAGAATGGCTGAGAAAAGATTATCCCGAGCTTGATCTTCTCCTCGTTGATACGGTGGAGCAGGGCCTTCGCATGGTGCAAAAGGGTGAAGCTTTTTGCATGGTGGAAAACTTATTGGTTATCAACCACTACAGCGCGATCCTTGGTTTTAACTATGAAATCAAGGTGGTCGGCAGTACACCCTATGTGCACGCGTTGTCCATGGCAGTTCATTCATCGGTGGCCCCGCTTGCCTCGATTCTCACCAAGGCCATCGGTGCTATTCCTCCGGAAGTACGTCAAGGAATGTATAAGAACCATCTCCCATCGCAGTATGAAAAAGCTATTTCTCCTGTCTCTGTGAGGTGGCTGATAGCAATTACCGTATTTTTGATTCTCATCCTGGTTTTCTGGATCTGGACCTTGGTCCGCGAGATACAAGGCAGGGAGGCTGCAGAGAAAGAGAGAGAGGAAAGCCGACAAAAATTCGAACAACTCTTTGCCGGTGCTCCGATGCCGTTGGCACTTATCGATTTCGACGGTTGCATATTGGCTGTCAACCAGAGATGGTCTGCTGTCTTCGGGTTTCAAGATACTTGCATCACCCATGTGTCGGATTGGTATAAGCAGGTGTATCCCGACAGTGCCTATCGCCAAGCCATCAGAAAACAATGGGATGATTCGATTGGTGCCGCTCAGGCAGCAAAAAGCAGCTTGATACCTCCTCTCGAGTGCATTCTCCAATCACAGAACGGCACTTGGCGAACCATGGAGGTTTCGGGCACGATTCTTTCAGACAGTATTCTCGTTACATGCTTTGATATCACCGAACGCAAACTTGTATTTGAGGAGATGAAGCGGCTGCACAGGGAAGCCGAGCACAGCCGCCAGGTCGTGCTCAGTGCCTTGGAGGACCAGCAACTTTTGCATCAATCCCTGTCTCGAAGCAATGCAACCCTGGATGCCGCCATCAATTCGATGATCGATGCCGTGTTCATCATTGATGTGGAGAGTCGGTTCATTCTTATAAACAAGGCGTTTCTTTCCTATTATCGTTTTGCATCCCGTTCGGAGTGTCCCCCCTCCCTGGCCTCCTTCAATTCCTTGTTTGAGGTGTATCAGGAAAATGGGAAAAAGCTGGAGACCAAGAAATGGTCGGGTTTCAGGGCCTTGCAAGGTGAGGCTGGTACTACTGAATATTCCGTATATAAAAAGGCTACCGGCGAGCGCTGGGTAGGCAGCTACAGTTTTGCACCCATTTACGACAAGGCACAGACCCTGTTGGGTGCGGTGGTTGTTTGCAGGGACATCACCGAAGAGAAAGCGTATGAGCAGAAACTTTTGTTCCAACGCAACCATGATTTCTTGACCGGGTTGTACAGCAGGGTGTATTTCGAGAATGCACTCAAGCAAGCCCGTACTACGGTGCCGTTCACCATCCTTATCGTTGACATCAACGGCCTGAAGCTCGTAAACGACTCGTTCGGTCATGAGATGGGTGATGCAGTATTGAAGAAGACCGCCCAGCTCATGCGAAGTGTGTGCGACGATGGTGTAGTTGTCGCTCGATATGGCGGGGATGAGTTTGTCTTCCTGCTGGCAGAGAAGACTGCCGATGAGGCTGAGAGTTTCATTCACCGGCTTGAGGATGCAGCAAAGCAGGTTGCCATAGAATCCTTTCACCTCTCTCTGTCCTATGGATATGCCACCCGGACTTCGTTGATGGAAGATGTTCAACAGGTGATGAAACGGGCTGAGGACATGATGAACCGCAACAAGCTGTATGAGAGCAGCAGCGCCAAGAACAAGTCGATCGGTCTGGTGATAAACTCCTTGTTTGCTAAAAGCAACCGTGAGTCGGCACACTCCAAGCGTGTCAGTTCGCTCTGTGCATTCCTTGCCGAGCAACTGGGGTTGCCTGAACGGGAGGTCAACCGCATGCGGGTTGCAGGGCTCATGCACGATATCGGGAAAATCGGGGTGGATGAGGCTATTCTCAACAAGCCCGACCGCCTCACTGCCGAGGAGTGGGAGGTGATGAAGCGTCATCCTGAAATCGGGTATCGCATTCTTTCAGCCTCCAGTGAATTCAGCGATCTCTCCTTGGCAATTTTGGAACATCATGAGCGTTGGGATGGCAAAGGATATCCCAGGGGCCTCAGCGGGGAGCAGATTTCCAAGCAGGCGAGAATCATAATGATCGCTGATTCCTATGACGCCATGACCAGTGAACGATCATACAAAATGCCTATGACCAAAGACGAGGCGATCGAGGAGATCAAGACCTGCTCGGGCACTCATTATGATCCGGCAATTGTGAAAGTATTTCTCTCGAGTATTCATCAATTCGGGGGAAATTCTGCCTAGACTCCAATGAAATCAAGATTCAACCGGGTAGTTTATGAAATGTTTAAATCCCGTTTGTGTCCGAGCACAATCTCTTGATTATTGGCAAACCTGTGATATTATGGAAATGAACTATCACTCGTGCCTGGTTTGGGAGATTGCTGCATGGTTGATTTGCATCGAAAGAAAATCTGGAAGGAAAATCTAGGTTCCTATGCCTTTTTGGTACCATGGTTGTTGGGGTTTTTGGGTTTGACCCTCTATCCCATGCTGTACTCGCTCTACCTTTCGTTTACAAAATTCAATATTCGCACCCCTCCCGAGTGGATAGGGTTGCGCAATTATCTGGTGATGTTCGTGGGAACCGATTCCCTGCCCAAGGATGAACGGTTCTTGAACTCGGTGATGGTCACCGTCAAGTTTGTCTTCATCTCTGTTCCTCTGAAGCTCGTCTTTGCATTGGCCGTGGCCATGCTGATGAACAAGAAGCTTAAGTTGATCGGGCTCTATCGAGCACTGTACTACATTCCAACCCTGCTCGGTGGGTCGGTAGCCATAGCCGTCCTCTGGAGGCGGTTGTTTGCAGGCGACGGCTTGATCAACATGATCCTCAGCAACGTATTCGGGATGCAGAACCTGCCGGCTTGGATTTCCAATCCCAAGTACTCGCTCTATACACTGATTCTTCTTGCCGTCTGGCAGTTCGGCTCCCCGATGATTATTTTCCTTGCAGGTCTTCAGCAAATCCCCCGTGAGTATTATGAGGCATCGAGTGTGGACGGGGCGGGCAGGGTCCGACAGTTCTTCGCCATAACCCTTCCTTCTCTCTCGCCTATCATTTTTTTCAACTTCGTCATGCAGATGATCAGTGCTTTCCAGTCGTTTACCCAAGCCTTCATCGTCAGCGGCGGCTCGGGCGGGCCGCTCGACTCCACCATGTTCTACAGCCTGTATCTGTATATCAAGGGTTTTGGTTTCTCTGAGATGGGGTATGCAGCCGCCATGGCATGGGTTTTGTTGATCATCATCGCCGGCCTTACTGCACTATCGTTCAAGGTTTCGGGCAATCTGGTCACCTATGGAAGCGGGGAGTAGGGTATGCAGACAAAGAAAACACTGGCAAGCCGGCTTTTGCTCAACGCATTCATCATCGTCCTCGGCTTGGGAATGCTCTATCCCATCCTGTGGCTTATCGGGGCCTCCTTCAAGCCAAGCAATATGATTTTCACCGATGCCGGCATTTGGCCGAAGGTGTTCACTGCGAAAAATTACAGTGAAGGATGGAAGGGCATCGGCATTGTCGGATTCGATACGTTCTTTAAAAACTCCTTCATCATCTGTCTGCTCAGCGCCGTCGCCAATGCGGTGTTCTGCTCGCTGACCGCCTATGCCTTTGCAAGGTTGAGATTTGTCGGGAAGAAGTTCTGGTTTGCCGTAATGATGATCACCCTTATGCTGCCTTCCCATGTCACCACCATCCCCCGCTACATCATGTTCCGCAATTTCGGGTGGATCAATACATTCCTGCCGATCATCGTCCCCAAGTTCTTTGCAACGGATGCTTTTTTCATCTTTCTGTTGGTGCAGTTTATCAGGGGCCTTCCGCGTGACATCGATGAGTCGGCCCTGATCGACGGGTGTAGCAAATTCGGCATCTATACGCGGATTATCATGCCTCTTACCGTACCTGCTCTCATCACTACGCTTCTTTTTTCGTTTCTCTGGACGTGGGATGACTTCTTCAACCAGCTGCTCTATCTCACCAGCCCGAATCGGTATACCGTCCCGATGGGACTCAGGTTGTTTTTGGACTCCTCGGGCATGTCTTCGTGGGGGCCGATGTTTGCCATGTCGGTGCTCTCGCTGATCCCGGCATTTACGCTGTTTTTCTCTCTGCAGAAGTACTTCGTCCGGGGTATCGCTACTACTGGAATCAAGGGATAGGAAAGGTCCCTTACATTTAGGAGGATTTTTATGAAAAAAACCGTATTGGTTTTGCTTTTCGCAGCAATCAGCGCATCCTTGGTCTTTGGTGCGGGCGCCAAGGAACAGGCTGCAGCAGGCGGGCCTACCACCATTCGGTGGGCTTACTGGGGCAGCGGGGAGCGCGTGACCATCAGTCAGAAAGCCATCGACCTCTATGAGTCCCGCAATCCCGGTGTCAAGGTGAACCCTGAGGTTTCCGGTGGGGCGGGCGATCATTTTGTGAAGGTCGACACCCAGCTCGCAGGCGGTGATGGACCGGATATCATCCAGATGGGTGGAAACATCCCAGACTACGCCAGCGTTCTGCTTCCTTTGGACAAGTATGCAGGCAACTTGCTGGACACCTCGGTCATCGATCCTAGTGCTATTGCAAGCGGCACCATCGGAGGCAAGCTCCTTGGCGTCTCCACCGGTGTAACCATGCCCGCCCTTGTGTACAACAAGTCCCTGCTTGAGAGAGTCGGTGCTCCGCTTCCCAAGATAGCCATGACCTATGACGAATTCCGCTCCTATCTGATGACCTTGAAAGGCAAGCTGCCCTCAGGTGTCTATCCGATGCAGGATATCGGTGTCATGTCCTCCAACTCGACTCCATTTGGATACTGGACTCGTTACAACGGGACTCCGCTCTACAATGCAGCCACCGCTTCTACTGCTGTCACTGCGAAGGACGCCCAGAAGTATCTCGAGCTTTTTGCTGATTACCGCAAGAACGGCCTCATTCCCCCGCCGGATGTAGCTGCAGGGTATGCAGAAAGCAATGCCGACTCTTCTGCCCTTATTGCAGGCAAGGTTGCCATCGGATACCTGTACACCAATCAGCTGAGCGGTTATCAGGCAGCAACCACCGACGAACTCGCTCTTATCGAGTTCCCCGGTGCAGCAGCCACCAAGGCCCTTTGGCAGGCTCCCAGTCAGTTCTACACGATCAACAAGGATTCCAAGAATGCCGATGAGGCGATCAAGTTCATCAACTTCCTGGTCAATGATCCTGATGCCGCCCGAATTCTTGGCAGCAACCGAGGTACTCCTGCTTCCGCTTCCGCCCGTGCCGCCGGTTCTTCCTCTCCTGTCGACCAGAAGATTCTTGACTACATGCAGGTTGCAGGACCTCACACTTCTCCTGAGACCGACCACGTGCCCAATGACACTGAGTTCAACAGCACGCTCTTCTTGATTTACCAGAGAGTTGCCTTCGGCCAGATCACCCCGGAACAGGGTGGCCAGCAGATTTATGAGCTTCTGCTTCGCTTGATCGCCAAGTAAGTTCATTCCTACACATCGGGGGCAGCAATGCCCCCTTTTCATGTGCGATCACCCCGATTTCCTGCCGCATTTGGACAATCGCCAAGGGCAATGAGTGATTCGCCTCCTGCCCTGTTATCAGGACATATCGGACGGATGGCCGTCCAATCTGACAACAAACCGGTTCGGTCTTCTTCCAATCTTCTCATAGAGTTTTACCGTTGCATGATACCGATGCACCGCTTCGGCAAGTTTTGCCTCACCTGGTGCTGTGAAGCGATAGGAGTTGCACAGTCTTCCGTCCGGTATGATGAACCGTTCTTCAATCAATGCCTCGGATTTCTTCCTTTTGGGAAGCAGAACCGAGAAACAATGCGGTTCTGCTTCGTTCGCACTTTGGAGGGTGATCTCAACGGAAAAAGGATCGAAGCCGGCCATACCCATGGCAAAGCCAAGGTTGTTGATGACGATCACGGCTTCATAGGTGACACCTTCGACCTCGTAGGTCTCGGTGATACGATGCCCCTTTTGTTCATAGATGGGTGTGTACTGCATGGAATGCTCCTTGTGTGTGGTGATGTTGGTGGGATTCTTGGGATTTCAGCTCATCAAAAGGCCTCCTGATGTATCAGGAAGCCTTCACACAAGAAAGAAAGACAATGACTCATGAAGACTCCTTTTAGCAAGTTGTTTTCTGACGCTGCAAGTTGGAACTAAATCACGTCGTATTAGCGAGTATACACCCGATGATCTGTTGTAGGCAAGGTTTCTTTGTAGTAAACCTGTATGCAAGTTGTAACGGTTTGTCAGAGTAAAAACATTTCTGTGCCTAAAAAAACAGTGAAACGGTAAGAACCTGTCAGAAGGTGATAAATCATAACCTAAAGAAATAACAGAAATAAGTTGACCGGTTTATAAAACCGGTTTAGTATTAGTATGTACCGAAGGAAAACAGGACGCCGTGCGTCCATTTTCACGGTAACAAACAAGGAGAACGAATCCATGAAAAAAACGTTGTTGATCACCCTGTTGATTGTCTCTCTGGCAATGAGCTCGGTTCTCTTCGCTGCCGGCACCAAAGAAGCCGCTGTTGCGAAAGAGGTGTATTTCTTGAACTTCAAGCCTGAGATCGCCGATGTCTATGAAACCAAGATTGCTCCTGCATTCGAAAAAGAAACCGGCATCAAGCTGAAGGTTGTCACTGCAGCAAGCGGCACCTACGCCCAGACGCTGAAAAGTGAAATCGCCAAGAGCAATCCCCCGGTGATTTTCCAGACAAACGGACCAATAGGCCTTGCAGACAGCAAGAACTACACCGCAGACCTTAAGAACACCGAGTTCTACAAGATTCTCAGCGACAAGTCCATGGCTCTCGGCGATGGTGATAAAGTCCTGGCCATTCCCTATGCAGTGGAAGGCTACGGCATCATCTACAATGACGCCATCATGAGAAAATACTTTGCCCTTCCCAACAAGGCTGTCTCCATCAAGAGTGCTGACGAGATCACCAATTTCGCAACCTTGAAGGCAGTGGTCGAGGACATGACCAAGAACAAGAGTGCTCTGGGAATCCAGGGAGTATTTGCTTCCACCAGCCTTGCTGCAGGCAACCAGTGGAGATGGCAGACCCACCTTGTAAACGTTCCTCTGTACTTTGAAATGCGTGATGCAAACATCGCCATGGGAAGCAAGGTTCCTGAGATCAAATTCACCTACAGCGCCAATATGAAGAACATCTGGGACCTGTATTTGAAAAACAGCTCCACAGCAGTAGGCCTGCTTGGCAGCAAGAGTGTCGATGACTCCATGGCTGAGTTCGCACTTGGCCAGGTTGCCATGGTGCAGAACGGCAACTGGGGCGCCGGCCAGATTCTCGGTGTCAAGGGCAACAAGGTTGCCGATTCCGACATCAAGTTCATGCCCATCTACACCGGAGTCCCTGGTGAAGAGAAGTACGGCCTCAACATCGGCACCGAGAACTACCTGTGCATCAACAGCAACGTCAGTGCCGAACAGCAGAAAATGGCCGACCAGTTCCTCACCTGGCTCTTTGCAAGTGAAACCGGCAAGCAGTTCGTAAAGAACGATTTGATGTTCATCACTCCGTTCAACACATTCAAGGACAACGAACTTCCCACCGATCCGCTTGCCAAGGACGTCATCCGCTGGATGAACAAGCCTGGTGTGACTTCCATTCCTTGGGCTTTCTCCATGATTCCTTCGGAAGAGTGGAAGAACCAGTTCGGTGCTGCACTTGCCGAGTACAGCGTAGGAAGAAAGAGTTGGGCGGAGGTTGAGAAAGTAGCCGTTGATGCTTGGAAGACCGAGTTCAAGCTCACCAACTAAGCAATCATTCAAAGAGGATATCCGCCCTGCCTGAGGCAAGGCGGATGCTCCGTTCCCTTGGGAGTCTGACATGCAAAAATCCATTCAGAAATACTTTGCGCTCTTTGCCCTACCTGGACTTGTCTGTTTTGCCATCGCATTTTTGATTCCCATGGTCATGGGCGTAGTCCTGTCATTTTTCAAGTTCACCACCGTAACCGATGGAACCTTCATTGGATTGGAAAACTATCGGCGCATCTTCATAAACAATGATTTTACCAGCGCTCTCTGGTTCACCGTCAAGTTCACCATTGTCTCGGTTATCACCATCAACCTTGGAGCCTTTACGCTTGCCATGCTTTTGACACGGGGCATCAAGGGAACCAATGCATTCAGGACCATTTTTTTCATGCCCAATCTGATCGGCGGCATTGTGCTTGGTTGGATTTGGCAGGTGATCATCAATGGCGTGCTGCTTCCAAAGGGTGTGACAATCGTCAGTGACCCTAAATATGGTTTTTGGGGCTTGGTCGTCCTCATGAACTGGCAGAACATCGGCTATATGATGGTCATCTATATCGCAGGCATACAAAACATCTCACACGACCTCATTGAAGCAGCCCAGATCGACGGAGCGGGGAAAGTGACCATGCTTCGCTCGGTAATCCTTCCTTCCATCATGCCCTCCATCACCATATGTTCCTTCCTCACGCTCACCAACGGCTTCAAGCTGTTCGACCAGAACCTTGCCTTGACTGCCGGCGACCCAGGCAAACAGACCGAAATGCTGGCTTTGAACATTTTCAACACGTTCTACGGCAGAAGCGGTTTTGAGGGGGTGGGACAGGCCAAGGCGGTCCTTTTCACCATCCTTGTTGCATTCATCGCCCTGACCCAGCTTCGGCTTACCAGGAGCAAGGAGGTGGAAGCATGAGCCTTGCGAAAAGCACCAAAAAAAATCATCTGATACTGACAATCATTCTCGCCATCCTGGCAGCTTTGTTTCTTTCCCCGATCCTTATCGTGGTCATGAACTCTTTCAAGTCAAAGCTGTTCATTTCCAACGAACCCTTTTCCCTGCCGAATCCCGACACGTTCAGCGGAGGCGAGAACTACATCACAGGATCGCAGAAGATCAAGTTCTTCAACGCTTTCGGATACTCTCTGTTCATCACCGTCTTTTCCGTACTGGGCATTTCGTTGGTAACGAGCATGCTTGCCTGGTATCTGACGCGGGTGAAAACACGATTCACCACCTTTGCCTATTACCTGCTGGTGTTCTCCATGATTGTTCCCTTCCAGATGGTCATGTTCACCATGAGCAAGACGGCCAATATGCTGCATTTGGACAACCCGATCGGGATTCTTGTCCTGTATATCGGTTTCGGAGCAGGATTGGGCACCTTCATGTTCAGCGGATTCATCAAGAGCATTCCCCTCAGCTTGGAGGAGGCGGCCATGATCGATGGAGCGGGGCCGATAACGACCTTCTTTCTCGTCGTGTTCCCGATTCTCAAGCCTACCGCCATCACTGTCGCCATTCTCAACACCATGTGGGTGTGGAATGACTACCTCCTGCCGTATCTGACCATTGGAACCGAGTACAAAACCATCCCGGTTGCCATTCAATACCTCAGAGGAGGGTATGGGGCCGTCGACATGGGTGCCATGATGGCCATGCTCGTGTTGGCGATGATTCCGATCATTGTATTCTATCTCTCTGCCCAGAAATACATTATACGCGGTGTAGTGGCAGGGGCTGTAAAGGGTTGATTCCAACTATGAATAGCACCTATATTCGGACTGCAGGAATACTGTTGCATATCACCAGTCTGAGCTCGGATTACGGAATCGGCGACCTGGGAAAAGAAGCCTACCGCATGGCTGATTGGATAGCCTCAACCGGAGTGGGCCTTTGGCAGGTACTGCCTCTGGGGCCGACCGGTTTTGGAAACTCCCCCTATGCTCCACGGTCGACCTTTGCCGGCAACGAGCTGCTGATCAGCCTGGAGCAGCTGGTGTATGAAGGCTTGCTCGACAGCAGGGATTTGGAGCATCATCCGGTCTTCAGTCGCGATCATGTCGATTTCAATCGTGTCTTGACCTGGAAGCTTCCCCTGCTCAAGAAAGCAGCAGCAAACTTTCTGAGCGGCAAACACTCCCAGCAGAGCGCCTTTGACGCGTTCTGTTCCAAGCAAGCCTTTTGGCTTGAGGAGTATGCAGCCTTCATGGTCTTGTATGAAACCTATGGGGACGGGCGGTGGTTCAGCCACTGGCCAAAAGAGCTGGGCAGGCGCGATCCGAAGGCCTTGGATGCTTTCAAGGCCGAGCATCGAGGCAAGCTTGATGAGTGGAAAGTACTCCAATTCTTCTTTGAGATGCAATGGAATGCCTTCAAGCTTTACGTCAATGCCAAAGGACTCAAGCTTATAGGAGACGTGCCGATCTTCGTTGCTTCCGACAGTGCCGATACCTGGAGCAACCTGCATCTGTTCAAAACCGATGCACAAGGACGATTCAGTGCAGTGAGCGGAGTCCCACCGGATATTTTTTCTGAGACAGGACAGCTGTGGGGCAACCCTGTCTATGATTGGGATGTGCTGAAAAAGGACGGGTATGGTTGGTGGATCAAGCGCCTTGAGCGGCTTTTTGCAATGACCGACATCCTGCGAATCGATCATTTCAGAGGTTTCGATGCCTACTATGAGATTCCGGCAGGTGATGCGACTGCAGAAAACGGCATATGGGTTGAAGCCCCGGGCAAGGATTTTTTCAACGTGGTACGCCGGCATTTCGGACCGGTTCCCATCATTGCAGAGGACCTGGGATTGATGACTCCTTCGGTGGAGGAACTTCGAAACTCCAACGGCTTTCCCGGTATGAAAATTCTTCAGTTCGGCTTTGGCAAGGATGAGAAGGGGCAGCCTAATTATTACGATGATTTTTTACCGCATAACTGGGATGAGCATTTTGTAGCGTATACCGGCACGCACGACAATAATACAACGCTTGGATGGTTCACCTCCCTTGATGAGGACGATAAGCAGATGGTTCTTTCCTATCTTGATTGCAGCGAGCAAGAAGTAGTCTGGTCCATGATACGCGCCCTGATGCTCAGTCATGCACGCTGTGCCGTCATCCCGATGCAGGACCTGCTTGAAAAAGGCGGAGAGGCGCGATTCAACTATCCCTCTTCCTGCAACGACCGCAACTGGAGCTGGCGGGTCGAGAAGGGAGCATGTACCGCCCACATTGCAAACAGGCTCCTGGACCTGGTCACCATATCGGCGCGGACCGGAAAGCGCGGTGATGATGCTTGATCCCATCGCCTTCGGGTGGTGATCATATTCCTTCCTATTCAAGGCCGGTCTTTCTGGGACCGGCCTTGTTTTATGGCTTACTCTCTTGGTACAGTAGGGCATGATCTATGTAGGAACCTGTTCATGGAAATACAGCAGTTGGGAAGGATTGGTCTACAATGTGCAAAGTGGCGAGGACATGTTGAGCCAGTATGCAAA
>Ga0228535_1002729_pt1 | contig 15552 bp, 16 predicted proteins | sample SJ1metagenome_FD_168457 | JGI IMG/M metagenome (GOLD analysis project Ga0228535, IMG submission 168457) | Enriched culture of PCE-dechlorinating microbial communities from Ithaca, New York, USA - SJ1 | ecosystem: Engineered > Modeled > Simulated communities (microbial... > Unclassified | place... | reverse complement strand
TGGCCGACCCGCGCTGGAAGCTCAAGCTGGACCTGGACTGGGTCTCGGACCAGAACTACCTGCGCGAGTTCAAGAACGGCCGCCAGGGCTACGACAAGAGCAACGAGGAGTTCCTGCGGCTGTTCAAGCGGGACCTGGCCCTGCGCGACGACCTGCTGCGCACCAGCACCGCCCTGCTGCACCGCGATTTCGACGCCTACACCGTGGCCCTGCGCAGCGACTGGACCCAGAACCTGGCCTACGGCAACGGCAACCGCAAGGGCAGCGACAACCCCACGGTGCAGCGCCTGCCCGGGGTCGAGGCCTACGTGTTCAAGGACCGGCTCTTCTCCGGCCCCCTGGAATGGGCCCTGGACTCCAGCCTGGCCAACTTCTGGAGCCTGGCCGGGGACAAGGGCGGCCGCTTCGACGTGCGGCCCACCGTCTCCCTGCCCCTGGCCAACGAATACGGCGGCCTGGTGGCCACCGCCGGACTGCGCCAGACCATGTACAAGGTGGAGCAGTGGGGCGAGGGCAACGCCACCCGGGTGGGACACGACGACTCCTTCACCGGCCGCACCCTGCCCGAATTCCACGCCGCGGCCTTCACCGGGGCCTCCAAGGTCTACGCCATGGACACGGACCTGCCCTCGCTCAGCGCGGAGAACGTGGGCCAGAGCCGCTGGACCCGGATCAAGCACTCGGTCCAGCCCCGCCTGGAGTACGACTGGAACACCCACGCCAACCAGTCCGGCAAGCCGCAGTTCGACGAGATCGACCGCCTGCTCCCGCGCAACGAGCTGACCTACTCCCTGACCAACCTCCTGGACCGCCGGCGGGAGAGCATCTTCCTGACCCCGGAGAACGAGAACGCCACCCGGCCGGCCTACGCCGCGGACTACCTGGAATTCTTCCGGCTGCGCCTGGAGCAGAGCTACGACATCCGCGAGGCCACCCGCCGCGGCGGCCGGGACGTCTACCCCCGCCGGCCCCTCGGCGACATCATCGCCGAGTCCACGGTGCAGCCGGCCCAGTACATCTCCCTGACCCAGCGCACCTACTATTCGCCCTACCTGTCCTCCATCACCGAGCACGAGCACACCCTGCGCTCGGCCATCCCGGACTTCGGCCGGGCCCTGTTCGGCCTGGACTTCGTGGACGAGGTGGACGAGTACAAGCGCCAGTCCCGCAACCGCATGCGCATCCTGCACCTGGGCATGGACCTGGACATCTCCCGGCGCTGGAGCACGGGCTTCGAGTACTACTCGGACATGGTGACGGACACCGACCTGGAGAAGACCCTCAAGCTCATCTACCGCCACCAGTGCTTCACCCTGTCCCTGCACTACACCCAGACCCCGTTCGAGGACCGCGTGGAGGCCAGGGTTGACCTGCTGGGCCTCACCTTCTAGCCTCGGGGCATGAACGCGACGCCTTCCTCCCTCCGCCCCATCCGGGTGCTGCCCCCGGAACTGGCCAACCAGATCGCGGCCGGCGAGGTGGTGGAGCGTCCGGCCAGCGTGCTCAAGGAGCTGGTGGAGAACAGCCTGGACGCCGGGGCCACCTCCATCGAGGCGGCCATCGAGGGCGGGGGCCAGTCCCTGATCCTGGTGCGCGACAACGGCTCGGGCATGCCCGCCGCGGAGCTCACGCTGGCGGTGACCCGCCACGCCACCAGCAAGATCGCGGACCTGGCGGACCTGGCCGGCATCCTCTCCTTCGGGTTCCGGGGCGAGGCCCTGCCCTCCATCGCCTCGGTGGCGCGGCTCACCCTCACCGCCGCGGACCCGGCCACGGGCGAGGCCGCCGCGGTGGCCGTGGAGCACGGCCGCGTGGTGTCCAGCGGCCCGGCGGCCCTGGACCGGGGGACCCGGGTGGAGGTGCGGGACCTGTTCGCCAACGTGCCGGCCCGGCTCAAGTTCCTCAAGACCCCGGCCACCGAGGCCAAGCGCTGCGCGGAGATATTCTTCCGCCTGGCCCTGGCCCGGCCCGACGTGCGCTTCGCCCTGACCGCGGGCGGCCGCCCAATCTACACCCTCCCGGCGGGCCAGACTCTGGCCGACCGCCTGGCCGCGGCCTGGCCCCCGGCCCTGTGCGAGGGGCTCCTGCCCCTGGACACCGGACCGGGCCCCCTGCGCCTGTCCGGCCTGGTGGGCCATCCCCGCGCGTCCCAGGCCCGGGCCGACCGCATCCTGCTCTACGTGGGCGGCCGCCCGGTGTCCGACCGGCTGCTGCTCACCGCCCTGCGCGAGGCGTACTCCGGCCGGCTCCTGGCCCGGGAATACCCCCTGGCCGCGCTCTTCCTGGAGCTGCCCCCGGACGAGGTGGACGTGAACGTGCACCCGGCCAAGAGCGAGGTGCGCTTCCGCGACGAGCGGGCGGTGTTCGGGTTCGTGCGCCGGGCCGTGGACGCGGTGCTGGCCCGGGCCGAGGCCGAGTTCGCCCCGGCCTGGGAAAGGCCGGACCGGACCCCGGGCCTGGCCGAGCCCGCCGCGGACTACGCGGCCCCGGCCGGGGCCGCGGCGCAGCCGCGCCTGCTGCCCGCGACGCCGCCCCTGCCCGCCGGGGAGAAATTCGCCACCCGGGCCGCGTTCGAGGCCGAGGCCGGCCGGGACATCCCGGACTGGCTGCGGCCCCAGGCCGCGTCTCCCGGCCCCTCCTCCCCGCCTCCGGCCCCGGAGCCCCGGGCCAACGGGCTCCCGGCCCCGCCGCCCGCGGCGCTGCGGCCGGGCCTTACCTACCTGGGCCAGGTAGCCGGGACCTACCTGGTCCTGGCCGAGGCCGGGGCCGGGCTCACCCTGGTGGACCAGCACGCGGCGCACGAGCGGGTGCTCTACGCGGCCCTGCGCCGGGAGGGCAGCCGCGGCCAATCGCGACCCCTGGCCCTGCCCCGGGACCTGGCCCTGCACCCGGCCGAGGCCGAGCGCCTGGACCGGCTCTGGCCCCGGCTCAAGGAACTGGGTTTCGGGCTCGCCCGACCGGCCCCGGACCGGCTCTCCCTCACCGCCACCCCGGCCAACCTGGAGCCCGGGCCGGCCCTGGAGCTGCTGCGTGACGCCCTGTCCGGCGCGAGCGGCGGGCCCGAGGACCTCTGGGCCCTGCTCTCCTGCAAGGCGGCCATCAAGGCCGGCACGACCCTGGCCCGGGACGAGGCCCTGGCCCTGCTCGAAGCCTGGCTGGCCGCCGAGGACCGCGAATACTGCCCGCACGGCCGCCCCATCCGGGTCAGCTTCACCCCCGCGGACCTGGAGAAGCTGTTTAAGCGAAGAGGGTAATTCTCATAACCGCACTCATTGCCATATCATTTACTGGTTGACACACCCTCGTTCATTCGGCAAACCTCTTTAAAAGAGGTATGCATATGGGAAAATGTATCTATTGTGGAATGCCAGCAGGACTCTTCCGAAAAAAGCATGCGGAGTGTGAGAAAAAACACAATGCCCTTTTGTTGAAACACAATCGGTCATCTGGAATAATTACAAAGGCGATCTACGATCACATCATTCAATACAAAGTTGATTATGATTCACTAAAAAATTTTATTAATACCGAAGTATTTAGATCTAATCTTCCTGACGAAAATCTAAAATATTGCTATATAGGAGCTTTTGAAAAAGCTGTTGAGGATTTTCTTTCCGACAATATATTAACAAAGCAAGAAGAAAAAAGCTTATTAGATTTTACTAATTATTTTAACTTACTACAAACAGAACTTGATATTAATGGTGCTTATAGCAGAATAGTAAAATCTGGCATATTACGTGACATATTTGAAGGGAAATTACCTCAACGAGTAACCATAAATGGAACATTATCTTTTAATCTACAAAAGAATGAAAAAATAATATGGTATTTTCCTCAAGTAGATTATTATGAGCAGAAAACAAGACGCCAAATTGTTGGCAGATCACATGGCGTCAGCGTTAGAATTATGAAGGGCGTTTATTATAGGATTGGCGAGTTCAAGGGGTATCCGGTAGAGACACAAGAAACCATCAATATTGGAACTGGAGATTTTGCAATAACCAACAAACATCTCTACTTTTCTTGTTCTGTCAAATCATTTCGTATAGCTCACTCTAAAATCGTAAATATCACAGCCCACAGTGATGGGGTTACGATACAAAGAGATGCATCAAGTGCAAAACCTCAATCATTTGTTACTGGAGATGGATGGTTCACTTATAATCTTCTACAAAATGTCCAAAATGTTTAATAAAATTCTCCATCGTTTTTTTGATTAATCAGTATCCGGAACAATTGGAGCCAACCGCCAGATGTCCAGGCGCTCGGGCACGCCGTGGAGGCGCTTCACGCCGAGGTGCTCGAAGGGGGCCTGGTCCGGGGCGTCCAGGACCTCGTAGGTGGCGGCCGAGACGTGGAAGCCGTCGGGCGGAGCGGTGACCATGAGGGCCGCGGCCAGGGCCGCATCCCGGCCCCGGACCTGGCCCTCGGCCTGGAGCACCAGCCCGGTGTGCGCGCCCAGGCGGGCCGCCAGGGGCAGGCTGGGATGGGCCTTGCCGTACATCGCCAGGCGGGCCAGGATATCCCGGCCGCAGGCTACGGCCTGGCGCGCGCTGGAGAACCGGTAGACCTGGGCGTTGCCCACGTTCTGCAGGAGCCGGCCGCCCCGCTCGGCCGCGGCCTGGGACAGTATCTCCCCGAAGGCCCCGACGCACAGCTCGACCACCTCCGGACCGACCTTCGCGGCGGGGCGCACCAGGTCCGCCACCAGCAGGGTGCCCGGCTGGCCGGACGAGGACTCCGCCTTCCCCTCCTCGCCCTCGCGCTGGTTCGCGGCCCGGGCCAGGGCGGCGCGCTGCTCCTTCACGGTCAGGGGAAAGGCGCCCTCGTCATCCTCCATCTTGGTGCTGCCCACCACCGGCCGCCCGGTGTCCGGCCGCATCTCGGAGTGCCCCAGACCCCGGCCCCGGCTGGCGCGAAGCACAAAATGCACCGCCAGGTTGACGACCAGGGCGGGGAGCAGGAGGAAAAAGGCCACGAACAGCGCAATGTAGAGATACTCGACGGAGAACTCCCGCCGCTGCCAGCGGTCCATGTCCGCGTTGCCCGAGGTGAGGGCCCAGACCGCGAAGAACAGGAACAGGCCGGCCACCAGGGTCAGGAACGCGCCCAGTTCGCGGCCCTTGCGCACCGAGACCCAGGCCAGCCCGACCCACAGGACCGGGAGCACCGGCGCGGCCCAGGGCGCCTCCGCGGCCAGCTCCCCGGCCATGGCCAGGGTGGCGGCAAGCACATCCCGCAGCATTGCGAACACGGCATCTCCTCGGGGCCTCGGCAGAAAATGCCCTCCGGGCAGATTCCGCTCCGGCCGCGCGGGGCGCGGTCTCGGCCCGGTCTTCCGGGCGGGGGCTTTGTTGGTCCCCGCCCAGGGCGGAGACCTGCAAGAACCGTGTTGGCCGACGCCTACAGATAGGGGTCGGCGGCCTCCAGATAGTTTTGCACGTAGTCGGCCACGGCCTGCTCCAGGGGGGTGAAGGGGGCGTCGTAGCCCGCCTGGCGCAGCTTGGCCATCTCCGCCTGGGTGAAGTACTGGTACTTGCCGCGCAGGACCTCGGGCATGTCGATGTACTCCACCCGAGCCGGCCGGCCCAGGGCCGCGAACACCGCCGCGGCCAGGTCGTTCCAGGTCCGGGCCTGGCCCACGCCCACGTTGAACACCCCGTTCACGTCCGGCCGCGCGAGCAGCCACCACATGAGGTCGCAGCAATCCTTCACGTACACGAAATCGCGCTGCTGCCCGCCGTCCGGGTACTCGGGCCGGTAGGACCTGAAGAGCTTGAGCGCGCCGGTGGCGGTGATCTGGGTATGGGCCTTGCGCACCACGCTCATCATGTCGCCCTTGTGGTACTCGTTGGGGCCGAACACGTTGAAGAACTTGAGGGAGGCGATCTGGTCCATGACCCCTTCGCGCAGGGCCCAGAGGTCGAAGAGCTGCTTGGAGTAGCCGTACATGTTGAGCGGACGCAGGTCGCCGAGGCCCGCGTGGTCGTCGGAGAAGCCCCGGCTCCCGTCGCCGTAGGTGGCCGCGGAGCTGGCGTTCACGAACCGCGCCCCCTGCTCCAGGGCCCAGGAGCAGAGCGTGGCCGAATAGTGGTAGTTGTTGGACATGAGGTAGTCGGCGTCGGTCTCGGTGGTGGAGGAGCAGGCCCCCATGTGGATGACCGCGGTGGGCGCGAAGGGCACGTTGTCCTCCAGCACCATGTCCAGGAACACATCCTTGTGGATGTAGTCCGCATAGCGGCGGTTCACCAGGTTCTTCCACTTCTCGTCGCTGCCCAGCTCGTCCACCACCACGATGTCCTCGACGCCCATGGCGTTGAGCTTCCAGAGCATGGCGCTGCCGATGAAACCCGCGCCGCCGGTGACGATGTACATGTCCGCTCCTTGCGATGACGTTGCGCAAGGCATTACCTGCGGCCGGGGCGCATGGCAAGGCCCGGAGCCCCGGCCTTGAGTTTGCGCCGGTTTTTGCCTACATCCTCCCTGTTCCAACGGAGGTATCCATGCTCGCCATCCTCGACTACAAGGCCGGCAACCAGACCTCGGTGCGCCGGGCCCTGGACCACCTGGGCATTCCCTGCGCCATCACCGCGGACCGGGGCGTGATCGAAGCCGCGCAGGGAATCATCTTCCCCGGCGTGGGCGCGGCCGGCCAGGCCATGGCCGAATTCGCCCGCAGCGGCCTGGCCGCGGTCCTGTCCGAGCGCATCGCCGCCGGGGTCCCGCTCCTGGGCATCTGCGTGGGCTGCCAGATCCTCCTGGACTACAGCCAGGAGAACGACACCAAGGCCCTGGGCATCGTGCCCGGCGAGTGCCGGCTGTTCAACGCGGCCTGGACCGACGAGAACGGCGAGCCCATCCGCGTGCCGCACATGGGCTGGAACAACGTGCGCCTGAAGCATCCGGACGAGCCCCTGTTCGCGGGCATCGCCCCCGAGGCCGAATTCTATTTCGTGCACAGCTACTACCCGGCCCCGGCCGCGCAGTACGTGCTGGGGACCACCACCTACGGCGAGGAGTTCTGCTCCTTCCACGGCCGGCCGGGGCTGTGGGCCGTGCAGTTCCACCCGGAAAAGAGCGGCCGGCCCGGCCTCGCCCTGCTCCGCAACTTCGCCAACTCCTGCAAGGAGGCCGGCCGTGCTCAGTAAACGAGTCATCCCCTGCCTGGACGTGCGCGACGGCAGGCTCACCAAGGGCATCAAGTTCGTGGGCAACGTGGACATCGGCGACCCGGTGGCGACCGCCCGCATCTACTCGGACGAAGGCGCGGACGAGCTGGTGTTCTACGACATCACCGCCTCCCACGAGGGCCGGGGCATCATGCTCAAGGTGGTGGAGCAGGTGGCGGCCCAGGTCTTCATCCCCTTCTCCGTGGGCGGCGGCATCTCCACCGTGCCCCAGATGCGCGACGTGCTCCTGGCCGGGGCCGAGAAGGTCTCGGTGAACTCCGCGGCGGTGAAGAATCCGGACGTCATCGGCGAGGGCGCGGCGGCCTTCGGGTCCCAGGCCATCGTGGTGGGCATGGACGTGAAGCAGGTCCCGGTGTCCGAGACCATTCCGTCCGGATATGAAGTGGTGATCCACGGCGGGCGCAAGCCCATGGGCCTGGACGCCATCGAATGGGCCAGGACCGTGGAGGCCCTGGGCGCGGGCGAAATCTGCCTGAACTCCATCGACGCCGACGGCACCAAGGAAGGGTACGAGCTGACCCTCACCCGCCTGGTGTCCGAGGCGGTGCGCATCCCGGTCATCGCCTCGGGCGGGGCCGGCAACCCCCGGCACATGGCCGACGCCATCACCAAGGGAAAAGCCAGCGCCGCCCTCATCGCCTCCATCGTGCACTACGGCGAATACTCCATCCGCCAGTGCAAGGAGGTCATGGCGAAGGCGGGCGTGAAGGTAAGGATGGTCTGGTAGGCGGAATCACGGTTCGATCGCGAACCCGTCCGCCAGCTTGAGGAGCTTCCGGTCGAAGGTGGCGAAGGAGTCGGTCCCGAACTCCTTCGCCAGCTCGACAAAAAGCAGGTCCGGAAAATCCCCGCTGTTCCTGTACTGCGTCACCGCTCGGGCCACGGCCTCGGCGTGTTCGATTGCCGCGACCGGAAGCGTGAGCAGGCTGGCCAGGACATCCCCTACGTCTTCCCGGCCATAGCCATAGATCGAACGCAAGGTCCAGAACGTCTCCAGCAGCACCCCGGCCAGAATCAGCACCTGTCCGCCTCCCTGCTCGACGCCCAACAGGAAGTTGCGCGCCCGCGCGGTCTGCTCCTGGTCCTCGTCCACGACCAGCCGCACCAGCACGTTGGTGTCCAGGGCGATCACCTGGCGATCCCCCGCATCCCGTGTCTGGCCCACTGCGCCGCCAGCAACTCCTCCATCTCCTCCACGGACAGCGGTTCCTTCCGCTTGCGCGGCTTGTCCTTGAGAATTCCGAACAGTGCGGTAACGGAAAGGTTGCGGGGATTGACCGTGACCGTGCGGCCCGGGCCGGGGATGAACTCCACCTGGTCGCCGGGCTTGAGCCCCATGTGCTCCCGCACTTCCTTGGGAATGGTGACCTGGCCCTTGACCGTCACCCGGCTGGTTTGCATGGCCGCCTCCGGTATTACTTTTTCATCAAAGTAATACCCTGTGGCCAATCCGTCAACCCGTACCGATATTTTCCGACATCCGGTCCGAGGGCATACTGACGCCGTCTTGGCTCGGACCGTCTTCTTGTGCAGCACGGGCGCAAGCGACGCATTCCGGAAGTCGCGCCGCGCCCGCCTGCCGGCGCGGACTCAGCCGGCCGCCTTGCGCCGGGGCGGGGTGGGCCAGTCCTTGAGCAGGACGTTGAGCTCCTCCCGGGACACCCCGCCGTGGGCCTGGGCCTCGTCCCGGAGCAGGTTCTCCAGCGCGCGCACCCGCCGGCTCCGGGGAAAGACCACCAGGGTCCTCCCCGGACCGGGAGCGAACTCCACCCGGTCCCCGGGCTGCAAGCCCAGACGCTCGCGCAGTTCCTTGGGAATGGTGATCTGACCCCTGGACGTCATTCGACTGTTCTGCATGGCTGCCCCCCGCAGCCCTCCCCTACGCCCACAAGAAAAGACCGATTTCCCCCCAGGTCAAGACCCGGCCGGGCAAAAACAACAGAAATAGACCATTCTTGACGTTGCGGCCCGGTCCCGCCCCGCAGCGGCGACCGGTACGGTGCAAGTTTTTGCGCAGATACCCGGGCCTTGATTCATACTTTATTGATATGATACTCTCCCCGCAACGTCTCCCAACGAGGTCATGCCATGCCCACGGTCCACGCCGTCTGTCTGTCCCAGGCCAAGCACACCAGGAAGCACGAGACTCCCGCCGCCGAGGTCCGCGTGGACTTCGGGCTGGTGGGCGACGCCCACGCCGGGTCCGGCCGCCAGGTGAGCCTCCTGGCCCTGGAGGCCATCCACCGCATGGGCGAACTCCTGCCGGGCCTGGGGCCGGGGGACTTCGCCGAGAACCTAACCCTGGAGGGGCTGAATCCGGCCCTGCTGCCCGTGGGCCAGCGGCTGCGCATCGGGGAGCGCGTGCTCCTGGAAATCACCCAGATCGGCAAGACCTGCCACCACGGCTGCGAGATACGCCGCCTGGCCGGGGACTGCATCATGCCCCGGGAGGGGGTCTTCGCCAAGGTCCTGGCCGGCGGCACCGTGCGCCAGGGGGACGAGGTGACGCTCCTGGACTGACGCCCCCGCAGTGCCGAGGCTCCTAAAAAAGAGCCGCGGTCCGTCTCCGGGCCGCGGCGGGAAAAACCGATGCGGGGGGATGGCTAGGCCGCGTTGTACTCCCCGCTCTTGCCGCCGCTCTTGTGGAGCAGGCGCAGGCCCTCCACCAGGATGTCCTTCTGCACGGCCTTGCACATGTCGTACAGGGCCAGGGCGGCCACGGACGCGGCGGTGAGCGCCTCCATCTCCACCCCGGTCTGGCCGGTGCAGCGGGCCTCGGCCTCGACGCGCACGGTGCTCTCGGCCGGGAGCAGCTCGAACTCCACGCCCACGAAGGTGAGCGGCAGGGGGTGGCACAGGGGGATGAGGTGCGGGGTCTGCTTGGCCGCCTGGATGCCGGCCACCTTGGCCACGCTCAGGGCGTCGCCCTTGGGCAGGTTGCCGGCCACCAGCAGGGCGTAGGTCTCCGGGGCCAGGCGCACCCGGACCTCGGCCACGGCCCGGCGGCGGGTTTCGGTCTTGTGGCCCACGTCCACCATGGTGGCCTTGCCGTGCTCGTCCACATGCGTGAGTCGCTTTTCGCCCATGTGCCGCGTCTCCCGAAAAGAGGTTCCGCCCGCCTACTCGCCCATGACCTGGTCCTTGGCCTTCTTGAAGAAGTCCTTGACCTTCTTGAGGGGCTTCTCCTCCTCCAGACGGGCGAACTCGCGCAGGAGGTCCTCCTGCTTCTTGGAGAGCCGGGCGGGGGTCTTGACCACCACCTGGACCAGGAGGTCGCCGCGCATGGTGTTGGAGGGATGGGGCAGGCCGAGCTCCTTGAGCCGGAACACCTCGCCGCTCTGGGTGCCCTTGGGCACGTGGAGCTGGGCCGGCTCGTCCAGGGTGGGCACCTCGATGCTCTCGCCCAGGGCCGCCTGCACGAAGGAGACCTCGGCGGTGTAGATGAGGTCCTGGCCCTGGCGGCGGAAGGTCTTGTCCTCCTCCACGTAGATGACCACGTAGAGGTCGCCGAAGGGCCCGCCGTGCACGCCGGCCTCGCCCTCGCCGCGCAGGCGCAGGCGGCTGCCGTTGTCCACGCCGGCGGGGATGCGCACCTCCAGCTCCCGGGTCTCCTGCACGGTTCCCACCCCGCGGCACGTGTCGCAGGGCGAGGTGATGACCCGGCCCTGGCCGTGGCAGATCGGGCAGGTCACCGCCACCCGGAAGAACCCCTGGGACTGGGTGATGTGGCCCGCGCCCCCGCACTGGCGGCAGGTCTGGGGCGTGGTGCCGGGCTCGGCGCCGGAGCCCTTGCAGCGGTCGCAGGTGGCCTGGCGGGGAATCTTGAGGCTGACCGTGGCGCCCTTGGCCGCCTCCCGGAAGGAGATGTTCAGGTTGTAGCGCAGGTCCGAGCCCGCCGTGGGCCGCGGCCCGCGGGCCCGGCCCGAGAACCCGAAGAACTCCCCGAAGATGTCCGAGAAGGTGCTGAAGATGTCCTCGGAGCTGTTAAAGCCCGAGTACCCGTTGCCGCCCAGGCCGGCGTGTCCGAACTGGTCGTAGCGGCCGCGCTTGTCCGGATCGCGCAGCACGTCGTACGCCTCGGCCGCCTCCTTGAACTTGGCTTCGGCCTCGGGGTCGTCCGGGTTGCGGTCCGGGTGGTACTTCAGGGCCTGCTGCCGGTAGGCCTTCTTGATCTCGTCGTCCGAGGCGTTCCGGGCGACGCCCAACACCTCGTAGTAGTCCTGCTTCATGGCCGACTGCATGCCCACGCCGCTCCCGGATTAGAGAGCTGCGGACTCGCCCGCGTCTTGCAGGGGCAGGACCTTGGTGGCCGCGATCTCCCGCAGGGAGCAGACCACTTCCTTGTTCTTGCAGGGCACCAGGCAGTCGTAGCCCTCCCGGTACTGCTTGACCCGCTTGATCGCCATCTGGACGATGAGGAAGCGGTTGTTCACCTTCTCCAGGCAGTCTTCGACCGTGATTCTGGCCATCCGTTACTCCTTGGTCGCGTTGCCCGCTTCGCGGGCCGCGTCGCTTTGCCGCCGGCCGTTGCCGTTCAGGAGCGGCAACTGGCCGGCAAAATCCTTGAGCACCTGGTCGTCGGCCGGATAGTAGGGACCCTTTCCGTCCACCTGGACCAGGCATCGGCCCTTGGGCAGGTCCGGGGAAACGAAAAAGGCGAGCGCCACCAAGGGTTCTCCCTTCTCGTCGCCGAGGACCAGGGACAACTTGGGCGTGGCGGCCGCCGGCAGGTCCGGCCGGGGCTCGTCGATGTACGTCACATCCGTAAGACGCCACAGATACATGTCAAGGCCCGTCACCGGGACGCCCGACCCTCCGGCGGTCCAGCCCTCGGGGCTGCGGCGGGCCACGATCTCCCGGCCGTCCTGGCGCAGCACCGCCCGGCCCAGCCGGTTCAGGTCCAGGCGCAGGAGCCGGCGGTCGGACAGGGCGAAGGGCGAGGCCGACAGCAGCGCCGCCCGCTCCTGGTCCAGGGTGAAGGCCACCGGCTGCCAGGTGGACACCCCCACGAACCGCGGGGCCTCGGCCGCCGCGGCCTGCCGGGCGTACAGCGCCAGATGCTGCGGCTCCCTGGAAGAAGCGCTCCACACGGTGAGCTCCAGCAGAGGCGCGGCATTCTTGGCCGGGGCTTCGGCCGGCAGGCTCAGGGCCCGGGTGGCCGCCACCCCGTGCAGAAACAGGCCCAGCTCGTGGGGCGAAACCCGCGCCCCCCGGCGCTCGGCCGGAAGCTCGAACTCGTATCCGTCCCCGCGGCGGCGCACCTCCCAGACCGGAACGCCGTCCCGGGCCAGGCGCACGGCCGTGGCCTCCACCTCGGCCCCGGGCAGGACCCGCGCATCCAGATAGAACTCCGGACCGCGGCGCAGCCACTCGGCATAGTCCGCGTGCAGGACCAGCAGGTCCCGGCCCCGGGCGGTCAGGGCATAGACCCCGGTCTTGTCCGGGGTGGGACCGCCCAGGCGCAGGTCCAGGCCGTCCAGGGCCACCTCGGCCGCGGGCGGCTCCAGGCCGGACCGGCGCACCATCTCCGCGTTGGCCGCGCCCAGCCGCTGCAGGGGCCGGGACAGGCCCACGAAGCGCACCAGGCCGCCCACCTTCTGCTCGTCGGCGCGCAGCCGCGCCCCGTCGGGCATGTCCATGAACCATTCCCGGCCGCTGCGCACCAGGGTGAAGGTCCCGGTCCCGTTCTTCACCACCACCTGGCGCACGTCGCCGGGGTTGGCGCGGGACCAGTCCCCGGCCCCGGGGCCGGCCTTGCGGCCGGCGGTGGCCACGAAATACGTGGCCCCGGCCAGCAGGCACAGGGCCAGGAGCAGCACGCCGAACCGGGCGCCCAACAGGCCGGCCTGGGGGCCGGCGGATATGCGTGGTGCAGCGTGGGCCATGACCGTGCCTTGCCTATGCCCGGTCCGGGGCGTGACCGAACCGGAAATGAAGAGGAGTTAGATACGAGAGGCGTCCCTTGCATGTCAAGGCGGAAAAGGGCACAACCCGGGCGGGCTCGCCCGAGCACACCACCTTTGCGAGAGGAACGCCATGGCCCAGTGGGGCGCACTCACCTATGCCCAGAAAACCTGCCTGGGCAGGATCGGCAAGCTCATGATGGACACCGCCATGCTCCGGCCCGGAGCCCGGGTGGGGGTGGCCGTGTCCGGCGGGGTGGACTCCTGGCTCCTGCTCCAGATCCTGCTCCTGCGCCAGCGCATCGTGCCCTTCCCCTTCGAGCTCCTGGCCCTGCACCTCAATCCCGGATTCGATCCGGCCAACCATGCCCCGCTCCTGACCTGGTGCGCGGAGCGGGGCGTGCCCCTGCACGCCGAGGTCACGGACCACGGCCCGCGCGGCCACTCCGACGAGAACATCAAGAATTCCGCATGCTTCTATTGCGCACGCCTGCGCCGCAAGCGGCTCTTCGCCCTGTGCCGGGACTACCGCCTCACCCACCTGGCCTTTGCCCACACCCTGGACGACCTGGCCGCCACCTTCTTCCTCAACCTCATGCAGACCGGCAAGGTCTACGGACTGTCGGCCAAGGAGGACTTCTTCCGCGGCGAACTCACCGTGATCCGGCCCACCCTGGGCCTGGAGAAGAAGACCGTGATCAAGGCCGCCCGGGACTTCGGACTGCCCATATGGACAAATCCATGTCCCTCCGCGGGCAGGACCCGGAGGGCGGACATGGAGGCCTGGCTGGGGCAGGTCTACGCCCGCGACAAAATTATAAGAAAGAACGTTTTGAACGGCCTCTTCCGGTGGCAGCTTGACTTGACCAGGTGATTCCGCTACTCCCTTCCAAGCCCTTGGAGAAAGAGACTGCCCGCCTTCACAACCGAGGTCTCAACGGCTCGACGCCAGGGGGAGTATGCTTTTCCGCAAATACCACATCGTTGTTTTCAAGGACAATGAAGGCATCTCGCGCAAGTTGAAGATGCGGGGATGGATGGGATTTGCGCTGATCGGCCTCCTGCTCGTTCTCGCCGCCAGCAACGTCTTCTTCTGGCGGTATTTCATTTCCTACCAGACCATGTCCGGGGACCTGGATTCCTCCCAGAAGACCGTGCAGGAACAGCGCACCCAGCTGCTCTCCCTGGCCAACAAGATCAAGACCGTGGAAAAGGACCTGCAGCGCATCCGGGACTTCGACTCCAAGCTGCGGGTCATGATCAACCTGGACGGGGACAAGAGAAGCGCAACCCAGTCCTCCATGGGCGGTCCGGAGAGCCCGGACTTCACTGAAAGCTATCTTCCCATGCACCGCCAGGAGTTGCTGGCCCGCAAGATGCACGACTTCCTGCACCAGTTGAACACCGAGGCCAAGCTGGAAGAGCTGCGGCAGCAGGAGCTCATGCGCGCCATCCGCTCCAGCCAGGACCTCTGGGCCTCCACCCCGAGCATCTGGCCGGTGGAGGGCTGGGTGTCCTCGGACTTCGGCTACCGGGAGTCCCCCTTCACGGGCAAACGCGAATTCCACAAGGGCCTGGACATCACCGCGCCGGTGGGCGCTCCCATCTACGCCCCGGCCAAGGGCAAGGTGGACTTCGCCGGCCGCGACGGGGCCTACGGCCTGGCCATATCCATGGACCACGGCTCGGGCCTCATGACCCGCTACGCCCATCTGCACAGCATGGTGCTGCGCCTCGGCCAGACCGTGGAGCGCGGCGAACTCATCGGCTACGTGGGCAACTCCGGCCGCAGCACCGGCCCGCACCTGCACTACGAGGTGCGGCTCAACGGCGTGCCGGTGAACCCCATGCGCTACGTGCTGAACTAGCGCGGCTCCCCTCCCTGAACCCAAGGCCGGTCCCTGCGACCGGCCTTTTTCTTGGCCTCGGGCGACATGGTCCCGTACAGACTGCTTTTCCCGAGCCGGGAAATGCGATAGGAGCCCTCCCATGTGCGGCATCGCCGGATTCTGGGGTCCCCCGCAGCCTGCGGACTTCTTCCCGCCCATCCTGGAAGGGATGTGCGCCTGCCTGCGCCACCGCGGGCCGGACAGCTCGGGCGTCTGGGCCGATCCGGCCGCCGGCCTGGGCCTGGCCCACACCCGGCTGGCCATCCTGGACCTCTCCCCGGCCGGGCACCAGCCCATGCATTCGTCGGACGGCCGCCTGACCACGGTGTTCAACGGCGAGGTCTACAACTACGCCGAGTTCCGCCACGAGCTGGAAGAGGCCGGGCAGGCCCCGCCCGGCGGCTGGCGCGGCCATTCTGACACCGAGGCCATCCTGGCCGCGGCCCAGGCCTGGGGCCTGGAGCGGGCCGTGCGCCGCTTCGTGGGCATGTTCGCCCTGGCCCTGTGGGACTCCCGGGCGCGCACCCTCACGCTCCTGCGCGACCGCCTGGGCATCAAGCCCCTGTA
>Ga0228535_1002728_pt1 | contig 15553 bp, 12 predicted proteins | sample SJ1metagenome_FD_168457 | JGI IMG/M metagenome (GOLD analysis project Ga0228535, IMG submission 168457) | Enriched culture of PCE-dechlorinating microbial communities from Ithaca, New York, USA - SJ1 | ecosystem: Engineered > Modeled > Simulated communities (microbial... > Unclassified | place... | reverse complement strand
CAACAGCACCTTTGTCAAGCTGTTCATTCCCTCACAGCAGTAATAGTTCTGGCGAAAAATGAAAAAGGGGCTGTCCAATTCCATGGGCAGCCCCTTTTATTTGTCAGCGCTCTTCATCTTCGCTCGCGCGCAGCACCGACAGGAATACTTCCTGTCCTAGCTCGATATTGCCGATCATCTTCAGCTTTTTCTTGCCCTCTTTCTGTTTCTCGAGGAGCTTGCGCTTGCGCGTTATGTCGCCACCGTAGCACTTCGCGAGGACATCCTTGCGCACCGGGTTGACGGTCTCCCTCGCGATGACCTGACTCCCTATCGCGCCCTGGATGGCCACCTTGAACTGCTGGCGCGGAATGTTGTTGCGCAGGCGCTCGCAGACGATCCTGGCTCTGTCGTACGCGCTCGGCCTGAAGACGAGCATCGAGAGCGCGTCGACCGGCTCGCCGTTGATCAGAAAATCCAGCTTGGCCAGCTCAACAGGCTTATAGCCTGTCACCTCATAATCGAAGCTCGCATAGCCCCGCGAGGTCGACTTCAGCTTGTCATAGAAGTCGAAGAGCACCTCGGAGAGCGGCATTTCGAAGACAAGCTGGACCCGCTTCTCATCCAGGTGTATGAAGGATTCCTGTGTCCCTCTCTTGGCCAGACAGAGCGAAATAATGTTCCCGACATAAGCGACAGGTGTTATGACCTCTGCCTTGATGTAGGGCTCTTCGGCACTTTCGATCCGCGCCGGATCGGGGTATTCGCTCGGATTGTCGATATACAGGGTAGCCCCGTCCTTGAGCAGAAGCTTATACCGCACCGACGGCGCCGTCATGATGATCGACTGACTGTATTCGCGCTCGAGCCTCTCCTGGACGACCTCCAGATGCAAAAGGCCCAGGTAGCCGCAGCGGAAGCCGAATCCCAGCGCGAGCGAATGGTCTTTTTCAAAGATGAGCGACGCGTCGTTGAGCACGAGCTTTTCAAGACTGTCCCTCAATTCCTCATAATCGGCGGAATCGATGGGATAGATTGAGCTGAAGACGACGGGCTTCACTTCCTTAAAGCCGGGCAGAGGGGAATCGCATGGACTTTCATCGTCGGTGACCGTGTCGCCGACTCGGACCTCTTTGACGCTCTTAATGCCTGCAATGCAATACCCTACTTCGCCCGCCCCCAGTTCATCGGTAGGCGCTGCAGTGATGCGGAAATGGCCGACCTCCTCCACTTCGTGAGCCGCTCCGGTGGACATCAGGCGGATGTGCATTCCCTTTTTTATCGCGCCTTCCTTCAGCCTCAGATGCACCACTGCGCCGCGGTATGAATCGTAGTGCGAGTCGAAGATGAGCGCCTGAAGCGGATTTTTGGACCTGCCGGAGGGGGCCGGAATTCTCTCGACAATCGCCTCGAAGAGTTCGTCGACACCTGTGCCCAGCTTGGCCGATACCGCGAGCGCAGAATCCCCGTCGAGGCCCAGATCCTTTTCTATCTGGCGCCGGACGCCCTCGACATCCGCGGCGGGCATGTCGATCTTGTTGATGACGGGGATGATCTCCAGATCGTGCTCCAGCGCCATGTACATGTTGGAGAGTGTCTGGGCCTCCACTCCCTGAGTGGCGTCTATGACGAGAATCGCGCCCTCGCAGGCCGAGATCGCCCGGGAAACCTCGTAGGAGAAGTCGACATGTCCGGGAGTATCGACGAGGTTGAGCATATAGGTCTGGCCGTCCTTTGCGGCATAGGGCAGGCTGACGGCCTGACTCTTGATCGTGATCCCCCGTTCGCGCTCTATGTCCATATTGTCGAGCATCTGGTCCTGGAATTTTCGCAGATCGATGAGGTGGGCTTTCTCGATAAAGCGGTCTGCGAGGGTACTTTTCCCATGATCTATATGTGCGATAATACAAAAATTGCGAATGTGCTCCGGTTCGATCATATGCCCAATGTATACGAAACAGAGCCTTTTATCAACGGAGCATGAATTTGAGGACGCGGCTGTGGCCCACCGGACAGGCATCTGACGCCGGGCCCTATGCCGACAGATTCTATAAAGATATAATGAGGAGGTAATGGAGGTACCATGAATCTTCAAAATCTTCCAGTCGTGACAAAAGAAGGAACCCGAAACGATCACAGCATCATGGTATATGCGCTCTCTACGTGTGGATTCTGCAAGAGAGCCCTCGCCTTCCTCGATGCGAACCAGTTTGCATACAAGTATCTCTTTGTGGATCTCATCCCGATCGACGTGAAAAATGGAATAAAACAGGAGCTCAAAGAGAGATTCAAAGAGAACGTCGCTTTTCCCTTTGCAGTGATAGACGACAAGAAATACCTCATTGGCTTTATCGAGGCGGACTGGAGATTGACACTGCAAGTTTAAGTTTCCGCTGGAGACAGGCATGACGAACTATAAGACGATTGAACAGACGACCATTTTCACCCAGATGGTCGCAAACAAGCAGGGCTGGGACCTCAATCCCGACAAGGCCTTCTATGATACCCTCGTCGAAGGCCTGATGAAGAACTACAACCGGTACGGGTACTTTTTGTGCCCCTGCCGGGACACCGAAGGCAGTCGGGAAGCCGATAAGCTGGCCATCTGCCCCTGCGTCTGGGCCAAACCGGACATCGCCGAATATGGCCACTGCTATTGCGCACTCTATCTCTCGAAAGAATTCGTTGCGGCAGGGAAGACGCCGAAGGCCATTCCTGACCGCAGATTCGAAGAAGCATGAGGGACGTCTATCTCGACTGGGCGGCCACAACTCCCGCTGATCCTGAAATACTGCACAGGGCTCTCGAATCGAGCCTGGAGGCCTATGCCAACCCCTCAAGCAGGCATTGGCTCGGCCGAAGTGCGAAGCAGTTGCTGGAGGAGTCGAGGGCGGGGCTTCTGCGCACCCTGGGTATTTCGAAAGGTTCCCTTGTCTTTACGGGGAGCGGCTCGGAGGCCGACCACATACCGCTGCTCGCCCTCCTTGCCCGACTGAAGGCCGGCTCCTCACGAAGGCCCCTGCACATCATTGTCTCGGCAATCGAACATTCGGCCATCGACTGTCAGGTGCGCTCGCTGGAAAAACTCGGCATAGAGGTTTCATGGATTAATCCCGATGTTCATGGACATATCGAACCGGGCCAGGTTGCGGCGAGACTGAGGAAAGAGACGGCGCTCGTCAGCGTCATGGGCGTGAACAACGAAACGGGAGCCATACAGGATATATCAGCCATAGGACGGGGCATCGGAAATGCGGCGCTCGAGTCGGGCATGAAAAAGCCATGGTTTCACGTCGATGCCGTCCAGATGCTCGGCAGGCTGCCAATGCGCGACATGCCGGCATATGTCGACAGTTTTGCCGTTTCGGCGCACAAAATACGGGGGCCCAGGGGAATTGGGGCGCTGTGGCTTTCGCGCCCCCTGGACGCATTCGCGTGCGGCGGCGGCCAGGAGAGCGGCATTCGTCCCGGCACCGAGAATCTCTTCGGCGCGCTTGCGTTTCGGTGTGCGGCGGAAGGGGCCTGCGAATCCCTGGAGGCGCATACCGCCCATGCACGGGAGCTGGAGACCCGCCTCATCGAAGGTGTCGCGCAGATCCAGGGAGCGCTCCCTGTCCCCGTGCGGACCCCGCGCGATGAGGCCTATGTCCCCTCCATCCTCTCCATTGCCTTTCCTGGGCTCGGAGGAGAGACGATGGTGCGCGCGCTCTCCGATCGGCACATCGCCGTCTCTACCGGTTCGGCCTGCTCGTCCAATCAGCGGCACCAGGGCAGGCGCGTCCTGCAGGCGATGGGCGTCCCCGACGACATAGCTTTTTCGGCGATCCGCGTCTCGACCGGTCCGCTTACGACTCCGGAAGACATCGACGTTTTTCTCGAGCAGGCCGAGGACTTGTACAGAAAGCTGAAAACCTGATACTACAGGGGCATGCGTGCTTTTTTCCTCATCAAGCCAGGAGAAATCGAGTTAAAACTTGGCAATAGACGTGAGTTCACCCAGAGACTGAAGGACCAGATACGCAGGCGGCTGAAAGGCCTTCACTTCGAACTCGAAGAATATCCCGGCAGATTTTTTCTCAGCATCGAGGAAAAAGATTCGGAGCTCGCGCTCTTCGTCCTGGAGCACTGCCCCGGCGTCAACGGCGTCGCGCGGGCCATAAAGACAGAGAAGCGGGTCGATTCGATCGTGCAGGCCGCAGTCGAATGCGCGGCCGCGGAAGTCGGCTCCGGCGCGCGCTCATTCAAGGTCGAGACCCGGCGCTCGGATAAAAGCTTTCCTCTCGATTCCTACGGCATGTCGGCCGCCGCGGGCGATGCGGTGCGGGAGCATTTCCCTGCCCTCACGGTCGACGTCCATACGCCCGATTTTGTCCTCATGGTCGAGATACGGGAGCGAGCCTACATCTATTCCAGCACTGCTCCCGGGCCAAGAGGGCTGCCCGTAGGGAGTCAGGGCAAGGGCCTTCTCCTGCTCTCGGGAGGCATCGATTCCCCCGTGGCGGGCTATATGATGGCGAGGCGGGGCCTGGCCCTCGAGGGTGTGTACTTCCATACCTATCCCTACACTTCCCTGGAAGCTCAGCAGAAAGTCGAACGCCTCGCAGCCCGCGTCGCCATATGGTCGGGCGGCATGCACCTGTGGATCGTGCCCTTCACCGAAGTGCAGCAGACCATCGCCCGGGGCCCGCAGGAAGAGGCCAATACGCTCATGCTCCGCATGGCGATGATGCAGGCTGCGGAGCTGATAGCCCGCCGCATCAATGCCAAGGCCATCGTCACGGGGGAGAGCCTTGGGCAAGTCGCAAGCCAGACCGCAGAGAATATGCGCCTCTCACAGAGCCCGACATCGCTGCCCGTATTCAGGCCCCTCGTCGGCATCGACAAGGAAGAGACCATCGCCCTCGCAAGGCGCATCGGCACCTACGACATCTCAATACTGCCGTACGAGGACTGCTGTGTCCTGTTCAGCCCGAAACACCCGGTCCTGAAGCCGGATTTCGACGAGTTTCACGCGTATTTCGCGTCGCTCGCGCTGGGAGATGCCATAGAGACCGCTGTTCAGAATGCAGCGGAGAAGACATTGAATTTTGCAGATGCGCTGAAAGAATATGGCCATCAGATTCCGGAGCAATCCTGAACTGTTTTTCGGAAGACAGGAGCGGGCGTATCGGCTCTAAGTAAATAAAAGAGGGGCTGTCCAACTTCCTGAACAGCCCCTTCGTATCCCCAAGGGGAATCGAACCCCTGTTGGCGGGTTGAAAACCCGCTGTCCTGACCGCTAGACGATGGGGACCGGTGGTCGACACTCAGCCCGCTCGGGCTGAATATCTTGCCGAACGGCAGTGAACCTATCAAAATTTCCGAAGCGTGTCAATATATTTCCTTGTCTGCGCCCGTTATATCTCTTCTTTCGCGATGTTCTCCTGTATCTTTTTCTGCAGTACCTGGGCGAGCTTGTTTTCGGGTTTGATCCGGAGGGAGATCTCGCAGTCCGCATGCGCCTGTACATAGTCGCCGAGTTGCCACCAGCACAGCGCCCTTCTGTATCTGGAAAAGAAATGATAGGGATGTATCGCAAGGGCCGCCGTAAAGTCGTCTATCGCCTGCCGCGGATCCTCCTGAATGCTCTTCACTACCCCGCGATAGTACAGGGCCTTGTAGCAGTCGGGGTCGAGCATCAGGCAGCTTGTGAAGTCGGCGAGGGCGTCTGTGTATTCGGACTGGGCAAAATATGCCATGCCCCTGTGTTTGAACACCACTGAAGCGATCGCCGCCTCGGGCTTCCTGGAGAGAATTTCTGTATAGATTGCAATCGCGGTCTTGAAATCCGAGGCATTGTGGGCATCGAGGGCGGAGAGAAGCAGAGTATCGATGTCGAGCTCCGCCCAGGGGGTGGCTCTCGCCCTGTCTGGGAAGGGCTTTCCCGGCCGGACCGGGACGGGGTACTCGCTGCTCAGCCCATCGGTGATCCCGAACATCTGGGCGCTCTTCTGCTCGATCTTGCCGTAGAAGGCTTCCCTGCGTTTTTTCAGTGCGCTGTTCAATTTCTTCTGATAGTCCAGAATCTCCTGGAACGTGATATCGGAGAGTGTGAGGGTCGCATTCAGTGCGGCAAGCTTTCTTTTCAGCGGCTCGTCAAAGGGGGTAAATTCAGCCTTGTAGACGAGCTCGTGCTCGACTTCGGCCCAGGCCTCCTGCAGGATGGTCCTCAGCTGAATTTCGATGACATTGCGCTCAAGGCCGGCACAGAGAGGCAGAATCTCATCGGGTATGCGGATGAGCACATGGATGGACTCGTAGCCGAATTCCCTGAATGAGCGGTCCTGCCCCTTTCGCTCGATCTCGACGATGTCGTACTGCTTGCCTATGGCTGCCTCTACATCCTCCAGGTCCCTGAGAAAGGGACAGATGATCCGCATGGCCAGCACGTCGTTGATCGGCAGAGGGTCCTTGTGCTCGTCCCAGGCATTTTTCAGCAGTTTGATTTTCTTTGCAAAATACGATTCGAAATCTTTGACGCGGCTTTTGATTGTCGGGTGAATTCCCCTGCGCTGCAGCAATCTGGAGATATCGCAGACGGTCTTTGCAAGCGCTTCTTCGTAGCTGGCGCGATTTTTACTGTATGTCTCCGAAAGAAGCGCTTTGTTCGGAATATTTTCTACATCGCCCATACAATGTTAAAGGTATCATGAAACGCCTGGGATGACAAATGAATATGTCCGGCACGCCGCGGCCCGGATGTGCGGCCCGGTCCCCGGGGCGAGCATCACCTTGCCAGTGTCCCGTTGATATACAGATAGATATGAAAGTTGCCGGGAATCGTGTCGTGCAGGCTCTTTGTCACCGCATCCTTGAACATCTTGTATTCGGAGGAGAGGCCGGGCAGGTCTTCCGTAGTAAAATCGAGGTACAGGGTATTCGAGTCTGAAACTATGCGTTCCAGCGAGATATCGACGTGCGCTATGGGCTGGAGGTTTCGCGAAAGAGGCCCCAGCAGGAGCTCTTCCACGGTATCCTTCGCTTTTTCTTCAAAATTGCCGATAGGAGCTATCGGCCGCTTCTCAAGCTTCAGTGCCCGGCCGCTCTTGTCGGGGAAATAGAGCCGCATCCCATTGAACTGCAGCGTCGGCCCCCACCAGATGATGACCGCTACGGCGACAATAATGAGCAAGGCTATTATATAGCGCTCTTTATGTTCAAGATTTGATACTGCACCCATATTACTGCTCGAAATGTTCGATAAAGTCGCAGACCCCATTGTATATGGCATCCGCTATCCGTCTCAAGTAACCGGCCTGCGTGAGAAGGAGGGCCTCATTCCTGTTCGTCACGAAGCCGACCTCGATCAGTATTGAGGGCATCTTCGCGTTCCTCACGACAAACCACTCCTCCGCTTTGATACCCCGCCCGGGACTCTCACCGCCGATCATCTTTCCCATGCGCTGGTACACCTTCTGCGCGAGGATGATGCTTTCGGTAGTGAACTCTTCTTCCAGCATGGTGTTGATGATCGGCGCGATGTCCTGCCCCTTCTCCTTTGCCGTCTGCTCGTCCACCACGGTCCTCCGGTAGTCCGGATTGAGATACCACACCTCGAAGCCGCGGGTGTTCTTGTTGAAGGAAGCGTTGGCGTGGATCGAGACATAGATTATCGCCTCGGTCTCGCCCAGCTTTATCGTATTTGCTATGTCGACCCGCTGCTCGAGGCTCGGATAGCTGTCGTCGGTGCGGGTGAGGAGAATTGTGCGGTCGGGATAGCGGATGCGCAGCAGTTCAGTGAGTCTGTGGGCGATGGCCAGATTGACATCCTTCTCCTGGAGCTTGAAATCGCCGAATTCCCCGATTGCCCCCGGATCCTTGCCCCCATGGCCGGGATCCACCACGATCGCCTTCACCGAATACTTGGAGGATGCTCCAGGCTTCGCCTGAAAAAATTCCCGCAGGGCATCGGCGAACTCTTTTTTGACCCGCAGAGAATCGTCTGTTTCGTAGGGCGAGGGGACTCTCCTGAGGATGGACCAGTCGAGGAGGACATAGGGGACATCGAGCGCAAACCGGGCACTGCGCCCCTCTTTCGTGATGGTCCCCGCATGAATGAGAGGGTCATATTCGAGAGTGGCACTGAGGGATTGGGCGAGGCTGGAGAGACTCATGTCCTCCTGTTGCGTCTCCTCTGCCGCGGCAGGAGGGATGCTGCAGAGGATGAGCGCGAGCACAAGCGCGAGGGATCTCATGACCGCCATTGTACAGTAAACAATATCAAGGAATCTTTTTTGTGTCATCCTGAGGCTTTGAGAAAAATCTTCACAATTTTTTAAAAAAGTACTTGCTCTGACCCTCCGGATGCAGTATATAGAAATACGTATCATAATACCACTATATATTGTAGTGGTTGGGGCCGATACTAATACAGATGGTGTAGTTCGTTTCCCTAGGAGGAAAAGATGAAAATAAAGCGCTTGTTTACCAAGGCAGGCCATGGTCCATATGAAGGAATTGTGTGGGAAAAGCGTCGGAGTGAAATCCGCAACCCCAACGGGACATCGGTTTTTTCGATGGACGCGGTGATTGTCCCTTCGTTCTGGAGCCCGATCGCGAGCGACATCCTCGCCCAGAAGTATTTCCGCAAGGCGGGCGTTCCCCACGATAAAGTGCTCGATTGGACGCAATATATTCCGGCATCTCAGACTTCGCTCTCCGATGAAGATGCTGCCGATGACTCCGAACACGATGCCCGCCAGGTCTTTCACAGGCTCGCCTATACCTGGTGCCAGTGGGGACGGGATGCCCACTACTTCGACACGGACGAAGACGAGAGAGCCTTGTATGATGAGCTCTGCTACATGCTCGCCCACCAGATTGCCGCACCGAACAGCCCCCAGTGGTTCAACACCGGCCTCTTTGCCGTCTATGGCATCGAAGGGCCGGCGCAGGGCCACTATTTTGTCGACCCGTCGACCAATCAGGTGGTCAAATCCGAATCGGCGTACCAGCGCCCCCAGCCCCACGCCTGTTTCATCCTCGATGTAAAGGACGATCTTGTCAACGAAGGGGGCATAATGGACCTCGTGACGAGAGAGGCGCGCCTGTTCAAGTATGGATCGGGGACCGGCTCAAATTTTTCGCGCCTGAGGGGTGCCAACGAAAAACTCTCCGGAGGGGGTGTCTCCTCGGGGCTCCTGTCGTTTCTGAAGATCGCGGACAGGTCGGCCGGAGCGATAAAGTCCGGCGGAACGACGAGGCGCGCCGCAAAGATGGTCATCCTCGATGCGGACCATCCGGATATTGAAGAATTTGTGCGCTGGAAAACGGAGGAAGAATATAAAGTCGCCTGCCTTGCCGCGGGAAGCGGTCTGCTCAACCACTATGCCCAGACGATGATCTCCGCAATCGAGGACATGGGAGCGGAGGACGAGAACAGCTATCTGCCCGACCGCAACCTCCTTCTGCGCAAGGTAGTCAAGGAGGCCCTGGATGCGGGCGTGCCTTCCTCCTGGATTCACCAGGTGCTCACCTTTTACTCCCAGACGGGCAAGGCCCCACGCCTGCCGCTGTACAACACCGCATGGGAATCGGAGGCGTACAATACCGTTTCCGGCCAGTCCTCCAACAACTCCGTGCGCGTCTCCAATGAGTTCATGAACGCCGTGTTCAACGATCTCGACTGGGACCTCATCGGGCGCACCACCCAAAAGCCTTTCCGCACCACCAAAGCCAGGGAACTCTGGAATGAAATAGCGGAATCGGCCTGGCTCTGCGCCGATCCGGGCCTGCAGTTCCACACCACGGTGAACGAATGGCACACATGCAGGGCCGATGGGGAGATACGGGGCTCGAACCCCTGCTCCGAATACATGTTCCTCGATGATACGGCCTGTAATCTCGCCTCGCTCAATCTGCTTTCGTTCTACGACGAGGAGAGCGGCACGTTCGATGACGAGGCATACCGCCACGCGATCCGCCTGTGGACCATCGTCCTGGAGATTTCGGTGGTGATGGCGCAATTCCCCTCGAAAGAGATAGCGCGCAGGAGCTTTGATTACCGGACGCTCGGACTGGGGTATGCCAATATCGGAAGCCTCCTCATGGTGATGGGCCTCCCCTATGATTCCGACAAGGGCCGCTCTGTGTCCGCCGCGCTGTCGGCGATCCTCACCGGCGAATCCTATGCCCAGTCTGCGCGAATGGCAAAGGAATTCGGTCCCTTCGCGCGATACGAAGCCAACAGGGAACACATGCTCAGGGTCGTCCGCAACCACCGCCGCGCCGCCTACAACGCCCCCCAGGAGGAATATGAGGAGCTGAGCGTGACTCCCAAAGGCCTCGATGCCGGGCTTTGCCCCAAAAACCTCTCCGATGCAGCCCGGCAGTGCTGGGACGAAGCCCTTCAGCTTGGAGAGAAATACGGCTTCAGGAACGCCCAGGTCACCGCCATCGCGCCGACGGGCACGATAGGCCTCCTCATGGACTGCGACACCACAGGGATCGAGCCGGATTTTGCGCTCGTAAAATTCAAAAAGCTTGCGGGTGGCGGCTATTTCAAGATAATCAACACTTCGGTACCCCCTGCGCTGCACGCCCTCGGGTATTCGGAAGCCCAGATCGGCGACATAATCGGATATGCCCTTGGGAAAGGCACGCTCGAGGGCGCGCCCGGCCTCTCCCGCCAGGCTCTTCTGGACAGGGGAATCCCTGAAGAAGCGCTGCAGAAAGCGGAGCAGTCCCTGCAAAACGCCATCAGCCTGGAGAGCTGCTTTTCGCCGTACATCATAGGCTACGATGTCCTGGAAAACCTGGGGATATCCAAGGAAGAGGCCGATGTGCCCGGATTCAGCCTGCTTCCCCGGCTCGGCTACAGTGAAAAAGAGATAGAGAAAGCCGAGGTCTATGCGTGCGGAACGATGGGCCTGGAGGGCGCGCCCCATATATCTGAGGCGGACCTTGCGGTATTCGACACCGCGACTCCCTCGGGCAAACGAGGTACGAGGAGCATCTCGTGGCAGGCGCACATCGCGATGATGGCCGCGGTACAGCCTTTCGTCACGGGCTCCATTTCCAAGACCATCAACATGCCGAACAACGTGAGCATCGACGATGTCAAGGGAGCGTATACCCTGGCATGGCGGTCCATGCTCAAATCGATAGCCCTCTATCGCGATGGCTCAAAGCTTTCGCAGCCGCTCGCGGCCCTTGCTCCCGGCTCGGACCTCATCGCCGATTCCATCGTGGCCCTGCAGTCGAGCGAACTGGGCGCTGCCGAACCGGATTCCGGAAATGCAGCATCGCCGCCCTCCCAGCAGGCGAGTCCCGAACCCGAGCTGCCGGGCATGCCCTTTGCGCCCCGAGGAATCCGCCATGTTCTGCCAGACCGCAGAAAGGGGTATACGCAGAAGGCAAAAATCGGCGGGCACTCGATTTTCCTGCGAACCGGCGAGTATGAGGATGGAGCACTTGGCGAAATATTCCTCGACATGCACAAGGAAGGTGCGGCTTTCAGGAGCATACTGAACTCCTTCGCCATCGCCGTTTCTTTGGGGCTGCAGTATGGCGTGCCGCTCGAAGAATATGTGGATGCCTTCACCTTCACACGCTTTGAACCGAACGGCATTGTGAGCGGCCACGACTACCTCAAAATGGCGACGAGCGTCCTGGATTACATCTTCAGGGAACTCGCGATTTCCTATCTCCATCGCTATGATCTGGGGCAGGTCAAGCCGGAAGACCTCATCGCGACATCCACGCAGTCCATCGCCGACAAAGATTCAGACGCCTTCGAGAGCGGAAGGAAGCAGAAGCCCGCACAACAGGGAAAATCCAAGGGAACGCGCGCCTCGCCCGCCCCCGATCAGACAATCATGCTCATGAGAACCGCGCGCCAGAAGGGGTATGAAGGGGACCCCTGCCCTGTCTGCGGCAACCTCACTCTTGTGAGAAACGGCACCTGCCTCAAGTGCGACACCTGCGGCTCCACGACGGGCTGCAGCTGAGGGCGCGCGGGGAGAGGCTGCCTCACATATCTGGCTTTTCGCGCTCTACGGGCAGCGTCATGCAGCGTGCGCCTCCGCCCCCGCGCGCCAGTTCGATGCCGTCAAAGGCGACCGCGAGCCGCCCATATTGCTCCGGATCAGCCCGGCCGTCGAGAAAGTCCTGGGCGGAGACGACGGCGAACCCCTGTGCGTCCAGAGCCTCAAGCGTGTGTGTGTTGCACGAGTACATCAGAATCTTGCCGGGAGCAAAGGCAAAGGAGTTGGCGCCGGAAAGCCACTGCTCTCGCTCCTGATAGACCGAGTGGCCATTGCCGCACAGCACAGGCTCGAGCTCAATGCCGCTCTTCCGCAGGCCCTCGAAGAGGGATTTCTCCTCTTCGTAGTGGATTTCGCCATGCGGTTCGGCCTCGAGCCGGTAGACCTGCGCCCTCTGGGAACTCAGCATCACGGGCTTGTACGCCAGTGCCGCGTGCCGGTCGATCATGGTGAACACCATGTCGAGGTGGATGGTCGCCCTCTCCTTGGGCAAGTCCACGGCAAAGATGGTCGTGGGCGCCTCTGTCGCGCGCGCAATTCTGCGGGCAAGACGGTCTATCGCAAAGGCGGTCGTGCGCTCGGATATGCCGACGGCGAGCGCATTGGAGCTGAGCACATGGATGTCTCCGCCTTCAATCGTGACAAGCCGATTGCGCTCTTCGGGCCCGTCGAGCAGGATGCCGCCATTCTGGAAATCCGGATGATGAAGAAATATAAACCGGCTTATATATGCCTCTGCCATGCGCACATCGAATGCAAACGCCGCGGAGACGATCTTGTCCCCGATGATCGCCAGGCTGTCGCGCATAAAATATGCATTCGGCATCGGGTTCGCGATGAAGCTGTGGGGATTCAGGCAGTGCGCGAGGCTGTTCTGTGGCGCAACGAGGCCCGTGAGGATAGAGCGCGCAAGCTCCTTCGCCGGGAATGCCATGAGGTCGTCGATGATGTGGGCGATAGGGTTTATTTTGCCGTATTCCTGTAAAAATCGAAGCCTGTTCTGCTCATCGGAGAGGCAGGCTTCGAGAAGGTCGGCGAGTTCATAGGTCGTCGTGACCAATCTCAGGAAATCGCGCAGTTTTATGTATTCCCGCTGCACCGCCTCAAACGGAATAATGTCGTTGTAGAGGTCTCGCTCCGCCTCGCGGGGAGTCATCGCTTCAATTTCGGAGCCTGGGCTGTGGATGATCACTCGCCGCAGGCGCCCTATCTCGCTCTCGATCCGCACACTTCTCATGGAGCGCAAGTATGTCTTAAAAAAAAGAAAATGTCTGCACAAGGGGAGACAGTCGCCCGAAATGCATATGTATTGAGGCGCGGCCGCCCAAACCTGCAAATATACATAGAAAAGGCGAGGCACCAGCGTATCATTATTCATTTTAATGCTTGTAATACAAAAAATTATTTTTATCCCCCCATGTTGACTTTGTCCGCCAAGTGCCGGAAGATAGAGAAGTTTTCGAATCGAATTTTTAAAGACGCTACGAAAGGAAGGGAGAATCAATGAAACGACGCAGAATCATCATCATCGGAGCGGCAGGCAGAGACTTCCACAACTTCAACACCCGGTATCGGCAGGACGAGAGCGCAGAAGTCATTGCGTTTACGGCAGCGCAGATCCCCAATATCGATGGCAGAAAATACCCTGCCGAGCTCGCCGGCCCCCTGTATCCTGAGGGCATACCCATCTTCGCCGAATCGGAGCTGCCGACCCTGATAAAAGACTACGATATAGATGAATGCGTGTTCTCATACTCGGATGTGCCCTACTCGCATGTGATGAGAGTCTCGGCGATCGTGAATGCGGCCGGAGCCTCGTTCACCCTGCTGGGCCCCAAGGACACCCAGATACAGTCGACGAAACCTGTCATCTCGGTCTGTGCGGTCCGGACAGGTTCAGGCAAAAGCCAGACCTCCCGCAAGATTGTCCAGATGCTCATGAAGCGCGGCCTGAAAGTGGTCGCCATCCGCCACCCCATGCCCTACGGCAACCTCGCGGCACAGAAAGTCCAGCGTTTTGCGAAGATCGAGGACCTCGCCCGCTACAACTGCACCATCGAGGAAATGGAAGAGTATGAACCCCACATCGCACGGGGCAATGTGATCTACGCCGGCGTCGACTATGAGGCCATTCTCCGCGAGGCGGAAAAAGAGGCCGACGTCATTCTCTGGGACGGCGGCAACAACGATTTTTCTTTCTATGTACCCGATCTCCAGATCACGGTCGCCGACCCCCTGCGCGCGGGCAACGAGGTCTCGTTCTACCCCGGCGAGGTGAGTCTGCGGGTGGCCCATGTGGTGATCATCAACAAGATCGATTCGGCTTCTCCAGAACAGATCCAGACCGTGCGGGAGAATATCGCGAGGACCAATCCGCGCGCAACGGTGATCGATGCGGCCAGTCCGATCAACGTGGACCACCCCGAGCTCATCAGAGGCAAAAGGGTGCTCTGTGTCGAAGACGGCCCCACCCTCACCCATGGAATGATGAAATACGGTGCGGGCATTGTCGCCGCGAGGAAATTCCAGGCCGCCCAGATCGTCGATCCGCGCCCCTATGTAAGCGGAGAACTCGTGCAGACATTCAGGACCTATCCCGACATAGGCACGCTGCTCCCCGCCATGGGCTACAGCGAAGTGCAGAAGCGGGACCTCGAGGATACTATCAATCGCGCTGACTGCGACTCGGTGATAATCGCGACGCCCATCGATCTGAACCGCATCGTCCACATCAAGAAGCCCACAGTGCGCGTCGGTTACGAGCTTCAGGAAATCGGTTCGCCGAATCTGGAAGAAGTGCTGGACGAGTTCTGCTCCAAGATGAGGCTCGGCTGACTTTCAAGGATGGCTTTGAAGGGCCGCCAGGCCCCCAAAGCCATCGACAGGCCATATCCCAATAAAAAAAGCCGCCCTTCGGGGCGGCCTTTTTGTGGTTCTGTATATCAGCCAGCAACGATGGCTTCTACAGGACACACGGATGCGCACGAACCGCAATCAATGCAGGTGTCGGGGTCGATCCAGCGGGCATTGTCTTTCTCGCTGATCGCGCTGACCGGGCATTCACTCTCGCATGTGCCGCAGTCGGTGCATGCATCGGTTACTTTGTATGCCATGTTGAACCTCTTGGTATAAAATTGAAAAGTCCTGCTCGAACTTGAGTTTATTGTACCATTAAAATTCTAATATGGGAATGGGCTCAGCAAAAGGGCGAGCATCCTCGTGAAATGCTGCGGGCCGTCTCTCCTGAAGCTTGCGAAACGGCCGTCGCAGTACGTGCAGGCCTGAACTGCGGCATAGCGCGTGATGCCGAGGGCCTGCGCCAATCCAATATTTGCGGCGAGCAAGTCGATGTAGTACCGGACCTCTCCCCCTCGCTTTTCCTCGCGCACGGAACTGAGGCCGAATTCGCGTCCGAACAGCGCCGCCCGGTTCTGATCGACAGCGTAGCAGCAGGCGCCGATCGCAGGCCCGAAGATGACCGAGATGTCGCTCGGCCTGCAGCCGTAACGTTCGACCATGCCCTGGACCGCGGTTCTCAAAATGCCCGTCCC
>Ga0228535_1002727_pt1 | contig 15554 bp, 15 predicted proteins | sample SJ1metagenome_FD_168457 | JGI IMG/M metagenome (GOLD analysis project Ga0228535, IMG submission 168457) | Enriched culture of PCE-dechlorinating microbial communities from Ithaca, New York, USA - SJ1 | ecosystem: Engineered > Modeled > Simulated communities (microbial... > Unclassified | place... | reverse complement strand
TGTTGGGAGTTGCTCCTATGTAGTCACTGGAACAGCTGCAGAAGAGTTTGGTCTTCGTCTTCAGTTGAAGGTGTATCTCAAGTCCTATTACGGGCTCCCTCATTCTCCGCAGCCCCCTTTCTTTTCAATCTCAGCAATAGCCGGAGAACCGGCTTCGTTTTCTATAGCCAGTGCCAGCGCAAGCAGACCGGCGTCTCCGAACCGGGGGCCCATAAGCTGTACGTTGGTCGGCAGTCCCTCATCCGTGAAGCCTACGTTGAGGCTTACGCTCGGAAGTCCCGCCAGGTTGGCCGCAGAGGAGAAGGCATCTCCCAGATAGATGCGCACGGGATCTTCCTCAACAAGCCCCTTTCTGTAGGGAAGGGCCGGAGATATGGGACAGATCAGTGCGTCCACGTTTCTGAAGAGCTCCGCGTATTCGTCGGCTATCATCTGCCTCACCTTTGTTGCCGGCACATAGTAGTTCTCATAGTAGCCCCTCGTAAGTATGCAGGTGCCTATAAGTATGCGCTTGCGTACCTCCCTGCCGAATCCCTGGTTGCGGCTCCTTTTGTACATTTCGAAGAGACTCTTCCCATCGGCGTGGTGACCGTAGCGCATGCCGTCGAAACAGGCCAGTTTTGAGCTGGCGTCTCCGAGGGCAACCATGTAGTAGCAGGCAACAGCATGCTTCATGGTGATGGGAAGCGCGGCCCGAACTATCTCCGCCCCCGCGGATCTGCAGTGTTCGGCAGCTCTGTCGATGGCCTCCACAAGCGGTCTGTCTATGCTCTCAGAATCAAAGCCGGTAAGCACAGCGACCTTCTTTCCCTTTATCCCTGAAAGTGCGGCATCCGAGAAGGATGGCCTCACGTAAGCGTCGCATGTCGTGTCGTTTGCATCTGCTCCGGTCAAAACGTCCATCGCGGCAGCCATGTCTTTCATGTTTCTCGTTATAGGCCCAACCTGATCCAGGGACGATGCGTAGGCGACTATGCCGTATCTGCTGATCTGTCCGTAGGATGGCTTCATCCCCTGGACTCCGCAGAATGCTGAGGGCTGCCTTACGGATCCTCCGGTGTCGCTTCCCAGAGCTATCGGTGCAAACCCCGCAGCCACCGCGGCGGCGCTTCCTCCCGAACTGCCTCCGGGCACCCTGCTGTGATCCCTCGGATTGAGGGTAGGTCCGAATATCGAGCTCTCAGTCGTGCTTCCCATGGCGAATTCGTCCATGTTGGTCTTGCCCATAAGGACGGCTCCCGCCTCCTTCATCCTTTTGACAGCGGTCGCATCGTAGTCCGGTATCCAGTCTTCAAGCATCTTGCTGCAGCATGTGGTCCTTATGCCCTCTGTGCAGAAATTGTCCTTTACAAGAAAGGGGACACCCGCAAGAGGTCCCGGATCCCTGCCTTCGGCAACTGCTCTGTCGACCGCTTCGGCTTCTTTCCGTGCGCTTTCTTCGGAGAGCGTGACCACCGAGTTTATCCTGCCGTCGAACTTCCTGATCCGCTCAAGATGCGCTGACAGGATCTCTGAGGCCCTCCATATCTCATTTTTTACACCTTCTGCAATCTCGAGGACAGAGAGTTTATGGAATTCCATCCCCTTACTCCTCCTCTTCCGGTTCGATGTCGTCTCTGGCAATGATCCTTGGGACGCGGAAAAAGTCGCCCTCTCTTACGGGAGCCCGGTCAAGCAGGCGCTCCCTCCCGTTCCAGGCTACAGGGCTGTCTTTCCTTCTTGCGGGAGCCTTTATAACGTCCCACTCGAAAGGACTGACGTTCGAGCTGTCGAGCTCCTGCATCTCGTCGCACATCCTCAGTACCGCGTTGACCCTATCAAGTACCTCTGCGTACTCCTCCTCGGGAAGGCCGATACAGGAAAAGCCCAGGACTTCTCTGAGCCTCTCCTCATCCATAACCATTTTCTTTATCATTCCTGATCCCTCCAAGCTGCGGGAAGCATTTTTCTACAGTGCTTCGCTCAGTCTTTTGATAAAATCTTCTTCTTCAAGTATCTGTATACCCAGCGAACGAGCCTTTAAAAGCTTGCTGCCGGCGCGGTCGCCTGCGATCACAAAGTTTGTTTTTTTGCTGACGCTGTCGGAGGTCTCTCCGCCAAGGACCCGGATCTTCTCTGATGCCTCGGACCTGGTCATCGAAGAGAGCTCTCCGGTGAGGACAAACTTAAGTCCGTTCCAGGGAAGCTCCTGAGCGGAGCGGGCGGGCTTTTCAGACTCCATGTTGACTCCTGCCTCCCTCAGCCTCTCTATCACGCGGGCATTGTGGGGCTCCGAAAAAAATACCCTGAGCGACTCAGCTATCACAGGGCCTATGCCCTCCATCGATTCAAGTTCGGATGTCCTGATGACCGCAGTTTCCGCAAGCAGCCTAAGAGAACGGAACTTCTCCGCCAGGTCATTTGCAGTCCTCTCCCCCACGTTCCTTATGCCCAGTGCATTTATGAGGGCTCCGAGGGGACGTTTTTTCGACTTATCTATGGCCTCGGTGATGTTACGGGCTGATTTCTCGCCCATCCTCTCCAGAGGCACCAGATCCTCGGTTCTCAACGTGTAAAGATCAGCGAGATCCGAGACAATGCCCTTATCTACAAGCAGAGCCACTATCTTCTCACCCAGACCCCGGATATCCATTGCCGCCCTTGACGCAAAGTGGGATATCCCCTCTTTTATCTGAGCGGGACATGATTTGTTCGAGCATTTTATCGCGGCCTCCCCGCTGAGCCTTACAGCCTTCGACCCGCAGACAGGACATGCATCCGGTATTTTGAAGGGGACAGTGCCTTCGGGCCGCATCTCTTTTTCGACCCTTATGACTTCGGGAATTATCTCTCCTGCCTTGTGGACCAGAACGCAGTCACCGATACGGATGTCCTTTCGGTCTATCTCGTCCTGATTGTGCAGTATGGCCCTTTTCACGACTGTGCCGGAGAGGTGCACCGGATCGAGCACAGCTGTCGGGGTGAGCGTGCCTGTGCGTCCCACGGTGACTTCGATATCTACTATTCTGGTCACCTTTTCTTCAGGGGGAAACTTGAAGGCTATGGCCCATCTTGGAGCCTTTGAAGTAGCTCCCAGCCTCTCCCTCATTGCTATATCGTTAAGCTTGATCACTACCCCATCCGTATCTATCCTATGTCCGAACCTTTTTTCGGTCCATTCATCAAGATAAGCCTCTGTCTCAGCAAGGCTCGAGCAGAGGCGTTCCGAGCCCTGGACAGGAAGTCCCAGTCTGCTTATTGTCTCAAGCATCTCTTTCTGGCTTTCTATCCCGTGGTTTTTGGGATCGACTATCTGATAGAGAAATATCTTCAATTTTCTTGCTGCTGTAACTTTTGGGTCCAGCTGCCTTATGCTTCCTGCGGCTGCATTCCGGGGATTGGCGAAAAGGGGCTCGCCTGCCTCTTCCCTTGCGGCATTGAGCGCTGCAAATCCCTTTTTGTCCATACAGACCTCGCCCCGGACCTCAAGCCTTCCTGCCACAGTCTCTTCGAGTCTGAGCGGCAGGTTTTTGACGGTCCTGAGGTTGGCGGTGATGTCTTCTCCAATACGCCCGTCTCCGCGGGTAGCGCCGCTTAGAAAAACCCCGTCTTCGTAGATAAGTGATACCGCGAGCCCGTCTATCTTCGGTTCACACAGCACCTGTATACTCTCCATGCCAAGCGCCAGGGCCGTCTTAATGTAGAAGGAGCGGAGCTCCTCCCTGCCCAGCGCGTTATCCAGGCTCATCATCGGCTCGCTGTGCTCCACCTTGACGAAGCCTTCCCTTGGAGATCCGCCGATGCGGTGGGTAGGTGAATCCGCAGTACGAAGCTCAGGGTGTTTTTCCTCTATTTCAGCAAGTTCCCTTAAAAGCCTGTCATAGTCGAAATCCGATATTACAGGGCTGTCCTGAACATAGTAGAGCTCCGCATGGCGCTTCAGCTCCGCGCGAAGCTCAGATACCCTGGTTTTAAGGCTTTCGGGTACTGCCATCTATGTCAGTCCTTCGGCTTCATCGTAGGGAAGAGTATGACGTCCCTTATGCTCTTTGAGTTGGTCAGCAGCATTACTGTCCTGTCTATCCCAATACCCATGCCGCCTGTCGGAGGCAGGCCGTATTCGAGAGCGTTGACGAAATCTTCGTCGAAGGGGTGAGACTCTTCGTCGCCCTCATCCTTCTTCTTTTCCTGATCCATGAAGCGTTCCCTCTGGTCAAGGGGATCATTCAGCTCACTGAAAGCGTTCGCGAATTCCCATGCGTTGATGAACAGCTCAAACCTGTCCGTGATGTCCGGGTTCTCCTTGTTCCTCTTGGAAAGAGGTGAAATGACCGTAGGATGTCCAAGCACGAATGTCGGCTGGATAAGTTCCTCCTCCACGTACTCTTCGAAGAAGACCGGCAGTATGTCAAATCTGGTGTCAGAGGGCTTCACTTCAAGCCCGCGGATCGCAGCCTGTCTGCGCGCCTCTTCGTCCGTGACAGTACTGAAGTCTATCCCAGTATGTTCGGTCACCAGTTCAGTCATTGTTGCCCTGCGGAAGGGAGGGTTGAGATTTATCTCAGTGCCCTGGTAGTTGATGATCCTTCCTCCCAGCTCATCAGCACATGCTACGATTATTTCCTCTGCAAGGTCCATCATGTCATTGTAATTGGCATAGGGCCAGTAGACCTCAAGAGAGGTGAACTCGGGGTTATGCTTCATATCCATTCCCTCGTTACGGAACTGCTGCCCGATCTCGTAAACCCTCCCGAGCATTCCCACCACAAGCCTCTTGAGGTAAAGCTCAGTCGCTATTCTCAGGTACATGTCTATGTCGAGCGTATTGTGATGAGTTATAAAGGGCCTGGCGTTCGCTCCTCCGGCGATCGTTGAGAGGATCGGGGTCTGGACCTCAAGCGAACCGTGGTCGTCAAGGACCCTGCGGAATGTCTGTATTATCTTTGTCCTCTTGCGGAATGTATCCCTTACCTCGGGATTCGCTATCATGTCTATGTAGCGCTGGCGGTACCGGACTTCCATATCCTTCAATCCGTGCCACTTTTCCGGCATCGGCCTGAGGGCCTTTGAGAGGAGACAGAATTTTTTGACCGCAATGGTAAGCTCTCCACGCTGTGTTCGGAAGGGCACACCTATTATCCCGAGAAAATCCCCCGCATCGACCCATTTTTTGAAGAAGGTGTAGTCGGTCTCGCCTAGAAGGTCAAACTGGAAGCAGAGCTGCAGCCTGTCATGCTCATCCTCGAAGGTGGCAAATGCCGTCTTGCCGTGGCGTCTGAGGATCATGACCCTGCCGGCGGTCCGGATCTCGTCTTCGGACCACTCCTCATCCTTAAGGAAAGAGTATTTTTCCTTTATATAAGACAATGTATGCTTTACTTCCCAATGGTCCTGCTGGAACGGGTCATATCCCTCTTCCTGGCGCAGTCTCATCAGTTTGTCTTTGCGCTGGCGAAATATCTCCTCTTCAGGCGTGATATTCTTTTGCTGCTGTTCTTCTTTTCTTGTCTCGTCCGCCAATTGGATCACTTCCTCTGTCGTATTGTCTTTCTTTTTATAAGATCTTCCCATTGGAATACTTCGGGGATGTTCTCATCCGCCAATGACTCCCCTTGGAAAATTATCCTTTGTATGTTCGAGCTCCGGGAGATTTCTGTTATCCTGCCAGCTTTCGAGCAGAACTTCCATCTCCTGCCATGTACGGGCAAGGGCTCCGTGCCTTCTCAGCTGCGCCGCCCCCGAGAAACCTTTAAATAGTGCGGCAAGCATCCTTCTTGAGATCATCAAAGCCTGCGTTTGCCCCTCGGTATTATAAATGCTGCGGCCCAGTTCGAGAAGGAGCTCTGACTGGAAATCCAGTGAGGGTTCGCAATATTGGGGGGGGATCTCTCCGCCCAGCACCCTCAGAGTTTTGGGGATCATGAAAACATCTCTAAGTATACCCCTCCCGGCGAGCACCGCTGCACAGCCCCTGTTAAGATGATCCAGAAAATCCTCCGGCTCATAGCAGTCGCCGCTGCCGCCGATCATTCCCGGGAAAAGCCTGGCAGCCTCTTCTATAGCATCACGAGAGGATTTTCCCTCATATCTTTGCGCGGGAGTCCTACCATGGATGAATATGAAATCGGCACCCGAACCAAAAAGGAGGTCACAGTATTCGCACGTGGTCAGGCCGCTTCCGGCGGGCATTACCCTGATCTTCGCCCAGACCGGCAGGCCTGTCTTTTTCATGGTCCGGATGATCTCCCCCGAGGCCTTTGGGTCTCCCATAAGCTTTGATCCGCTGCCTCTTTTTGTCACCTTGGGCATCGGACAAGCCATGTTTATCTGCAGGGCCTCAAATTTTCTTATTTCAAGGGCAGTTACCGCGCCCCTTTCTATGTCTTCAGGTCTTGAGCCAAAAAGCTGAAGTACAACGGGCCTTTCTTCGTCTGACCCACAGAGGAGTTCCTTTGTCTTTCTGCCTTTGTGGCACAGTCCGAGAGCGCTGACCATTTCAGTGTGGACAAGTCCGGCTCCAAGTTTTCTGTAAAATTTCCGCACCGATGCAAAAGTAATGCCTGCCAAAGGGGCGAGCCATATTGGATTCTCAACGGAAACTCCGCCGATTTTCTGCGGATATCCCGGCAGGAGCGGAGAGAATGTCTCTTCCTTATTCAAATCTGTTTCGTTCATATATTATCCTGAGACCCTCTATCGTAAGCCACTGGTCGACCTCTCTGACCATCTCGGAGTGCATGGCTAGTATCTCGGCGTGTCCGCCTGTCGCGACGACCCTGCATGGTCCGCCCAGTTCCTTGAAAACTCCCCTGAGCAGGGTATCGACAAGGCCGACCGTACCGTAAACTATTCCCGACTGAATAGCCTCTGTAGTGTCTCCCCCTATGTAGTGTACCGGTGCCTCAAGGGCTATCTGGGGCAGCTTTGCGGTACGTGAAAAGAGGGATTCCATGCCAAGTTCCATCCCAGGGGCTATCGTACCCCCTATGTATGCTCCGTCAGCGGATATCACATCCAGGGTTATCGCAGTTCCAAGGTCGACCACCACAAGAGGCGCTCCATACTTCTGAACTCCCGCGACTGCGTTGAGAAGCCTGTCAGCTCCCAGGCCGGCAGGATTCTTCAGTCTCACCTCAAGGCCCGTGTCAAGCTCGGCCGTCACCTTAAGGCAGGGAACTCCGATGTAGTTGTTTATCCCATCCATGAACATCTCGTCAAGTGAAGGGACAACACTTGCATATACTGAGGCCTTTATGCTGTCTTTCGAAATCCCCGACGCACCCAGAAGACCAAGGATCATGAACCCCACCTCGTCTGCCGTCTGCTTCTTAGAAGTCAGCCTCCAATGTTTGATAAGATCTTCGCCTTCAAATATGCCCATTACTGTATTTGTGTTTCCCACGTCGAGCACGAGAAGCATATGTCATTCCTCCGACAGGTTATTTTTGGCTGCGATCAGCCTGACCAACTGAAATATCATTCATTTGAGCAAAGATTCTCCTTATTTTACAACAATCAGGCGAATAAGAGGACCAGAAGAGAAAACATAAGGGCAGGGAGCGGGATCTTTTTAAGAGTTGCCCCTGAAGCGTATAAAGCAGAGGCAAAGAAAATGAACGATGCAAAGGCGGCAAGAGGCAGTGTCGAAACTACGCTTAACGGCATAAGTTCAACGAGCTTTCCGGACAGGATGTCCCAGCTCTCAAGCAAATATTCGCACATTGATGCTATCTCATGGCTTAAAGGCAGCCCGAAGAAGGCAGGGAGAGAAGAGATAAAGACCAGAGGAAATATGACCGTAAACAGAGGTATTGCCGCTATGTTGATCATCAGCCCCACAACAGGAACTTCTCCAAAGGCCGAGGCAATGACGGGAGCCGTAACGAACCAGACCGCAGCAGATCCGAGAAGAGCTCCGGCCCAATTCTGCCTGGCTATGCCGACAGAAGCACAGACCGAGAGTGCCGCGAGCATCGAAAGCCGCCATCCTATGTCATGAAATGTCCATGGGTCGCAGATAAGCATTATGATGCCTGCCACGCTTACGCTGTTGAACGGCCGGGAAGGTTTGCCCAAAAATAATCCCAGCAGATATACCTGCAGCATTATCCCCGCCCTTATCCCACCTGGCGGAAACCCCGCAAGTGCAAGATAAGACCATATAAGCACAGATATCGTCAGGATCTTGATCTTCCCTCTTTTAAGAAAAAGCCCCGCCATCGCGGCGAGTATTCCAACATGAAAACCTGAGACCGCCAGGAGATGGACCGTTCCGGCCTCCCTGTGACGCTCGGTCAGCTTTTTGTCCCTTATCCCAAGGGTGAGCGCCAGCATGTATCCAGACATTAGATCAGGAAGACCGTCCTCAATTTTTGTCTCCAGAAAGTTTCTCCATTTGTGGATGCCGGCAGGAGGAGAGGTCACTTCAAGCTCAAGGGGGATCATCCTTTTTACGGCTCCCTTCGATCTCCAAAAAAGGTATTCATCGAAGCCTCCCCCTGCATCAGCCCTCCTGAAATCAAAGAGTGCAGCTCTCACCCTCACCCCGGATCCCTCCGCCGGCGCTGAAGAGCGGTGCATATAGGCCGCCATCTTCCCGTATGATGTCGAGATCAGCAGGGCCCGTCTTCGTCCCCATGCCCTGTTGAGGAGCACCTTGCCTTCAGAGCGTATCGTTGAAGGAACGGCCGGTTCGCATGACATCCTCAGGTTCAGCGATAATGAGACTGCGGCTGTTACAATAATTACGAAGATAAATTCCGTTCCCCAGCCCTCCGTAGGGTCGGAAGTCCCGAAAAATATCCACGAAGAGACCGTAAGCACTGATATCATGACAGATATAAGAAGTGAGTGTCCGGATGAGTATGCCAGCAGCGAAAAAGATATGCCGAGCAGCGCAGCGAATGCAGGTGCGTATGAGAGAGGGCCGTTTCTTTTATTGCGCAACTGTCACTAAATTCTTGACTGCATCAAACTTTGCGGGCCCTATGCCTTTGATGAGCAGAAGATCCTCTTTTCTTTTGTAAGCCCCGTTTTTCTCCCTATGGTCGATTATCAGCTGAGCAGTTTTCGGACCGACTCCGGGGAGTTTTTCCAGATCTTCTTTCATAGCAGTATTGATGTTTATAAGCTCCTGAGATGTTTGTGTGTCTGAGTTTCCCTCTGTTCCCGAAATTGGCGCAGCGGGAGCGGTCGGCACCTGTTGCGGAACTTCCTCTACCATGGCAGGAAATTTGATATGGGCGCCGTCCTGCAGCATCGCCGCAAGGTTGACGGCGTCCCGGTCGGCTTCGGGAGTAAAGCCGCCTGCCGCCTCAAGGGCCTGATATACCCTCGCTCCCTCAGGTATCCTGTAGACGCCCGGTTTTTTGACAGAGCCGGTTATGTAGATCACCCACTCTTTTTTTTCTGCATCAGAGCTTGCCGTCTCTCCATAGACCGCCTGTAATGACGATGCTTGCTGTTCCGAAGCGGAAACATCTATGGTGTCCTCCATGACAGGCATCATTTCAACAGTCATCTTCCCTGCTGTATCCTGCCCGAAGCGTCCTTTGAAGGAGTGAAGAAGTATAGTCGCTCCTATAAAACAGAGCAACCCCAGGAATATAAATAAATAGTTTCGTCTGTTCCCGCCCTCTCCATACATCAGAAGACCCCTTTTCTATATGATTTCTCCTTCCAGGGACCAGTGGCTGGCCCTGACGATTTTAACACGGATATACTTCCCCATCATTTCACGAGGACCTTTGACGATGACAACTTTGTCAGTCTTTGTCCTGCCCTGAAGCGCGTTCTCTCCCCTTGGTGCAGTCCCGTCTACCAATATTTCGACTTCACTGCCTACATACTTTTCGTTTATTTCACGGGCAAGACGGGACTGCAGGGCATTGACCCTGTTTAGCCTGTCAGCTTTCACTCTGTTGTCTATCTGGCCTTCCATAGCTGCTGCCTTTGTGCCTTCTCTGGGTGAGTAGGCCGCAGTATGTACTATGTCGAACCTGAGTTGATTTAGCAGGTCATATGAATCCTTGAAATCATCTTCTGTTTCATTTGGAAAGCCTACTATAAGGTCTGTTGTAAGACAGACGCCCGGAAGCTCCGAGCGTATCTTTTGTACGAGGCCGATGTACTGGTCCCTGGTATATCCCCTGTTCATTTCCTTAAGTATCCTGTCGCTTCCCGACTGGACAGGGAGGTTGACTGCACGGCATATCGACGGAGTTGACTTCATTACCTCAAGTATGTCTTCGTCAAAATCCCTGGGATGAGATGTGGCAAAACGGAGTCGCCTGATGCCCTCTGTTCCGGAAACATCTTTTAAAAGGGAGGCGAAACCGTACTCACCTTTTTTATCCTTTCCGTAGGCATCGACATTCTGTCCGAGGAGAGTTATCTCCGACACTCCAGATGCTGCCAGTTCACAGCACTCCCTGATTATCTCACTGTGGTCGCGGGACTGGAGCCTGCCCCTGACATAGGGGACTATGCAGTAGGTACAGAACCTGTCACACCCGTAGGTTATCGTTACGTAGGCTTTGTATGGATTGATCCGTTCAGTCGGTACCACTTCCAGGTCTTCAAGCGCCCTGGGGTCTTCATCCATGAAAAATCTCTGTGCGCCGTCGGCCAGGACATCCTGTATTCCCTGAGGGACCAGTCCCAGGTGTCTCGGGCCGGAAACGAGCCTGACACATTGGAATTTTTTTGCGACCTGAAGCCCTATCCTCTGTGCCATGCAGCCTACGAGCACTACCGCAGGAGATCCTGTATTCCTGTACCTGAGGTTATAGCGCCCTATCTCACTTACGACTTTCTGTTCGGCCTTTTCCCTTATGCTGCAAGTTACGAGGACCACCACGTCAGCCTCTTCCTCTAGGCTCTCTGTCCAGCCCAGATGGATCATGGAAGTCCTTATCCTGTCACCGTCATAGGAGTTCATCTGACAACCAAATACCCTTATTGCAAAGCTTTTCAAACTTTTATCCCCTTTATCCTGTTTGTTCACCCTAGGCATTATATGCCCTGAGGGACAATCTTTCCACTTTGCGCTGTATAATATTAGGGCATCGGAGGTGTGCTTCATGAAAAAAACGACAATATTTTCACTTGCTGTGTCAATGATCATCCTAAGTATCTCAATTTCTTCAGCCCAGATGAGAGATGCCCTTCCCGAGATACGGGGGTGGATAAACGGTGAGCTTAGAAAGACGGAATTCGATACGGTCTCGGGGAAGAGGGGCTTCTGGCTTGAACGCAGCTACAGAAATACATTTGGCGTGCCTTTCCACGCGGTATGGATGGAGGGGTCGGGAGACAAGGGATGGTCCCCCCCCGACAAGACCATTTCCGCCGATGACGGCCCGATTGGATCGGGGGCATCATACAGGACCCTCTCTGTCACCGGTCAGAGATCCATACTGGAACACCATCCGTTAACGGGCTTCAGCATCTCTGTCAAAGCGGGCAATAAAGGCACCCTGACTCTGGAATCAAATATCGCTGCGGAGGAAGAGATGATATCGGCGGCTGAGGTCCTTATTACCGAAATACTTCGCGAGGATAAGGCGGAAGAACAGAAATGAACGAAAAAAAGATCAGGATCATAAAAAACGGCCCATATGTCGTAACAGGCAATGTTGACCTCTCGGAAAAGATAATCCGGCCTGAGGAGGACAAGTCAAAGGATGCAAAATATGTATGGGAGGATGGCGGAGAGATAGCACATGAGGAAGCTTACGCCCTATGCCGGTGCGGAGCTTCAAAAAAGCATCCCTTCTGCGACGGCAGCCATTCAGAGACCGGTTTTGACGGGACCGAAACTGCCTCAAAAAAACCCTACAGGGAAAGATCTGAGCTCATTAAAGGCAGGAACGTCGACCTCCTTGACGACGGAAGATGCGCCGGTGCCAGATTTTGCTACAGGGAAAAGGGAGACGCGTGGTATCTCGCCTCATGCGACGACAACTCCGAAAAAATTATTTGCGAGGCAGTCAAGTCCGCCTCTGAATGCCCCGCAGGGAGACTTACGGCCCTTGCGAAGGACGGCTCATGCATAGAACCGGAGCTTGGACCCTCAATAGATATAACCCAGGATCCCGAAAATGACGTCAGCGGTGGGTTATACGTCAAAGGAGGCATACCTCTGATCTCCGCGGACGGTACCGAATACGAGCAAAGAAACCGGATAGTGCTCTGCAGATGCGGGAAATCAAAGATCAAGCCATTTTGCGACGGCACTCATGTAGAGGCCAATTTTAAGGATAAGTGCAGCACATGCAGCTGAAATCAACTTATATATAGTTAAAATCTAAAATCTCTAAAATCTTAGAATAATATAAGGCCGTTACTGTAAACTTTGAATAGGAAGAATTTACAGAAACGGCCTCTTTTTACCCTCTCAATATAATTATTGCTTCAACCATTCACTTTCTCTTTCCGTGCCAATGGCGTCAAGCTCAAATGGAGTGGTCTGATATACAAAGTAGTTGAGCCAGTTCATAAAGAGAAGGTTGGCGCTGCTCTTCCAGCTTACGACCGGCCTGCGTGTGTCGTCATCGCAAGGGTAGTAGTTCTTAGGCACCTCTATGGGCAGTCCTGCGTTTTTATCCCTCAGATACTCCTTTTCAAGCGTTCCTGCATCATATTCCGAATGCCCTGTTATAAATATCTGTTTCCCCTGTTCTGTCTTTACGACGTAGACCCCCGCCTCCTCCGAAGATGCAAGGATCTGCAGTTCTGGCACAGATTCGACATCCTCCCTGCAGATCGTTGTATGGCGTGAATGCGGAGCCATGAAAATGTCGTCAAAACCCCTGAAGAGCATAGAATTCCTGTACTCCACCTCATGAGGGAAGACTCCGAATAGTTTTTGGGGAAGCGGGTACTTTTTGATTCCATAGTGGTAGTAGAGTGCTGCCTGTGCACCCCAGCATATATGGAGGGTGCTGTATACATGGGTCTTGCTCCACTCCATTATCCTGCACAGTTCGTCCCAGTATTCGACATCCTCAAATTCCAACAGTTCCACCGGAGCTCCGGTTATGACAAGTCCGTCAAACTTCCTCCCGCAGACCTGGTCAAATGTCTGATAAAAGGAGAGAAGATGCTCCCGACTGGTGTTTTTTGCCTCATAAGTCGCAGTCTGCAGAAGCGTGAGCTCCACCTGGAGAGGGGTGTTGCCAAGCAGCCGAGCGAACTGTGTCTCAGTTTCGATCTTTGTCGGCATCAGGTTCAGCAGTGCGACCTGTAGCGGTCGTATGTCCTGCTTCTCAGCACGTACTTCATCCATTACGAAAATATTTTCATTCAAAAGTGTCTGTGTTGCCGGCAGGCTGTTCGGAATTTTAATAGGCATACATATGCCCTCCTCTCATATATTTAAAATAAAAAAAGGCAGCCCATCTCGAAAAATGGACTGCCTTAGTAGCTTTTATCGGGTCTCGCGCCGCATCAGGGCCGCGAACTGCCGTTATAAACTCCAAAGGCACTCCAGCGCATCATCATGCAGCACATCAACATGTTATTACCGCTTTTTTTATTCATTGCGCTTCCTCCTTTGGTAAGTTTCCGGAAATTCTAATAACTCAGCGTCAAAAAGTCAAGAAATTTCTTTATAATACTATCAAATGTGTTGAGTACAATTTTTTATTAAATGCTTTATTTCGGCCGGCTATTATATACATTCATAACATGATCATACTCCAGTTCGGCAGTTGAACCCGGGACAAGGTCTTCCCACAGGAAAGTTTCCGTATCATATGAGCTTATTACTGATCCTGACTTGTCATATACAACACATTTGTTCAGCTTCATTCTTTTCTGCTCTTTCGAAAAGGAGTAAGAAAACAAGATATAACTTGTTTGTTCTCCGGCTATGTCACTCCACTCGCGGAGGTATTCCCCCCTTGGGATCTTTTTTATCAGGGCTGCCACATATCCATCAATATCCTTAACAGAGTCCGTCTTTAACGAAACCACAGCATCTTCGTTCCTGAAGATCTCAACAAATCGCTGATCCGCAAAAGAGGGGCATCGAAGAGAGGACAAAAGGCAAAAAATGCCTGCAATCAAAAGAAATTTTCTCATGGATATATCTTCAGCTCCTTAATGTGAATAAATATAAGCGTTGTTAATTATACGCAAAATACCCAGCCGGCATAAGAGGCACACAAGAAGACAATTTATGATCATCACTTTTGCGGAAAAGATCATACTTACCAGAAGCCGAGATTATCCGCAGATCATATCTATCCCAAAAAAGTTTACAGCAGTCAACGGCATCGCTAGAATTGGGTATAATGGAAAATGATCCTTATGCGAAAGGTGATACTCATGGACGTCGAAGAAAGACTTAAGGAACTGAACATAGAGCTTTTCCCCGACATCAGGCCCATAGGTAGCTATGTCCAGTTTGTAAGGACCGGAAATCTGATCTGGGTCTCGGGACAGGGACCGGGCATTAAGGGAAAGTATATCGACTATATCGGCAAGGTCGGAGACGGCATTTCAAAGGAGAAAGCCAAAGAGGCTGCAAGGGCAACTTCTGTAAACCTTATTTCTGTCTTGAAAAATGCTGTTGGTGACCTTGACCGGATCGAAAGGATCGTAAGCGTCCACGGGTACGTGAACAGTACTCCGGATTTCACGGAGCAGCCATATGTAATTGACGGAGCCTCTGAGCTCCTTGTTGAGCTCTTCGGCGAGAAGGGCAGGCATGCAAGGTGTGCTGTCTCGGCACCCTCTCTGCCGCTTGGCATCTGCGTTGAAATAGAACTCATCGCTGAGATCAAATAAAAACGGGAGGGCGGTATCCTGGGGTGCACGGAGATCCCGCTGCTGGTAAAACAGGAACAGACAAAGATCCCCCTCTTCGACACGACGACACTGCTTGCCGAAGCGACAGTAAGAGAGGCATTAGCTGAGTAAAAGATAAATTATTTTGTCAGGTTTGTCATTTTCAGAAACAAGAAAGAGACCTATGCAGGGTCTCTTTCTTGCTTAAAAATATTGAAGCATAGAATAAAGAGATGCTCAGAGAAAACCTTCCCTGTTCGGCAAAATCGGGTCAAAAGCTGAAGCGGCCCTGGGACGAGAAAATATTGAGCATGACGATCGTAAAAAGGGCAAGAGCGATCACAACTACAACAGCCCATACCTTTGCCCCTGCATCCTCTTCCGCTTTAAAGAATCTCTTCCCAAAGAGCCAGGCCCCGCCAAAGACAAGCGCAATAATGAGATCGAGAACGACGGCCTTCCCGGCTTCTCTAAAATTGACCGTCACTCCCAATACCGCCATATAGATCAAGCCAACTATTATCGAAAAGATCTTGCATCCGTCCATTGATCCTTCACCTTTTCCGGCTTTTGATCGACATTAGTTTTAAGCAGAAAACATCGCCGTTTTATATCACATTATCAGACTGGCCTAATATTAATTTTTTCTTGATCACTGTCAATAACTTGTGAAAATTTCACCTTTTTGGGGGGTAAATTATCGTTTGAAAATTTCACCCCCCCTCTTTTTTTAAGCAGCCTTTGCGTTTTTAAAGAAATACTCCTGCATGAGTTTTTTCGTC
>Ga0228535_1002726_pt1 | contig 15555 bp, 10 predicted proteins | sample SJ1metagenome_FD_168457 | JGI IMG/M metagenome (GOLD analysis project Ga0228535, IMG submission 168457) | Enriched culture of PCE-dechlorinating microbial communities from Ithaca, New York, USA - SJ1 | ecosystem: Engineered > Modeled > Simulated communities (microbial... > Unclassified | place... | reverse complement strand
ATGGACCGCCTGACGATGGACACGCTTTTCGCAACGATTGAACGGGAAAAGATCTCCTACATCTGCGCCGTGCCCCGCCTGTACATCGGCATGATCTTCCACGAAAAGGCGTCGAAATTCGACGTCAGTTCGCTCAAACTCTGCGTAACCGGCGGCTCCGCAATGCCCGCCGACTTCATTCCCGTTTTCGAGCAGAAGTTCGGGGTGCGCATTCTGGAAGGCTACGGCCTCACCGAGGCGGCGCCCGCCTGTTCCTTCAATCGCCTCGAAAAAGTCGCCAAGCCCGGCTCCATCGGCACCGCCCTCACCGGCATCGACGCCAAAATCGTCGACGATGAGGGGCGGGAACTGCCGCGCAACCGGATCGGCGAACTCATCGTCCGGGGCGAAAACGTCATGCAGGGGTACTACAAGGACGAAGCGGCCACTGCCTCCGTCATCAACGACGGCTGGCTCCACACCGGCGACCTCGGCAGGATGGACGAAGAAGACTATATCTTTTTAACGGGACGAAAAAAGAGAATGATCATCACCAGCGGTTTCAACGTCTATCCGCGGGAAGTGGAAACGGTCATCCGCCTCCATCCTGCGGTGCGCGACGTTTACGTCACCGGCAAGGAAGACCTGATGCGCGGTGAGCTGGTGAAAGCGCAGATCGTGCTCAATGACGGAGCGGCCGTCGATGACAAGGAAATCATCCGGCACTGCAAGGTCTATCTCTCGCCTTACAAGGTGCCGCGGGACGTGGAGTTCGTTTCCGCGCTCGCAGCCGATCGCCCGCACGACCTGACCTGACGTACCGGCTTTAGGGCCACACAACGAAATCCATGCCGGACGCGGCGTTCATGGCAGGAGCGTTCTTTAGGGAAACGGCCCGTCCAGATTGCCGTGGACGACCGGAATTTCCGGATTGACGAAGATCTCCGTTTCTGTGTCGGCGGCCGCGACGTCAAAGCCTTCATTGTAGAGCCGCCAGGACAGGCGGCCGGCGCCGGCGGGGAAGTCCAGAACCCTTCCCCGCTGCATCCGCTTCATCTCCAGCGCGCCTGTTTATGCCTTTTCGGCCGCAACAATTTCAATCAGCGACGGATCGTAGTCCCGGGGTTTTTCGTACCCCAGGAGATTGAGCAGCGTCGCGGCAATATTGGAGAGGCCTCTGGCCGGCAGTTCCGCCATCCGGTATTCCCCCGCGTACAGGGGATCGTAGATGATGAAAGGCACGGGATTCAGACTGTGCGCGGTCTTCACCGATTTGACGCCTTTCTTGTCGATCGTGAACATTTCATCCGCGTTGCCGTGGTCCGCGGTTATCACGGCGATGCCGCCGATCTCCCGGATAACCGCCAGCAGCCGACCGACGCACGCATCCACCGCCTCCACCGCCGCGATGGCCGGCTGCGCTTTTCCCGTGTGGCCGACCATGTCGCCGTTGGGGTAATTCAGACGGCCGAAACGAAAATCGCCCTGCCTGAGCAGGTCGACAACCGTTTGCGTAATTTCATTGGCCTTCATTTGCGGCGCCCGGTCGAATTCGATCCGGTCCGACGGAATTTCCACATATTTTTCCAGGGCCGCGTCAATGTAGCCGGAGCGGTTGCCGTTCCAGAAATATGTCACGTGGCCGTACTTCTGGGTTTCGGAAACGGCAAACATTTTCACGCCTTCCGCGCAGAGGTACTCGCTGATGACGCGGTCGATGGCCGGCGGCTGCACCAGAAAATTCGGGGGAATATGGGCATCCCCGTCATACTCCATCATGCCCGCGAAAAAAACATCCGGCAGCGGTCCCCGGTCGAATTCGGAAAAATCCTTTTCGGTGAACGCCCGCGAAATCTCAATGGCGCGGTCGCCCCGGAAATTGAACAAGATCACCGCGTCTCCGTCCTGGATCCTTCCGACAGGCGCGCCTGCGGCATCAGTAATTACAAAGGCGGGCAGGTACTGATCGGTGGCTTTCGGATCTTCCGCATAAAAGGTTTTCACCGCATCGGAAGCAGAGGCAAACGGCCTGCCCTTTCCGAGAACGTGGGCTTCCCATCCCCGCTTTACGATGTTCCAGTCGGAATTGTAGCGGTCCATGGTGGTTGTCATCCGGCCGCCGCCCGACGCGATGGCATAGTCGAAGCCCTTTTCTTCGGATATTTTTTTCAGCTTTTCTTCCGTCGGAATCACATAGTCCAGAGCCGTCCTTTCTCCCACGTCCCTTCCGTCCAGCAGGGGATGAATCCGGACCTTCGGGAAATTCAGCCGGACGCACTGGTCAATCAGAATAAACAGCTGTTCAATATGGGAGTGCACGTTGCCGTCCGACAGCAATCCGATAAAATGGACCGTCCCTCCTTTTTTTGCGCGAAGGGCGACAGAGTCCCAAACCGCGGTTTGAAAGATCGCCCCGGTTTTGAGCGCCTTGTTGACCAGACGGGCGCCCTGATCGAAGATCCGCCCGGCGCCGATGGCATTGTGGCCGACTTCACTGTTGCCCATGTCGTCGTCGGAGGGCAGACCGACGGCCGTGCCGTGAGCCCTGAGCTCCGTAAAGAGTTCGGTTTTAAACAGCGAATCCAGATGCGGCGTCTTTGCCTGGAACACGGCGTTCGACTCGTCTTTTTTGCCGATGCCGATGCCGTCCATGATGATCAGCAGAAGCGGCCCCTTCCGGCCCTTGAACGATTGTAGTTTGTTAAGACTCAGCGGCATTTAAAAATCTCCTTCACCTTGATCCTTTTTCCTTGCACCTTGCACCTGTTTCACTTCCCCACAAAATTCGGTTTTCTCTTCTCCAGAAACGCTTTCATGCCTTCCTTCTGATCCTGCGTGCTGAAGCATTCCGCGACGGCGCCGAGTTCGATTTTCACGCCGTTGTCAATCGATGTGTCGAACCCGTAATTCATGGCGTTCTTCGCCATCTTGAGCGCAAATCCCGGGAGGAGGGCAAACTTTTTCGCCATCTTTTCCGCCTCCCCCAAAAGCTCGTCGGGGGGAACGACCTTGTTCACCAAACCGACTTCATAGGCCCGCCGGGCATTGATCTGGCCGCCGGCCAGAATCATTTCCTTGGCGATGCCCATGCCGACGAGGCGCGGCAGCCGCTGCGTTCCGCCCCAGCCGGGAAGAATGCCGATCAGAATTTCCGGCTGGCCGAAAACGGCTTTTTCCGACGCGATGCGGATATCGCAGGCCATCGCGATTTCCGTTCCGCCGCCGAGCGCAAAGCCGTTGACGGCGGCGATGGACGGCTTGCCCATCGTTTCCAGAAATCGCAGCGTGTTCTGCCCCAGTTCCATCATTTTCGTAATTTCCACCGGCGTGGCGTTCTGCATCTGGGAAATGTCGGCGCCCGCCACAAAAGCCTTGTCGCCCGCGCCCGTCAGCACGAGGGCCTTGACGGCTTCATCCTGGTCGCAGGCATAAAGCGCGCAGGCCAGTTCGCTCATCACGTCGTAGCTCATGGCGTTTAAAACCTTGGGGCGGTTGAAGGTGATCCGGGCAATGCCCTCCTGAATATCCAGCAGCAGGTATTGATAGTCCATCGTCAAACTCCTTTGCAAAGGAAAAGAGCCCTCTCTTTGCAGATCGGGCTCCTGGGTTGAAATTGATCAGTTCATGCCGTTTCGGAATTTGCTACACGGCGCACGTATCCACGGGCGGTTTGACTTCTTCGCGGCCCATGGCCTTCACGACCAGCTCGGCCAGATCCCAGGCCTGCATCGTCTCTTCCTTGTGATTATCCTTGATGCCGTCGGACATCATGGTCAGACAGAAGGGACAGCCCACCGCAATCATATCCGCGCCGGCTTCAATCGCCTGCTTGGTCCTTGCGTTGTTGATGCGTTCTCCGATGTCTTCTTCCATCCACATCCGCGCGCCGCCGGCGCCGCAGCAAAAGCTCTTTTCGAGCTTTCTTTCCATCTCGACGACGTCGATGCCGGGAATGGCCTTGAGAATCTGGCGCGGCGCATCGTAAATCTTGTTGTAGCGGCCCAGGAAGCAGGAATCGTGGTAAACGAACCGGCCTTTGAGCGGCTCATTGAGTTTGATTTTACGGTCGGCGATCAGTTTCGCGATGATCTCCGTGTGGTGATACACTTCAAAATTGCCGCCGAAGTTCGGATAATCCTTCTTCAACGCGTTGTAGCCGTGCGGGCAGATGGCGATGATCTTCTTCACGCCGTAGCCGTTCATCACGTCGATATTGGCCTGGGCCAGCGTCTGGAAAAGATATTCGTTGCCGCACCGCATCGCGGAATCGCCGCAGCAGCCTTCTTCCGTTCCGAGAATGCCGAAGCTGACGCCGGCTTCCTGAAGGATCTTGGCAAACGCAATCGAAATCTTCTTGCCGCGGTCGTCAAACGAACCGGAGCAGCCCACGTAGAACAGGTATTCGACGTTCGGGTCCTCGGCCAGAGTTTTAACACCCAGCTCCTTGGCCCAGTCGCCGCGCACGTGGGCCCCCACGCCCCACGGGTTGGAGTTGTTTTCCATGTTGCGGCAGGAGAGCTGCAGTTCGGGGGAGAAATCCGCTTCCGTCAGCACCTTGTAGCGGCGCATGTCGATGATTTTTGGCACATGTTCGATCGAAGACGAGCAATTCTCCATGCAGTACATACAGTTGGTGCAGGCCCACAGTTCGTGCAGGTCGATCACTTCGCCGACCAGCGCCTTTGCGGGAGTTTCTTCCGCCGGGGCGTCTCCTTCCGCCGGGGCGCCGGCCAGCTTGGCGGCGACCATGGCCTTCAGGGGATCCGGACACTTTTCCAACCAGTAGGTTTTAATGTCCTGAACCAGCTTTTTGGGCGACAGGGGCTTGCCGGTCAGATAGGCCGGACAACCGTCCTGGCAGCGGCCGCAGCGGGTGCAGGCGTCGGAATCAAAAATCTGCTTCCAGGTAAATTCTTCCAGCTGGCCGACGCCGAACGCTTCCGCGTTTTCAAAGTCGCGGATCGGTTCAATGTAACCGGTCGGTTTGAAGGACGTGAGGAAGTGGTTGGCCGGCGTCGTAATAATATGGAGCAGTCTGGAATAGGGAATGTAGGCAATGAAGCCCAGCCCCAGCGCGGCATGCACCCACCAGATGACCTGGTGCAGCGTCCGGGCGGTATCGAGTTCCACGCCCGTGAAGGTCCGCGACAGAAGCCAGCCCACGAACGACCAGACTTCCCAGGAGGGATTGGTGACGTAAATGCGCAGCGCCTCGGCGATGAATCCGGTTACAATGATGGCGCCGATCAGCAGCAGCACGATTACGTCGTCGGGCGTGGTGTCCAGAGTGCCGCGGTATCCCAGACGATCGGGCTTTTTGACGAAGCGGCGGTCGAGCGCGATGACCACACCGATCAGCACGAACAGCCCGAAAAGATCCATCAGGAAGGAAAAGACTAAGTAGAAATTGCCCTTGAGGAAAGTCCAGCTAAAGAGCGGTTCCGTAACATGATGCTGCCCTGCGTCAAACGCGGCGCCGAAAATCAAAACAAAAAAGCCGAAAAAGATCAGGGCGTGCATGACGCCGGGATAGGGATCCTTCAAAACCTTCTTCTGCAGAAACACTTCCGCGAGAACGATCTTGACTCTTTCCTTGATGTTGTCCAAACGCATTTCCGGCTTACCCATCGCCTTCCACATCTGCCAGCGGCGGTAAACGCCATAGGCAAAGATGGCGAGCGCAACGGCCGTGAGAGCGAAGAGGATGATCTCAAACGCCGGCAGGGGGATGTTCCAGAAAACCTCGCGACCTTCACTACCTACGAAAAATTCATGTTCTTTCATTGATCCTCCAACAAAACTTGAGGGCTGATTCTCACAATATCAGGCGCCAAAATTAAGGTCTTTGTCCCGGCACGCCGGGACAAAGACCCTAATGGTTTTTTAAGCAACCAGCTTTTTGCAGACGGCTGTCAACTCGGGAACGACCTTAAACAGATCATCCACAACACCGTAGTCCGCTTTCGTGAAGATCGGGGCTTCCGCATCTTTATTGATCGCCACGATGCACTTCGACGAGCTCATGCCGGCCAGATGCTGAATCGCGCCGGAAATACCGCAGGCGATGTACAGGTTCGGAGAAACGACCTTGCCGGTCTGTCCGACCTGATCCTTCTGGGGACGCCAGCCGGCATCGACCGCCGCGCGGGACGCGCCGACCGTGCCTTTCAGCACTTCCGCCAGTTCTTCCAGGATGGCGTATCCCTCGGGGCCCTTCATGCCGCGGCCGCCGGAAACGATCACGTTGGCTTCCGTCAAATCGACTTTGCCGCTCGTGTCTTTCTGCACTTCCAGAATCTTGGATTTCTGGGCTTCAACGGCGGCGTCAACTTTCGTCACCGCGCCGGCTTTGGCGTTTTCCGCCGCCGGGAACACGTTGGGACGCAGCGAGGCAATCTGCGGCATCGCGTCGATGACGACTTCGCCGAAGCACTTGCCGGCGTACATCGGACGGGTGCAAACCAGTTTGCCGCCGTCGATCTTTACGTCCGTGCAGTCCGTCGCCAGACCCGTGGCCAGTTTGGCGGCCACGCGGGCGGACAGGTCTTTGCCCTGAACCGACGCGCCGAACAGAACGATCGCCGGATCGTTGTCTTTGATAATTTTCGCGGCCACAGCGGCGTGCGCTTCCGTCACGTAGGGCTCGAGGGCGGCGTTGTCGCCGACGAACACTTTATCCACACCGTATTTGCCCAGCTCGGCGGCCAGGCCTTCCACTCCTGCACCCAGCAGAATGGCGCTGACTTCATCGCCGGACTGATCGGCCAGCTTGCGGGCTGTCGCAGCCAGCTCAAAGCTGATCTTACGCAGGGCGCCGTCCCGCTGTTCTGCTACTATCATAACTCCTTTTGCCATTTTTTCATCCTCCGCATTCAATTAAATAGCTTTTGCTTCTTCTCTGAGTAACCGGCCGAGTTCTGCCGCCTTCTGCGCGGGGTCATCTCCGCAGACGATCTTTCCGGGAGGTCTGGCCGGAGGCGGAATGGTTTTGGCTACTTTGGCTTTCGCGTCGGTGGGAATGCCGAGGGCAGCGGCGTTCTTCACATCGACGGGTTTCTTCTTCGCCTTCATGATGCCGGGAAGAGAAGCATACCGCGGTTCATTGAGGCCTTTCTGCGCCGTCACGATGCAGGGGAGGGCTGTTTCAATCGACAGCTGGGCGCCTTCGATCGGGCGGATCACTTTGACCGACGCGCCGGCAAATTCCAGCTTGGTCACCAGCGTCAACTGCGGGAGCCCCAGGGCTTCCGCCAGCATGGCGCCGACCTGACCCGCGTCGTCGTCAATGGCGCGCTGACCGCAGAAAATGATGTCGTGCGGCAGGGTTTTGATGACGGCCGCCAGAGCGTTGGCGATGACATACGCGTCGGCATTGTCAAACGCCGGATCGCAGATGTGCACGCCCTTGTCCGCGCCCATGGCCAGAGCGGTGCGGATGGTTTCCATCGCACGGGCCGGGCCCACGGAAACGATCGTGACATCGCCGCCGTTCTTTTCCTTCAGTTTCAGTGCTTCTTCCACGCCAAATTCATCATAGGGATTCATGACCCACTTGATCTGGCCTTCCTCGATGCCTGATCCGTCAGCTTTGACCTTGATCTGTGCTTCGGTGTCGGGCACTTGCTTCACGCATGCAATAATATTCACTGTCAAAAACCTCCTTCTCCTGCACGTCGCACAGCTGGGGCGATCGTGCATTTAAAATTTTCTTACTTCCGAAATCTATAAAAACGCCCGATTCCCTTTCCGGAGAACCGGGCGTTTTTACTACTGCCTGTTCTTGACGATATCTTCAACCACCGACGGATCGGCGAGCGTGCTGGTGTCACCCAGGTTGCCCACATCGTTGGCGGCGACTTTCTTCAAAATTCTTCTCATGATCTTGCCGCTGCGGGTCTTGGGCAGAGCGTCCGCCCACTGAATCTTGTCGGGCGTGGCGATCGGACCGATCACCGTGCGGACATGCGCGACCAGCTCTTTCTTCAAAGCATCGGTCTTTTCGACGCCGGTCTTCAGCGTAACGTAAGCGTAAATGCCCTGGCCCTTGATGTCGTGCGGCATGCCGACCACGGCGGCTTCCGCGACGGTCTTGTGGGCAACAAGCGCGCTTTCCACTTCAGCGGTGCCCATGCGGTGACCGGACACGTTGATGACGTCGTCGATGCGGCCGGTGATCTGGTAATAGCCGTCCTTGTCGCGGCGGCAGCCGTCGCCGGTGACATAGTAGCCGGGGAACTGTTCGAAGTAGGTTTCCTGGAAGCGCTTGGGATCGCCGTAAACACCGCGCATGATGCCGGGCCAGGGAACTTTGATGCACAGCGCGCCGCTGGCTTCCGTATCTTTCATTTCCTTGCCCTCGTCGTCAACCAGCACGGGCTGGACGCCGAAGAAGGGCAGCGTGGCCATACCGGGTTTGATATCAACGGCGCCGGGCAGCGGCGTAATCAGAATGCCGCCCGTTTCCGTCTGCCACCAGGTGTCCACAATCGGGCATTCGCCGCGGCCGATAACGTTGAAGTACCAGTTCCAGGCTTCGGGATTGATGGGTTCGCCGACGGTGCCGAGCGTCCGCAGGCTGGAGATGTCGCACTGTTTCACGAATTCATCGCCTTCCTTCGCGATGGCGCGGATGGCGGTCGGAGCGGTGTAGAAAATGTTGACCTTGTATTTCTCGACAACCTGCCAGAAACGGCTGTAAGTCGGATAGTTGGGAACGCCCTCGAACATGATCGAGGTGGCGCCGTTGCACAGAGGCCCGTACAGAATGTAGGTGTGCCCCGTGACCCAGCCCAGGTCGGCGGTGCACCAGTAAATATCGCCGTCATGGTAATCAAAAACGATCTTGTGCGTGTAGGACCCGTAAACCAGATAGCCGCCCGTGGTGTGCATCACGCCCTTGGGCTGTCCGGTGGAACCGGAGGTGTAGAGAATGAACAGCGGATCTTCGGCGTCCATCCATTCGGGTTCGCAGTTGGCGTCCACTTTGGCCATTTCTTCATGCCACCACTTGTCGCGGCCGGGTGTCATGGCGCATTTAATCTTGTCGCCGACGCGGTTGACGACGATCACGGTTTCAATGGAGGGGCAGGAGGGCAGCGCTTCGTCGGCCGTGGCCTTCTGGGGAACCGCCTTGTTGCCGCGGAAGGTGCCGTCGCACACCACCAGGACTTTGGCGCCGGAGTTGACGATCCGGTCGCGCAGCGCGTCCGCGCTGAATCCGCCGAACACGATGCCGTGAATGGCGCCGATGCGGGAGCAGGCCAGCGCCGCAATGCCCAGTTCGGGAACCATCGGCATGTACAGGCAGACGCGGTCGCCCTTCCGGACGCCGTTGGCTTTCAGCACATTGGCGAACTTGCAGACTTCTTCATGCAGCATCTTGTAGGTGAACGCTTTTTCTTCGCCCGGTTCGTTGCCTTCCCACTGCAGCGCAACCTGATTGCCGCGTTTTTCAAGGTGTCGGTCCAGACAGTTGTAGGATACGTTCAGTTTTCCGCCTTCAAAAAACTTCACGGAGATGGGACCTTTCTTAATGTCAAAGTTGTAATCTATCACCTTGTCCCATTTCTTAAACCAGGTTACCTGCTCTTCCGCCACTTCCGCCCAGAATTTATCCGGCTCTTCCACCGAGCGTTTCCACATTTTGTCGTATGCCTCTCGGCCGCTCACCCATGCTTTTTTCTTCGCCGCTTCCGGGATCGGGTATATCTCCTTCAACTGAACTTTTGCATCCGCCATGTTAAAAATTCCTCCTCATCTAAAGTTTTGTATTTACAACAACGTTTACCTAACGTTTCGCCATAAAACGTATTGGTTTGAACTTCGGGATGAAACTTGTCAGGCGAGCGCCTTTGGCGCGCTTAAGGTGCGCAGCGAGTCGTTTCACTCGCTGGAGTAAGGGTGTGCACCGCCACTTGTGGACACAAAAATTATATTTACCTTAAGCCGCGAAGCGCCTGGAAATGACCGCCTGCGTCACTTTTTCCTTAAAGAATCAATAGCTTGCCCCGGTGTTTTGGTTTGGCGGGGCGTTCTGTCAGCAAAGCGCTTAAAGTACTTAATCTAACTGAATTATTAACATGAGGTCAAACTTTGACCGCAAGTCAATCATCAATGGCGTTTCCCTACCTTAATATGCAAGTCCTGTCAAGAAATATTTAGAAAGGAGAGGGCTTGCCGATGCGTGCGCGCACGCCGCGGCGGCAAACAATAAAATAATTTATAATACCAAGCAATTATATTATATAAGCCGCTCGGGATCGCGCGTCCGGAAGAGGCGGACGCAACCCCTGCCGAAGGCCCCCTCTCCGGGCGCTTTCGAAACGCTTTCGCAGGCCGTTTTCCCCTGTCGGACAGAGAAAAATGTTTCTTGACTATCCCCCCTGATTGTGACCATGTGCTTTCTCACAACGCGTGTTATTTTTTAGAATACCGATTTTTGTTGTTTTTAAACGATGAGACGCAACCACCTGCAACGCTGTTTGTTTGGGTGGTTTTTGTTTAACCGCCCGCCGGGACAAATCTTTGCAAACCGCGGGCGGAGACGATCCGTCGGACCAGGCAGGTCCGGCCAGGTGAGGCACGCAGGCCCTCCCTTCAACCTTCCTTCTCAATCGGGAGCGAGGCGGGGATGATGACGATGCTTCGTTAATCCCTCCGGGGAAATGAAGGTTTACCACGTGCCGGCGAGCCGGCACAAAAGAAAGGGAGAAATAAAATGAACAAGAATTTATATGTCGGCAACCTGTCGTTCAAGATTACGGATGAAGACTTGAGAGCGAATTTCGCGGAAGCAGGAGAAGTCGCCTCCGCCTCCATCATCAAAGACAAATTCACCGGCCAATCCAAGGGATTCGGCTTCGTGGAAATGAAAACGGAAGAAGGCGCCACCCAGGCCATCCAGAAATTCAACGGTGGCGTCCTCGACGGCAAAACCATCACCGTCAATGAAGCCAGGCCGAAAAAGGAATTCGGCCAGGGCGGCGGGTCCCGCGGCGGCGGATTCCGGCGCGACAATCGCGGCGGGTCGGGCAACCGCGGCCGCTACTAGCCGCAGGAAAATCCTTACCGGTTCGAAAGGAACAGACAGGCGCAGCTGTCTGTTCCTTTTTTTTATACTGTCCGGCTGCATATTCTCCCCGGCAATAAACTGTAGCCTTTTTTTTCAGGCTCTCTTTTTCCGTTGTCGACAGCAGAAGAGGAAGGCCGCCAGGAAAAACGCCGCGGCCACGGCCGGCAGCCACCCGTTGACCAGCACGAAGGAAAAACCGACGAGCGGATACAGGGCCGCGCAAACAGCCGCGCGGACCAGCGGTTTGTTCCGGATGAAATCTGCGGCGGCGGGGCCGTTGGCGTAGTACCAGGCGACAAATGTCCGGCCGGCGGCGCTGGTGAGCAGGAACCGGTCGCGGAACTGCCGCAGCAGGTTCACTTCGCCGGCCAGCGGCGAACCGAAAGCCGCTGTGGCGATAAAGCAGCTTTTGCCTCCGCCGCCGTCCACGTCGGTTGCCGACGAATAGGTCGCAAAGTTGGCATGAACATGGTCGTGGCCGCCCGCCGCCTGAAGCCAGACGGCAACGACATTATTGCCGGAAAAAGCCAGCCGGCCGCCGTGGCCGTGGGCCCCCGCATTATCTTCAATCCGGATGGGATCGCTCCAGGTTTCGCCGCTGTCAAAGGAATGCCGGGCGTAAAGACGGTTCACGCCTTCGTTCTGAGACCAGATTGCCACGACATTTTCCCCGGAAAAAGCCGCCTGGGGACCGCTGCCGCTGATCGTATCGTTCGCAACAAGCAGCTGGTCTCCTTCCCAGCCGGCGCCCGCGTTCGTCGTCCGCGCCACGTAAAGATGGCGGATGCCCGACAGCGCCACAAAATGTTCCCAGACCGCCACGGCGTTGTCGCCGGACATGGCGATTTCGAGCGCGCCCGCGTCGTAATTTCTGTCGTCGATGCGGGCCGCCAGAGCGGGCGTCCAGGCCAGCACTCCCGCGTTCACGGCCGCATAATTGGCAAAGACGTGGGAAACCCCCGCAAGATCGTTTCGCGCGAGCCACGCCACGATCACCCGATTGCCGGAAACGGCCACGCGGGGATCGTGTCCGATGAAGACTCCTTCATCCTCAACGATCGCCGGCGCCACCCAGGCGGCGCCGCCGTTGGTGGAATAGTTGGCCCAGATGCGCAGGCCGACGCCGTTGTGCTGGCGCCAGACGGCGACGACATTGCCGCCGGACATGGCCAGCTGCGGCGTCGCGACGTCGTCGTTGCGGTTGTCGAGCAGGACTCGCACTCCCCAGTTTGCTCCGCCGTCGGCGGACCGGTTGGCATAAATACGGTCATGGAAGCCGTCCCACTGCCGCCAGACGGCGACGACCGTGTCGCCGGACATGGCGACCTGCGGCTCGTATCCGTCAAAGCCGACGTTGTTCTCAATGAGCGTGGCGCCTTGCCAGGTGGCGCCCCCGTCGGGGGAGCAGTTCGCGAAAATCCGCCATGTTCCCAGAAGGAGCTGCCTGAAAACGACCACCACCTTTTCTCCCGACATGGCCATTTTCGGTTCGGCCGCATCGAATATGTTGTAGTCGACGGGTTCGGCCGTCATCTGCCAGCTGACTCCCCGGTCGGTCGAATAGGCGGCAAAAATGCGCTGGCCGCCCGCCGTGGTCTGCCTCCAGACGGCAACAGAGCGATCCCCGGAGACGGCCACCTGAACCTCGGCCGCATCAAGGATCTGGCTTTCGATCAAACGGTCCGCATGCCAGGCAAGGGAAGCGGCGGAAGCGTTAAACGAGCAAACCGCCGCGCAAAGAGCCAAAGCAAAATAAATGAAGATCCGTTTCATAAATTCTCCGTTCTTTTCTTGAGGGGATGGCGCAGCCATCCGGATACGGGTTTCGCCCGAACCGAAAAAAAGCGTCTGGGCCTTTTTACTTGCTCGACTGGATATACTCGGTAATTTTGGCGGCGAGCGTCTTGACCACGTATTCAAACTCATCGACATCCTTGTCCAGAAGCGTCATCCGGAAACCCAGAAGCGGCGTGAAGAAAGACGTCAGCGGAACGACGCAGATGCCGGTGGAGGCCAGCAGATAGTAAACAAACTGCTTGTCGTATTCGACCCCCCTGGTGAGCCCCTGGACGTAGCTGCGAATCTCCGGGTGCTCGATGTGCAGGTGCTGCCGTTCATTGAGCACCGATTCGTTGAAAAGGACCGTCATGTAAAAAGCGCCGTTGGTTTTGTTGGCGATGACGAAGGGAACATCCTTCAAAACGCCGTAGGCGATCGCGGAGAGTTTTTCATAATGCTGCGTGCGCTCGCGCAGATAATGTTTATACTCCGGATGCTCCATGATCCGGGGAATCGCCATCTGCGGCAGCGTCGTCGAACAGACTTCCGACATCTTCTGATGCAGAATGGTGTTGATGAAGCGCGTGAAGATCGGGTCCTTGTCCGCGTTGTACACTTCCATCCAGCCGCAGCGGGCGCCGGGCCAGGGCAGCTCCTTCGATATCCCTTTCATGGCGATGCCGGGAACGTCGCCGATCACGTCGCTGATCGGCACGGTGGATTTGCCGTTGTAGACGATGTTGATGTAGGTTTCGTCGGAAATCACGAACAGGTCGTTTTCCCGGGCGATCCGGACGACGTTTTCCAGCGCTTCCACGGGATAGACAAAACCGGTCGGATTGTCGGGATTGATGATCAGGATGCCGACGATCGCCCGGTGGCTGCGCACCTTCTGCTCCAGCTCGCGCAGGTCCGGATGCCAGTTGTTGTAGGGATTCATCCGGTATGTGTTGGGCGGAAAAGACGCGTGCAGCACTTCCGCCATCAGGTGCGTGGAATAGGTCGGCTCCGGCATGATCATGCGGGCGTCCACCTGAATGGAGCTGTAGGCGCGGGCAATGGCATCGCCCAGACCGTTGAAAAAAATCACATCCTCGGGCGTGATCTGCGCCTTGCCGCGCGCGTTGGTGCGCAAGGCGATGAACCGGCGGGTTTCGTCGATCCCCTTGGTGGGAGAGTAAGCATAGGAGGCGTCTTCCCGGAGAATATCGATCAGCACTTCCTTCATCCAGTCGGGAATTTTTTCGCCCTTCTGCACCGGATCGCCGATGTTTTCCCAGATGATTTTCAATCCGTGCTCCTGCATTTTCTTGGCAATCATCACGATATTGCGGATTTCATAGGTAAGACCGCTGCCGCCGCGCGATATTTCAAAACGCATAAGTTGTCAAACTCCTTGAATATTTATAGATGGGTCCATAATACATATTTTTTAATTTATCCAGAATTTTTTAAAACAGCTCCGGAATCCGGCGCCCGGTAAATTTTGTATAGGACAAAAACATCTTTTCGTGCTAATGAGGCGGGCGAGACTGGACAATACCCGGAAATTCAGGCAGGCCCCCCGGACAGGAAAGCCAATCCTTTATATTTCTTGCGGCTCAGGAAAGTCTTAATCGTATTAGAGATTATCATTCAAAGGACGTTACATTATGGACGACACAAAAACTTTTGCCGAAATGTTTGAGGAATCCTACGCGACTCCCAAACGTTTCTCCGTGGGAGAAAAGGTGGAGGCAACCATTGTCAAAATCTCCCCCGAATGGGTTTTCGTTGACCTGGGCGCAAAAAGCGAAGGCTACATCGACAGGAAGGAATTCCTGGACGAGGCGGGCGAACTGACCGTCAAAGAAGGCGACACGGTCACCGCTTATTTTCTGTCCTCGCGCCACAGCGAGAAACTTTTCACCACGAAACTTCTGGCCCGTAAAAGCGTGGACGAATTTCTGGTCAACGCTTACAAAAATGCCATTCCCCTGGAAGCCACCGTCGAAAAGGAAGTCAAAGGCGGTTTTTCCGTAAAAATCAGCCCCAGCGCCAGCGGTTTCTGCCCCTTTTCGCAGATGGACCGCCGGAAGATCGACAATGCCGCGGATTATGTCGGCAAGAAATTCGACTTTATCGTCATCGAATACGGTGAAAACGGCCGCAAGGTCATTCTCTCGCGCCGGCCGATTCTGGAAAAAATCGAACAGGAAAAGAAAGCCGCCCTCCGCGAAACGCTGCAAAAAGGCATGACGGTGCAGGGCGTGGTGACGTCCGTGCGCGATTTCGGCGCGTTTGTGGATATCGGCGGCATTCAGGCCCTCCTGCCCGTTTCGGAAATGGCCTGGGGCCGGGTGGAGGACGCCAAGGCGCTTTACAAATCAGGCGACGCGGTCCAGGCCGTCATCATCGCCCTGGATTGGGACAAGGACCGGATCACGCTGTCCTTCAAGGATACGCTTCCCGATCCCTGGAACGAAGCGGTCCGCAAGTACCCGGAAGGCAGCATCCATCGGGGAAAGGTCGCGAGACTCACGGATTTCGGCGCGTTTGTGACGCTGGAGGCCGGCGTGGACGGCCTTTTGCATATTTCCAAACTCGGCAGGGGCAAAAAAATCAAGCACGCCCAGGATGTCCTGTCCAAAGACCGGGAAATCGACGTCAAGATTGAAAAAATCGACCGCGACAGCAAGAAAATTTCCCTGACAATGGCGGAAACCGACGAAGAGAAGAAAAGCGTC
>Ga0228535_1002725_pt1 | contig 15559 bp, 14 predicted proteins | sample SJ1metagenome_FD_168457 | JGI IMG/M metagenome (GOLD analysis project Ga0228535, IMG submission 168457) | Enriched culture of PCE-dechlorinating microbial communities from Ithaca, New York, USA - SJ1 | ecosystem: Engineered > Modeled > Simulated communities (microbial... > Unclassified | place... | reverse complement strand
TTGAATATCCTTTCCTTTCTTAGCAACAACAAAACAATATGTACAGGAAGAAGCCATCTTGGAATACGACTGATAACAGGTATACAACGCGTCCAAGAGAGGCCCTCCTAATGGCTCAAAAAAACCTGAAGACAGAGCTTCAGGTTCATAAAGAAGTACGTTTCTTTCAGTCAGCACCACCTCACGGCAACACTGCCTACAACCAAGGTGCGGTACGTACAAACCCTTCACAGCTCAGCAGGCACTGTATCTTGGCCCAATCCCTGCATCATCGCAATCACTACTGGTCCTGCCAGCAATGAGTAGAACTCTTGCCCTACATCCATAGTATGATAAGGGTAGTAGAAACTGTCAAATAAAACCTTAATTAGCCTGACCATCTACCGCATCGATTCCTCGTTCATGTGATATTCAAGGTCCAGGTAGATATTCTCCAGCTTTGTCCGCGCCCAAAGGTTCTTGCGCAGGAACTTCAAGCTGGATTTGATGCTGGGGTCGTTATAGAAGCATTGCAGCTGCAGCATGTCGAACAGCCCGTCCCAGCCGTAGTAATCGACTAGGCGGATAAGCAATTTCTCCAGCGTCATGCCATGGAGGGGGTTGTTCACTTGTGTAGTTGAAGGGTTATGTCCGTGATAGAACCTCCTTCACCCGCCCTACTTCGCCACTCTCAAGACGGACCTTGATACCGTGCGGATGCGTGCTGGAGTTTGTCAGGATGTCCTTGACCACACCTCTGGTGGTGTTACCTGTGGCTTGGTCCTGCTTGAGGACGATAAGCACTTCCAGTCCAGCGTGTATATCAGCTCTTCTCTTACCATCCATATCGATCCCTCCCACAACCCTCACTCTATAGGAGAACGTACTCCAATTAAAGAGCAAGGCTCATCAGATGTGTGCAAGTACGATGAAGTTGCTATTCTTTGACTTGGAGAAGCCTTTGTGCCTCGGCATAAAACCCTGTTGCTGCCTGCTGGAACCTAAGGCGAAGCTCCTTCTCGTCTGCATAAGCCAAGTGGTGGTCGCGTACCACCCACGATCCTTTGGTAAAGAGGTGCCTGACGTTCTGGACTCCTGCACTGTACACAACCACGGAATAGGGGTCGAAACAGGGTTGCATGTTCGGCTTTGTCAGTCCCAATACCAGGATATCGGCATCTTTTCCCACCTCAAGACTCCCGCTGCTTTTCTCAATTCCCAGTACACGGGCTGCAACCGAAGTTGCCATAGGCACCACCTCGCTAGCAGGAAGCAAAGAACGATCGCCCTGTGCGTTTTTCTGAAGAATGGCACACAGCCGCATTTGGGTGAACAAGTCCAAGCTATTTCCACTTGCCGGACCGTCGGTTCCAAGACATACGGGAATACCCTTTTGCAGCATCGCATGAATACGTGCCACACCTTTGGCGGATTTTGCATTGGCGACGGGACAATGCACAACAGCTACGTTGTGCTTTGCCAGAAGACGAAGATCGTCGTCGGTGGTGTGGATGCAGTGAGCAGCCAACAGATTCTTATCCAACAAACCATGGCTTTCCAGATAAGCAATGGGTGTCATCCCAAAGGAGGAAGCATAGTACTCCATCTCAAAGTCCATCTCGGATAGGTGAATGGTCCAGCGTGCCTGTTCTCTCTTTGCCAAGGCTTGGAGGGTCTTGAGGTGGTCGATGGTGACGCTGTAGGGAGCGTGTGCTGCATACATGCGATGGACAAAAGGGCCATTGGGAATATCCTTTCCATAGGCAATTGCCTGTTCTGCGGTACTGCTGTTGCAGGGACTCTCCTCCATGATGGTTTCTCCGCAAAAGAGAGAAAAATGCATCTGCTCTGCAAGCTCGGCAATATCCTGCTCATAGTAGTACATGTCTACCGCCCGACCGATACCGGCAAGCTGCATCTCTGCAATGGCAAGCGCAGCGGAGGCTTTGGCCAGTTCTTGTGTCATACAGGTACGTTCAAGGGGAAGCAAAAAGCGTCTGAGCCGGTCAGCAATGTCGTCTCCGAGGCTTCGGAACGCCACCATGCCGGTATGGGTATGACAGTTGGTCAGGGAAGGGAGCAACAGGCAATCGGAACAATCGAGTTGCAAGAAGGTATCATAGCGCTTGGGAAGTGCACTGTCCGGTCCTACATACGTGATGGTGGTCCCTTCAAAAGCCAAAGCCCCGTCGGTGATCACATGTTGCTTGTTGTTCTCCGTAAGGATGGTTGCATGGCGGAAAACCATTGCTTTGGGTTCATTGTTCATTGGTTCTTCCAATCGACCAATTGTTGTTTTCTCACGTCGACCAAGCCCTTGTCGCTGATTTTAAGCTCGGGGGAAACCGGTAGGCTGAGTACTGCAAAGTTCATGATCTCCTCCCTTGCCTGATATCCATGGTCAACCAGCCACGTACGCACCTGTTGGATTTGGCCGGACAGAACTGCAATAGGTTCAATCGAGATAATCCCCCCATAGGGTAAAGGAATGAAAGTTTCCTCGGATTCATCAACCAGTGCTATTCCCCCCTGCTCGGCAATGACCCTGTTTACTGCACGAACGGCCAATTCCACACTGGTGGCTAGAACAAGCAGATTGTGGCTGTCGTGAGCCCATGATGAACAGATGGCTCCCTCTTTCGTCAGGCCGTTTTTCATGAATGCGGATATAATCGGTGCTTCATATCCGTACCGTTCAACTACGGCGATCAGGCTCAGGCCATACTGCCTGAAAGAGAAGCTGCCCCCTCCATGATGTATGTGCTGTTTGGCAAAACGGGTGAAGGTGGTGCCCTCTTCCCGTTCGATGACAGTGATGTCACGTTCCCCGCTTTCAAGTGAAAGGTCGAATTGCTCAGCTGTAAGCGGCATGCGGTGAATTGAGTGCAGGTACTCCTTTTTGAGGGCTGGAAGCTTCGTGCGTGCAAGCAAACCCGATCCCTGTTCATAGACAAGGGACCCATTCTTGTAAACAGAGCGGATGTGCAGTGTTTCCAAGTCGTCGAGGAGCACAAAGTCAGCTCGTCTGCCCGGTGCTATCTGCCCTCGGTCGAGAAGATTCATCCGTCGGCTGGGGCTGTAGGTTGCTGCATAAACCACCTGTTCGGGGCGCATGCCCAGACGCAGGGCATCCGAAAGTACTGCATCCAGATGTCCCTCTTTCGCAAGCATGTCGGGAAGGACGTCGTCGGTGCAGAAGCAGAACCTGCCTGCAAGCTCGGGTGCCTTCAAGGCGTCGATGACCTCTTTGCTTACACTCTTTCGTTGAATTTCCAAAAACATCCCTGCAGAGATTTTCTCTCGTATGGAAGCAGCCGTTTGTTGGGTGTGGTCGGAGTCGACTCCAGAGGCGATGAAACGCGAGAGCATCTCACCAGTAATTCTTGGACAGTGCCCTTCGATGGGAAACCCTGGTTTCTGGTCTTTGAAGGTGTCAATAATGCGCTTGGTGCGGTTGTCGCTTTCACTGAAGAGATCATTGGCATTCATGATCTCTCCGAGGGCTATGACATCCTTGCGCTTGCACAGCGCCTTGACCTGTTCTGCATCAATCGGGCCGAAATTGGTTTCCAGTTCCATGGATGTGGAAGGGACGCTGGAGGGAATTGCATAGAAAACATCGACCAGAGAGGGAAGATCCATGTAATCGCAAAGACCTTCCACGCCGAACACATTTGCCACCTCATGGCAATCGGCAACAATAGTCGTCGTTCCATGGGGCAACACTGCATTCGAGAACTCTGTCGGGGTCGTCATGGAAGACTCGATATGCATATGGATGTCGATAAAGCCGGGGATGAGGTAGAGTCCCCCACCCCCAGGTGCCTCATAGTCTCTTTGGACATGCTCGATTGTGGGACCGAAGGTGATCGATCCCCAATCGAAACACTGGTATGCACTGTTGTATATCCAAAGATTCTCGAGTTTGTTCACAGTTACTTGTTCATCAATCGGTTGAAACGATCGACCCACGTGCCCATCAACGGATTCACTACGGTAAAGTCAACCATCTTTGCCCGGGCGGCTACCGCGCCTACTGTCTTGTTTGCCGCCAATTCCGGGGTGAGTTTCACCAAGGAATTGACCGGGGCTTCGTTCAGGGCCTTTGCTGTTCTGGTCTCCGTTTCTGCATTGAGCCGGTAGTTGACATACGCAACCGCCAGGTCATAGTTCTTGGTATTTTTTGCGATGTTTATTACGTTGAAGTTCGCATAGGTGCCGGACTGGGGAACCACATACACAGCATCGGGGTCAGCCTTGCTGATTACCGGTACGCCGAAGTCTCCGACAATGGCTACTGATATTTCTCCGTTGGCAAACAGTGATGCTACGTCACTGGACTTTGCATAGGTTCTCAGTACATTGGGCTTGAGCTGTTCAAGTGCCTTGAACGCCGCCTCTCCCTTGTCGGTGGCGAAGTCTACGCCTTTGACATCGCTGCACATAACCAGGAAGGCAGGACCGAAGGTGGTGGTGATGTCAGGAATGGAGATTTTTCCTTTCAGGGCGGGATTCCACAAGTCTTCCCAGCTGTCGATGGTCATGCCGGCTGTTTTGGGGTTGTAGATGATGCCGATGCTGTTGAGTGTGTAGGGAGCTCCTGAACCACTGTCGATGAGAGCCTTTGCACCGGGAATCAGATTGGCGTAATCGGTGAGGCTGGAGGCCTTCAGAGGCGCAAACAGCCCATCGGCAACTCCGTCGGCGGTATTCTTCTGGGAGAGCTCGATGACGTCAACGGTGGAGTTGGGATCATTTTTCAACTTGGTGTAGCGCTCCTGGGCGTTGCCGGTGTCGAGGACGACCTTGACATTATACTGTTTCTCAAAGGGTTCATAGACTTCCGACCACAGGGCATCTTCCGATAGCCCCCAGGTGGAGACGATCAACTGTTTCGGAGCCGATTCTGCAGTTCCTGCAGCAAATGCGGCAGCAAGGGTGAGCAGAAGCAAAGCGGTGCATGCTAGAGCGATACGTTTCTTCATAAGGTCCTCCCACTTATCGTTCCATCGTATGATGGATGTACATCGACCTATCGGTCGAGAAATACCACATGCTCTGGTGCTATGTTTAGGCCCACTTGCTCCCCCACTGCTTTGGGAGGATGCAAGGAGCTTGCTACAATCATCGTTCCCAGTTCGGTTTTCACTTCATACTGGTAGCTTTCCCCCAGGTAAGTTCTTACTTCCACTGTCCCGATGCACATTGCACTTTGCAAATCTACAAGATCAATTTTTTCCGGCCTGATACACCATAAGAGCGCATTCATCCTTTCCTGGGGAACGGATAATCCTATGCGCTCTGCAGTGCTTATGGGGAAAAAATTCTTGAAGCCTACAAAACGAGCGATCATCTCACAGGCAGGATTTGCATAGATTACCTGCGGTGTATCGCACTGTTCGATTCTTCCCTTGTCCATGATGGCGACTCGGTCGGAGATGGAGAAACATTCTTCTTGGTCATGGGTGACAAATACCGTCGTAATCCCCAGTTCCTGTTGGATTCGCTTGATCGTCGAGCGCATTTGCACCCTCAGTTGAGCATCTAGGTTGGAAAGTGGTTCGTCGAGCAAGAGCAACTTGGGTTCTATCACCAAAGCCCGGGCGAGGGCAACCCGTTGGCGCTGGCCTCCGGAGAGTTGCTTGGGAAAGCGCTTTTCATAGCCGGAAATCCCACAGATTTCCATCATGCTTTTTACTTTCTCAACGGTTTCCTGGGTTGAACATTTTCGTTGCTTCAAACCGAACGCGATGTTGTCGAAGACGGTTAGGTGCGGGAAGAGAGCATAGCTTTGGAATACCAGACCGAAATCACGTTTATGTACCGGGATGTGTGTCATGTCGACACCATCGAGGGTGAAGGTGCCTGTATTCGTTTCAATGAGTCCTGCAATGACCCTGAGGGTGGTCGTTTTCCCACATCCCGAGGGTCCGAGCAGTGAGAGCAGTTCTCCTTTGTTGAATTCAAGGTTCAAATCTTGGAGGATCAGGTGTTTCTTGTCGTAGGAGACGTCGATGTGGCTCAAAGCTCCGTATTGCATGCTCATTCCCCTTTTACCCCTTTAGCCTGGCCTCTGGTCATCGAGCGGTCGAGCAAGACCATGAACAGAAGGGTCATGCCCATAAGCATGACGGACAGTGCACTTACCGTTGGGTCGTAGTTGTATTCAATGTGGTTCATCATGGCGTATGGCAAGGTGTTCATCCCCGGTCCCTTGAGGTACATCGATACCGGGATGTTGTTGAATGAATTGATGAATGAGAGCATGAAGGCTGATGTCATGGCTGGTTTGAGATTTGGCAGGACGATGACCACGAACGCTTTTACGGGGGGACAGCCCAAGGTCCTTGCTGCTTCCTCCAGACTCTCGTCAAGCTCCTTGAGGCTTGCCGTAATGATGCGCACACAGTAGGGAAGCACGACAAGCAGGTGCCCCAGTATGAGTGCAGTACGCAAGGGAAGCTGGACTTTCACGACAAGGAACAGGAACAGAACGTACCCGATAACGATGCCTGGTATCAATGAGGGGGAGAGGAACAGGGAAAGCAATGCTTTGCTCAAGCGGCCGGGTCTTTTCACCAAAGCCAGAGAAGCGACCAAACCGATGACAATCCCTACCAGGGAGGCGGTGAATGCCAATAGGAAGCTGTTTTTAAAGCTTTGTACCAATGCCCGTGATTTGAACACCTTGGTAAACCATTGGAGACTGAATCCTTGCAACGGAAGAGAGATGGTATTCGCACTGTTGAAGGAGGTGACAATGATCAGTACAAGAGGAAGAAAAATGAAGAGCAGTGTCAGTATGGCTATGAGGGTGACGAATCGGTGTTTATACATCCTTTTCTCCTCGTCGGTCTACTTTGCCTGCCAGCAGGTTGAAGAGTTTCATCACACCCATACTGACCACAATCATGATGAAAGCTATTACCGCCGAAGTCGACCAATTGGAGAGAGTATTCGATTGTTGGTAGAGAAGGGATGCGAGCATCATGTTCTGGTTTCCACCGAGCAGTGTCGGGGTGGTATATGCACTGATGGTTCCTGAGAACACCAAGACGGATGCTATGAGGAGACCGGAAAACGAGAGGGGAATGATGATCTTGAAGAAGGTTTTTGAGGGGGAGCACCCAAGGCTGTAGGAGGCCTCAAGTACTTCTTCCCCGATTCCCACCATAACGGAAGTAAGGGTGGAAATCATAACGGGGAGAAAGAGGTACACGCTGCCGATGACAATGGCAAAGTCGGTATAGAGAAGCTTGAGTGGCTCGTCTATGATGCCAAGGCTGAGGAAGAACTGGTTTATGATTCCATTGCGTCCAAGGATGCTGATCCAAGCAAAGCCGCGTACCACTGCATTGGTCAGCAGGGGAAACATGATCAGGGAGAGCAAGAGGCGTCGGGTCTTTTCTTTTCGGAGGCTGATATAATACGAGGTAGGCAGGCCGATGATGATGGTGATGAGCGTGGTGAGCAAGGAGAGCCTGAGTGAACGGTAGAAGATGGTTCTGAAAAAGGAGTCTGAAAAGAAGTCTATGTATGACGACAGGCTGAAGGACGGGGTGAAGAATGTCGGGATGATGGTTGCAAGCAAGGGGATGAGAAGACAAACCCCAGCAAGCAATAGGGATGGGCCTACCGCAAGGACGTAGTGTTGTAGTTTCATTCGCAAGTATCCCTTGTTGCACCATTGCTGCAACACGTCATATGCTGATAGCTAACTGTACCAATTACATATATAGCCCGCTTTGGAAACGCCTGTCAATATTGCCCACATACCTACATGTTGCTGTATTTGTTGCAGCTCTTGTGTATGTTGCTGTCTGGTAAGTAAAACAGCGAGAGACGTTGCAATGCATGGAACGAGGAAAAAATGTGATGGTTGCCATGAAATGTTCTAGTTCTTGGTTTATATAATACGTGTATCAGCAATCTTGTGTACCTTTGAGCTGCTCTCACCTGCACGATATACCTTGGTCAATGATTTCCGGTTACTTTTCCCCTGCAATGGAAGGAAAAACTTCAGAATCTTCCAGTCTTGGGGCAGTATGTACTCTGGAAAAGGAGACAACAATAAAAAGCTTGCAAACCATTACTGTAAGCCATATATTATCTGTTGACAGTGGACATTCTTTACATAAGCATACTTCATACTTGTTAACATCTTTGATTATGTATAAACCGTACGGCAACGAATATGCACCTTTACAATGCATATTTCCTTGACTTTCTTCATAAAGTTAATATATATATTAACAAGGAATCCAGATGCAAAAAGCGATTCCACCCAAAGGCTATACTTCATTGCATGAAGGAAAAGTGCATGGAGTTAGCGTGTTGCTTTGGGGTGATGAAGCTAACAAAACAGCTGTATACAGGTTCTTTGATGGGTTGGAAGGCCCAGAAGCAGAGAATAGCCTTGAAGACTTAATGGCAAGTTTTGATTTTATTGACCGATTTTTTCCTGATAATATCCATAAAAAGAAGTTCAAGCCGATGGGTGAAGAGGACTTTTGGGAAGTTAAGGGAGGAGATCAATTAAGATTTGCAAGCATCTGGGACAGAAATCGGACATTGATACTGATATACGGTCTTTGGAAGAAAGACCAGCAATGGAGGAAGGAGGACCTCCGAAAAGCTAGAGCTCAATATAAGTTATATAAAAAAGAGAGAAAGAGTTAACAAGGAGAAAAGAAGATGGGAGGCATCCAGAGGTTTACAGAAATTGCAAAGAATTACATGGATAACCCAAGAATTCGGAAAAGAATGTTCCGAAATGAGGTTTCCAAGAGAATTCTTGATGCAATGAATTTGAAGGAGTTTAACAAGGCTGATCTTGCAAGAGCTCTTGAAACATCTCCTTCCAATATTTCCCAGATACTCAATGGAGACAGAAACCTTACATTGGATAAACTCTGTGAGATTTCCATGGTATTGGATATGGTTCCTTCGTTTGAATTCAAAGACAAGAATGAAGTATATACTTGTAGTTTTGCGGTATCTGATGTTGTATCCGGCGTAATCGACAGCTATGCAGACATTCCTCATTTTGAGGGATGTTTGTTTAGGTGTTGAGGTTACTGACTAACCAAAAAGTCAAGGAGTGTAAAATGGGTATACCCATAAAGAACATTTTTATTACAGAGCTCAGCTTCCAAAGAGCGCCGGAAGTATCGACTCCGCTTAAATATTCCTTCAAGGTCCAAATCGGATCATCAGTTGATGAAGATAAGAAAACAGCCCAGGTTAACTTGAAACTTGAGTTATCGGAAACAACAAAGAAAGAGGTTACTTTAACCTGTTGCATGATAGGATTGTTTGATATTACTGAAAAAGATGAAATGCCCATTTCACTGGATGAGTTCCTGAGTATTAATGCGCCAGCGCTTGTATTTCCTTATCTCCGTGAGACTGTGACCAATATCACACTTCATTCAGGGATCAATCCAATATTTATTCCAACAATAAATTTCAAGGAGATCAGGGATAGAAAACAAGAAGAAGCCCCCGATAAATCGAAAGAGTAACTTGCCCGGTATCCATCCTACCGAATCACCCAATATGCCCCTTGACGTTTGTCCCCCCTCCCCTTTTTCTTTCTACTAGTGCTCTCGTGCTCAGCTTCTTCCCGGCTTGAGAAAAGAAGAGCGCTGGGAAACGACTGGATGGACCATCGGCCTCATCATGGCGGCCGTCACCGGCTTGGTACTCTATTTCCAAACATCCGCATCAGGATATTCCTTCAAGCTTTGGCCCAACCTCATCATGGTTTTGCCTATGGCAGCCGTAAATGCATTCACCGAGGAGGTGGTCTTTCGCCTATCATACGTTACATCAACAGAAAACGCCGGGCTCTCACCCACTTGGGCAATGGCCCTGGGTTCCCTTGTCTTCGGCTTTGTCCATTATTGGGGCATTGCTCCGAAATGGACGCTTGGTGCTGTCCTGGTAGCATACATCGGATTTTTTCTCACAAAATCAAGCCTGGAAACCAAGGGATTCCTCTTCGCATGGGCGGTCCATGCCATTTTGGATGTTGTGATACTCACCTTCCTGTTCAATGCACACCCCTGATCATCGGTACCGACACAACCCAGAATTTCTCCAGGAACTGATATTCATAAGAAAATCAGAGATTTCTTTGGCTGAAAACCTTTCTAACTGCAAGCACCACCTTGTAGACCTCTTACTGAAGCCAAGGTGGGCCATCCCATGCATACAAGCCGGAAAATCAGTCAACTTGTTGAGTGATTTTCCTTCCAGAGGCCACCGAGGCATTACACCCCCAGGAAGCCAAGCAAACCCAGCCCTTTCTTTTACCCCCCCTGCACCTATTTTACGATTTGTACGATGTCTTTGCTGATATCGTAAGAAAACGTACCTTTTTCATAAGATAACAAACATTTTTCTTCCTTTCTTGGAATTTGGTTTTTACAAGGAAAATATCATACCAAACTCAAGAGAATAGCTCATGTACTTCTGACATAGCAGGCCTTAGGCTTTTCATGGAAGATGCGGCGTTGCCGCAAAACAACTATCCAAATTTTTATGATTCCCTAAAAAGGAGGAGAACATGAAAAAAGCTCTAGGTATTTTGATGATTCTATTACTGTTGGGTTCAGGCGTGCTGTTCGCCCAAGGTCAGAAAGAGTCCGGCCTCATCAAGGTGGGTATTGTGAACCTGCCGCCGGAAGAATCCGGATATCGGCAGGCTAACGTTGAAGACATGAACACAGTGTTTTCAAAAGCCAACGGCTATGACGCAAAGCAGACCAACACCATGGACAACAGCGAGCAGATTGCTGCAGCGAAAGGCTACATCCGTGACGGAGTGGACTACCTCTTGATCTCAGCAGCAAACGCTTCAGGATGGGACGACACCCTCAAATCCGCAAAAGATGCCGGCATAAAAGTAATTCTCTTTGACCGCGCAATCGACACGGACAAATCCAATTACCAGGCTGCCCTGCTCTCCGACATGGCCTATGAAGGCAAGAAAGCAGTGGAATGGGTGTTGAGCCTTGGTCTTCCCGAGATCAACCTGATTCTCATCCGCGGACAGATGGGTTCTGCAGCTGAAATCGGCCGAAGTGCAGCCGTACTCGAAGCCGCAAAAGCAGGCAAGCTCAACATCGTTGCCGATGGAACAGGTGGAGACAGCTGGAGTCTTGAAGAAGCCCGCAAGGTTGTTGAAGCAGCAATTGCTGCAGGCAAGGATTTCAACGTCATCTACGCACAGAATGATGGTATGGCACAAGGTGCCGTCCAGGCTCTCGAAGCAGCCGGCATCACCCACGGAAAGGGCGGCAAGGTCAAGGTCATCGGATTTGACTTCAACCGATTTGCTCTTCGGAACGTGCAGGCCGGTTACTGGGATGCCGACATGCAGTGCAATCCTCGCCAGGCAGCCGAGATCTCCAAGTGGATCAAGAGCGGCAGTATGCCTAGTGGAATTGTCTATCAGGAAGAATTGCTCTTGACTACCGAAACCATCACCGATGAACTCATCGACAAATGGGGGATCAACGCAGATCCAGGCAAGGGTGTAATCACCAGGTAGGTTTTCAGTCACAACAACGAAATGTGTGCAGTGTGGTGTGCGGATTTGGTTCTGCATACCACACCGCACTTCGCTTGTTCCGTATGCGTATTAAGGAGACCTTTGATTGTTGTCAGAAACCATACTCGAAATGACGGATATCAGCAAATCATTTCCTGGCGTCAAAGCTCTGGATGGCGTGGACTTCAAGCTCCGAAAGGGTGAGATTCATGCTCTCATGGGCGAAAACGGGGCGGGCAAATCCACACTGATAAAAGTCATTACCGGAGTCTACGAAAAAGACGCCGGCATCATCACCTTGCAGGGCGAGCCCATCCACTTCAAGGCGCCGGAAGAAGCGCAAAACAAGGGGATAGGTACCGTCTATCAGGAAATAATGCTCTGCCCCAATTTGACTGTGGCTGAGAACATGTATATCGGACGCAGATGCGGAGCGCTGGTGAACTGGAAGCAGATGAACGCGGATGCGGTACAGCTGCTTGGGTCGCTGGGTATTCCAGCAAGCCCGACCCAGGAGCTTTCAAGCTGCTCGCTTGCAGTACAGCAGATGATTGCGATTGCCCGTGCCGTCGATATGGACTGCAAGATCCTCATACTCGACGAGCCAACGTCTTCTCTTGATGAGGACGAAGTACAGAAACTCTTCGCCCTCATGCGTGAGCTGAAAGAGCGTGGCGTGGGAATCATCTTCATAACCCACTTTCTCGAACAGGTATACGAAATCAGCGACAGGATTACCGTGCTACGCAACGGGAAGCTGGTCGGTGAATATGAAACATCCTCGCTCTCCCAATTCGACCTCATCGCAAAGATGCTGGGCAATGAGCTGGAGGACATCACCAAATTAAAGAAACATGAGCCGGTTGCAACCGACTCCACCGTCCCTGTCTTTGAATGTATTGGCCTTTCAAGTGCCAAAGGAGTAAGACCCTTCAACTTCTCCATACAAAAAGGTGAAGTGAACGGATTTGCCGGGCTGCTCGGCTCCGGACGCAGTGAAAGCGCCCGCGCCATTTTCGCAGCAGACAAGGTAACCGGCGGTGAAGTAAAAATGAAAGGCAAACAAGTAAGGATCAAAACACCCCTGCATGCCATACAACATGGAATAGGATATCTGCCTGAAGACCGCAAAGACGATGGGATCATCGCAGACCTGTCGGTACGGGACAACATCGTTTTGACCCTGCAGGTCCTGAAAGGATTTTTCAAACCCTTCTCAATGAAACAGGCACAGGCATTTGCAGAAGAGTATATCGAGAAATTGAACATCAAGACTCCGACTCCCAACACGCCGATCAGATCGCTCTCCGGTGGGAACCAGCAGAAAGTCATCCTTGCCCGGTGGCTGCTCACCCACCCGGAGTACCTGATCCTGGATGAACCCACCCGTGGAATCGATGTCGGCACCAAGGTCGAGATTCAGAAACTCGTGATCAAGCTCGCTGCTGAAGGAATGAGCTTGACCTTCATCTCTTCAGAAATTGATGAGATGCTGAGAACCTGTTCCCGCTTGATAGTCATGAAAGACCGCGAGATCATAGGAGAACTCAAGGGATCGGAGTTGACGGAGAACGAAGTGATGAGGGTGATAGCACAGGGAGGAAAGACCGTATGCGCAAATTGATCAAGAACTTTTCCCACCTGTTTCTTCCCCTTTCGGTTATGACGCTGCTGATCATCATCAACCTGATAAAGGGCGCCGATTATTTCCGAATCACCATGGTGAACGGAGCTTTCTACGGGAATATCCCGAATATCCTGTTCGGGGCCTCCGAGCTGGTCATCCTGTCCATAGGCATGACATTGGTGACTGCAGCCTCACGGGGACAGGACATCAGCATCGGGGAAAGCGCCACCATCACATCGGCTGTATTCGTCATGTATGTCCTGCAAGCCGGCGAAGTCACGCTACTTACCATTGTGGTCGGCTTCCTCCTCAGCTGTGTAGCAGGCTTGGCCCTCGGCGCATTCAACGGCACCCTGGTTTCGATATTCAAGGTGCAACCGATGGTTGCATCGCTCATACTCTTTACCGGAGGCCGGTCCATAGCCTTCATGATCGACGGGAAACTGTCCCCCATCCTGGCCAACGACATATCGAATAAAATCGGTACGGTAATACCGGGCTTCCCGATACAGACTCCGATCATCCTGACGGCTGTCTTCATCGCACTTGTTGCCGTAGTATTCAAGACTACAACGCTCAGGCTCTATGTAGAGAGTGTGGGGATCAACCCGAATGCGGCACGCCTGAATGGCATCAATCCGAAAAAAGTCATCTTTGTGACATTCCTGATCATGGGATTCTGCAGCGCGGTTGCAGGATTCATCGCAGTGAACAAGGCGGGGCGCCACGACAGCGTCAACTTGCTCAAGCTGATCATGATGGATGCCATCCTTGCCGTGGCAATAGGCGGAAACTCGCTGGGCGGTGGAAAGTTCAGCATTACCGGTTCGATAATCGGAGCGTACACGATTGAGATGCTCAACAGGACCCTGCTCAGGCTGGAGATAGAACCCGCGATGATCAAGGTCTTCAAGGCAATCTTCATCATCATTCTCATGGTGGTTGCATCACCGGTTGTCAGGGTGCATATCAAAAAAACCATGGACAAGGTACGGGCTTGGAGAACTCCTGCAAGCCAAGCCAAGGGCGGGGCGCCGCTGTATGCAACCAATGAGCCCGCCGGCAGAGCCGGGAAGAAGGAGGAATAGGATGGCATCGGTAAACGCAATCAAACCAAAAACAAGGTTATCGAATTCGAATATCCTCTTTCTCATCGCTGCAGTCATATTTGTACTGATGTACATCTTTGCAATCATCAGGTATCCAGCCAGTTTCCTACAGTTCCAGACGTTTTTTGACTTGTTCAACCTCAATGCTCCGCTCATCATCATGACACTCGGGCTTTGCATCGTCATGATCGGCGGCGGCATCGACATCTCCATCGGTTCGGTTTGCGGCTTGATAACCATGGCCTGTGCAGTCTATCTCCAGTCCGAATCCGGGAGTATCGCAGGCGCCATCCTCATCTCGTTGGGCATAGGCATTGCGTTCGGAATCCTGCATGGATATCTCATAGCCTATCTTGAAATCCAACCATTCATCATCACCTTGTCCGGGTTGTTCCTGGCACAGGGGCTGTTGACGACACTTCACAAGGATCCCATCAATGTGACCATGCCTGCATTCGTGAGGTTGAGGGATTTTGACATTGTAATCACCTGGCTTGGGACGAGAAACAGGCTGGGAGTCTTCATCCCGTGTGAGATAAAACCTGGCACCATACTTGTGGTGATCCTTCTTGTCATCCTTGCTTCCTTGATGAAGTGGTCGCGGTTTGGGCGCAACGTCTACGCCGTCGGCGGCAATAGTCATAGCGCCATGATGCTCGGCATCAACGTAAAGCGAACGATATTCATCACCTATGTGATCAGTGGTTTGACAGCCGGCATCGCGGGGTTCGTGTACATCATGACAACAGGGGCCGGCAATGTCGGAAATGCGGCAGGAGCCGAAATGAAGGCGATAGCCTCGGCCATCATAGGAGGCACGCTGCTCAACGGCGGCGTAGGCAACCTGCTAGGAGCCCCGATCGGTACGTTGACGCTGCTGATCATCAACGAGCTGATCCGTGCTGCGGGCGTTCAATCAAACTTCCAAGCGATGGTAAGCGGACTGCTCTTGTATTTCTTCATCGTGCTTCAGAGCATCATCATGGCCATGCGTGACAGGAAAAAAATCAGCCTTACCCTGCCGCCTTGGCTGCGACTACCGGACAAGAAACAGGTCCAAGACCAAACGTAGGCACTCAGAGACGCTTCTTCAAGTCAGGCATTTGCTTCCGGTTCTGAACTCCCGGGGGGAAATGCCTGTATGCTTCTTGAAAATGTAACTGAAATAGTGGGGTGTGAGCGGTAAGATGTTTTTACCGGAGTACGGTAGGGATGTTTTACTCTCGCACGGTAATGATGTTTTTCACTTGAACGGTAATGATGTTTTTTCAGACTACGGTAAGCAGT
>Ga0228535_1002724_pt1 | contig 15568 bp, 17 predicted proteins | sample SJ1metagenome_FD_168457 | JGI IMG/M metagenome (GOLD analysis project Ga0228535, IMG submission 168457) | Enriched culture of PCE-dechlorinating microbial communities from Ithaca, New York, USA - SJ1 | ecosystem: Engineered > Modeled > Simulated communities (microbial... > Unclassified | place... | reverse complement strand
GGAAATACGCGACCCCGCCCGAATTCAGGTCGAGCAGATCGTTCGCAAAATCAATCGGCGAGATCGATCCGGCAATGGCGAGCGTGTATTGCCCGGTCGGTTGCTGGTTCGCGTCCAGGCGCTCGAACAGCGTCGCGGAAAAACCGTTTCCGAAGAAACCCAGAGGGGGGGACTGGTCGATGACGCGCCAGTCTTTGAGCAAGGTGGTAGCTTGGGTGTCGCTAAAGCCTTCGTTTTGGAGAGCCTGCTTAACCGTAACAGTTGGATCTGAAAAATCAGCATACGCAGCTTCGGCAAGTTGTGCTTGTTGAAACAGGTTTTGAATCGTGCTCATTTTTTCGCTCCCCTGAATTGTTTAAGAAACTCACCAAACGTAATCGTGTCCTCTCGACTACCAATACAGCCGTCGCTGTGAAGCCAAAATCTCAGCTCAGGCTCACCGCCAATGTGTCCATTTCCAGTCGAAAAATTAACTCTTCGTGCTAAAACCTCGCCCGTTTTCTTATCTATCAATTCGCTTTTCCATCGCCACACATGCAAAAACAATTCACTTTCTTCCGGATCAGTAAAACGATTCTTGTATGACATGCCGAACCGCTGGTTAATACTGGCGACTTCCTTACCTCTCCAAACCTCAGTGGGCCAGCTTGGGGGGCCATATGGTGAAGGGGAGTTATCCACCAACCCCTCCATCACTCCCGGATTCTCAGCCTTCCATTGATCCACGGTCTTGTAGACCCAGAACCCCGCGTCCTTGGCGCAGTAGTATTGATGCGTCGCCACGGTAGGCAGCCAGTCCCAGAATGGAATCAGATACATCACCAGCGCCGCTCCCCAGCCCCAGCGCTTTGCACTCCTGCCGTTATCCCGTGCGTAGCGAATCGCCCAACGCACCACTACGATGGAAAGCAGCAAATACAGCAGCGCCGCACCGAAGACGATTAACCCGATCATTCAAGCCGCCTCTTTCCAATACTCCACCCCACCGGAAATCAGGTCGAGCAGATCGTTCGCAAAATCAATCGGCGAGATCGATCCGGCAATGGCGAGCGTGTATTGCCCGGTCGGTTGCTGGTTTGCATCCAGACGCTCGAACAGCATCGCGGAAAAACCGTTTCCGAAGAGGCTTACTGTTCCAGTGTCCATACGCCTTGCTTTCCGGGCTGCCCGCGCCTCGGCAATTCGATCCACCGCCATGTGAACCCTCCCCTTTCGTCGCTCTGCTTCTTGTCATTCCGGCCTGATTTCCGGCTCCGGTTTGCAGCCTGACAGGCCGCGCGCGGCTTCGATATATAACTTTAGTTGTAGATGCGCGTAACCTGATGATTATTCGACTGATTTAGTTTGCGCAGCAGGCAAATGGGCGTATCGGGCGTGCTGTTTCGGCGTTTCGGCCCGCCGCCTTCGAGGGTTTCTCCGCCCTCGCTGTTGGCATAGATGCCCCATGACCGACCGCCGGTGTCCGGCACGGGGCAGATTTCGTCGTTGCGGTCGTGTTGCGGTCGCAGAAGGCCGCTCACGTCATGCCGGCACACCCGGACGTGAGGGCTGAGATGCATTCACCGTTTCCGGAGGAAATGGTGAGCTTGGCTGTCTGGAACGGGTGAGGGGTTCAGCCCGCGTAGATGTAACCGCGGTCGTAGGGATAGTTCGGCTGCCGCCCGTCGACGGCCTTGCCGGCCAGCACCTGCCACAATTCCAGCCAGCCGCGCTCGAAGGCGTGGGCGGAGCCGGCCATGTAGATGCGCCAGATGCGGTATTTCTCCTGGCCGATGAGTTCGACGGCGCGCGCGGCCTGGGTCTCCAACCGGGTGACCCAGTGCCACAGGGTGGCGGCGTAGTGCGGGCGAAGGTTTTCGGCGGGTTTTCTCTAGGCGGCGTTCAAAACGCGGATGCTCCGTCCCAGGCAGCGCACCGTCTGCCCGGCCCGGATTTTCGCCGTCTTGCGGCTTTCCGGTCGGCCGTCGACGGTCACTTCGCCCTCGGCGATCATCCGCTTGCCCTGCCCGCCGCTGTCGGCGACGCCGGCGAGCTTGAGCAGATCGCACAGGGCGATGTGCTCGCCCCGCAGGGAAAAATCGAGCGTCTCCATGCTCAGGCGCCGCGGCGGCGCCACAGGTAGCGGTAGACGAAGCCCGGGTAGGCGAACACCAGGAACAGGGCGGCGTTGATGGCGTAGAACTCCCAGTTCTGCTTGTGCACGTCGCCGAACTTGCCTTCGAGCAGGATCGCGATGCCGCCGACGACGAAGAACAGCACGACCAGTTCCAGCAGACGCCAGCCGAATGGCTTGTCGCCCGACTTCGGCCGCGCGACGAAGAAAATCCGCTCGACGAGGAAGGGCAGGTTGGCGGCGGCAAAGGCCAGGACGAGCAACAGGGTGGTGGGAAAGTTCACGATGCGTCTACAAGGTCGGAATCGACGGATAGGACTGCTGCGGGCCGGCCGGGTTCAGAACGACGCGCCGATGGCCTGCACGCACACGGCCATCAGCGGCTGCGGCAGGATGCCGAGCGCCAGCACGGCGAGGCCGTTGGCCGACATCAGCAGGCGCGTGTCGGCTGCGGCCGCGACCGGTTCGGCGTCGGCGGGCGCGTCGAAATACATGAGCTTGACGACGCGCAGGTAGTAGAAGGCGCCGACGAGCGAGAACACCACCGCCGCCACGGCCAGCCAGACGTAGCCGATCTCGACCACGGCCTGCAGCACGGCGAGCTTGGCGTAGAAGCCGACGGTGGGCGGGATGCCGGCCATCGAGAACATCAGCAGCAGCATCACGAAGGCCAGCCAGGGGTTGCGGCGGTTGAGGCCCTTGAAATCCTCGAGCCGGTCCGCCTCGAAGCCCGCACGCGACAGCAGCAGGATCATGCCGAAGCCGCCCAGGCTCATCAATGCGTAGACGATCACGTAGAACATCGCGCCGCCGTAGCCGTTCTGCGTGCCCGCCAGGATGCCGAGCAGCATGAAGCCCATGTGCGAGATGGTCGAATAGGCGAACATGCGTTTCAGATTGCTCTGCGCGATGGCGGCGAAGTTGCCGAGCGCCATCGACAGCACGGCGAGAATCACCAGCATGTCGCGCCATTCGGTCACCTGCGATTCCAGCCCCTGCCCCAGGATGCGCACGACGAAGGCGAAGGCGGCGATCTTGGGCGCGGAGCCGATGAACAGCGTCATCGCGGTCGGCGCGCCGTGGTAGACGTCGGGCACCCACATGTGGAACGGCACGGCGCCGAGCTTGAACGCGAGGCCGGCGACGATGAAGACGATGCCGAACACCAGCGGAATCCGCAGGTCGGTGCCGTCGGCGAGGTTCTGCGCAATGCCGCCCAGCGACAGCGAGCCGGTCACACCGTAGATCATGGACATGCCGTAGAGCAGCATGCCGGAGGCCAGCGCGCCGAGCACGAAATACTTCATCGCGGCCTCGGTGGCCACGCTGGAATCGCGCTGCAGCGCGACCATCGCGTAGAGCGACAGCGAGAGCAGTTCCAGGCCGAGATACAGCGTGAGGAAATGGCTGGCCGACACCATCACCATCATGCCCAGCAGCGCGAACAGCGCGAGCACGAAGAATTCGCCGCGGTACAGTCCGCGCTGCCGCAGGTAGTCACGCGAGTAGACCAGCACGGCGGCGGTGGCCAGATACAGGAAGAGTTTCAGCACATCCGACAGCGGGTCGTCGACGAACAGGCCGCCGAGCGTCAGCACCGGCATGCTCGAAAAATCGCGCAGCGTCAGCAGGGCCGCGCCGATCAGCGTCAGCAGCGACAGGCCGTAGGCGACGTAGCGCCGCTTCTCGCCCAGGGCGGCGTCGATCAGCAGGATCGACGACACCATGACCAGCACGAAGATCTCGGGCAGCGCGGGGGCGAAGGACGTGAGGCTCATGGGCGCGCTCATGGCAGTTTGGTCTGGGCGACGTGCGCCAGCAGATCGACGACGCTGACGTGCATGACGTCGGTCAGGGGTTTGGGATACAGGCCCAGAGCGAGCACGCACAGGGCGAGCACGGCCATCAGCAGCCATTCGCGGCCGTTCAGGTCGGTCATGGCTTCGACCTTGGGATTGACGACCTTGCCGAAGACCACGCGCTTGTACATCCACAGGGTGTAGGCCGCGCCGGTGATCAGCGTGGTGGCGGCGACGAAGGCGTACCAGAAATTGACCTGGGCGGCGGCCATGATGACCATGAATTCGCCGACGAAACCGCTGGTCGCCGGCAGGCCGGCGTTGGCCATCGCGAACAGCATGAAGAAGGCGGCGAAGACCGGCATCCGGTTGACGAGGCCGCCGTAGTCCTTGATCTGGCGCGAATGCAGGCGGTCGTACATGACGCCGATGCAGAGGAACAACGCGGCCGACACGAAACCGTGCGACACCATCTGCACCAGCCCGCCCGTCCAGCCCAGTTCGTTGAAGAGAAAGAAGCCGAGCGTGACGAAGCCCATGTGGGCGACGGACGAATACGCGATCAGCTTCTTCATGTCGGACTGCGCGAGCGCGACCAGCCCGATGTAGGCGACGGCGATGAGCGACAGCGCGATGACGAGCCAGGCCAGCTCGCGGCTGGCGTCCGGCACGATGGGCAGCATGAAGCGCAGGAAGCCGTAGGCGCCGACCTTGAGCGTGATCGCCGCCAGCACGACCGAGCCGCCGGTCGGCGCCTCGACGTGGGCGTCCGGCAGCCAGGTATGCACCGGCCACATCGGGACCTTGACGCCGAAGGCGAGCAGGAAGGCCAGGAACATCAGCGTCTGCGCGGTCATGCCGAGCGGGGTGCGATGCCAGGTCTGGATATCGAAGCTGCCGCCGGCCTGGTAATACAGGTAGACGAAAGCCACCAGCATCAGCAGCGAGCCGGCGAGCGTGTAGAGGAAGAACTTGAACGCCGCGTAGACCCGGTTCGGCCCGCCCCACACGCCCACGATCAGGTAGAGCGGGATCAGCATGCCCTCGAAGAAAACGTAGAACAGGATGCCGTCCAGCGCGGCGAACGCGCCGTTGATGAGGCCGGACATGATCAGGAAGGCCGCCATGTACTGCGCGACCTTGTCCTGGATGACCTGCCAGCCGGCGATCACCACGAGCACGGTGGTGAAGCTGTTCAGCAGTACCAGCGGCATCGAGATGCCGTCCACGCCCAGGTGATAGTTCACGTTGAACGCGGGGATCCAGGCCGCCTTCTCGACGAACTGCATGGCCGAGGTGCCGGTGTCGAAGCCGGTGGCGAGCGGAATCGCGACGATCAGCCCGAGCAGGGATCCAATCAGCGCCAGCCAGCGCGCCAGCGCCGCGTTGCGATCGGACCCGGTGGCCAGCACGAGCGCCCCCGCGGCGATGGGAATCCAGACGACTAGGGAAAGAATGTGCTCGTTCATGGATCAGTTGAGCCGCGCGAACCAGGTGACCAGGGCGAACACGCCGATCAGCATGGCGAAGGCGTAGTGGTAGATGTAGCCGGACTGGAAGGACTTGAGCAGCCGGGCGGCGCGCGCCACGAGGCCGGCCGCGCCGTTGACCGTCCCGTCGATGATCGCCTGGTCGCCGCCGCGCCACAGGCCCGCACCCAGCAGACGCGCCCCTTTCGCGAACACCGCGCTGTAAAGCTCGTCGAACCAGTATTTGTTGACGAGCAGGCTGTAGACGAACGCGAAACGCGTGCGCAGCGCGGCCGGAATGTCGGGCCGCTTCAGATAGAAGAAAGCCGCGAGCCCCACGCCGGCGACCGCCAGCCAGAACGGCAGCGTCGCGACCGCGTGCAGCCCCATCGCCGCGGCGCCGTGGAAATGCTGGTTCAGCTCGTGCATCACGGGATGGCGGTCCGCGACGTAGATCGCGCTGCCGAAGTAATCGCCGAACAGCATCGGTTCGATGGTCATGTAGCCGATGGCCAGCGACGGCAGCGCCAGCGCCAGCAGCGGGCCGGTGACCACCCAGGGCGTCTCGTGCGGCTCCGCGTCATGCCCGTGACCATGATGGTCGTCGTGGCCATGATCGTGATGCGCGTTGCGGAAACGCTCCTTGCCGTGGAACACCAGGAAATACATGCGGAAGGAATAAAAAGCCGTGACGAAGACGCCGATCAGCACCGCCCAGTAGGCGATGTCGGCCACCGGCAGATGCGAGACCTTGACCGCCTCGATGATGGTTTCCTTGGAGTAGAAGCCCGACAGGAACGGCGTGCCGATCAGCGCCAGCGAGCCGATCAGCGAGGTGATCCAGGTGATCGGCATGTATTTCTTCAGGCCGCCCATGTGGCGGATGTCCTGGTTGTGGTGCATGGCGATGATGACGCTGCCCGCGGCCAGGAACAGCAGCGCCTTGAAGAAGGCGTGCGTCATCAGGTGAAACACCGCGACCGAATAGGCCGAGGCACCGAGGGCCACCGTCATGTAGCCGAGCTGCGACAGCGTGGAATACGCCACCACCCGCTTGATGTCGTTCTGCACGATGCCGAGGAAGCCCATGAACAGCGCGGTGATCGCGCCGATGACCATGACGGTCGACAGGGCCACGTCGGACAGTTCGTACAGCGGCGACATGCGCGCCACCATGAAGATGCCGGCCGTGACCATCGTCGCGGCGTGGATCAGCGCGGAGATCGGCGTCGGGCCTTCCATCGAATCCGGCAGCCAGACGTGCAGCGGAAACTGCGCCGACTTGCCCATCGCGCCGACGAAGAGCAAAAGGCCGATCACGGTCATCAGCATCCACGGCGTATCGGGCCAGATCGTGATCGTCTCGCCGGCCAGTGCGGGCGCCTTGGCGAACACGGTCGCGTAATCGAGCGAGCCGAAGTAGGCCAGCACGAGACCGATGCCGAGGATGAAGCCGAAATCGCCCACGCGGTTGACGAGGAAGGCCTTGAGATTGGCGTAGATTGCCGTTTCCTTCGTGTACCAGAAGCCGATCAGCAGGTAGGACACGAGGCCGACCGCCTCCCAGCCGAAGAAGAGCTGAAGGAAGTTGTTGCTCATCACCAGCATCAGCATCGAGAAGGTGAAGAGCGAGATGTAGGAGAAGAAACGCTGGTAGCCCGGATCGTCGTGCATGTAGCCGATGGTGTAGACGTGCACCATCAGCGAGACGAAGGTGACGACCAGCATCATCATCGCGGACAGCGGATCGATCAGGAAGCCGACCTCGAAGCGCAGATCGCCCAGCGCCATCCAGGTGTAGACCGTGCCGTTGAAGGTGTGGCCCGCGAGCACGTCCTGGAAGACCAGCACGGAGGCGATCAGGGACACGGCCACGCCGGCGATGGTGACGACATGCGCGCCGGTGCGGCCGACCCAGCGGCCGAACAGGCCGGCGACGACGGCGCCGAGGAGCGGCGCGAGCGGCACGACGAGATAGAGCGTCTGCATGTCCATCTCGTCAGCCTTTCAGATGGTCGAGGTCGTCGACGTTGATGGTCTTGAGGGTGCGGAACAGCACCACCAGAATCGCCAGGCCGATGGCCGACTCGGCGGCGGCGACGGTCAGGATGAAGAACACGAAGACCTGGCCGTGGATGTCGCCGAGGTAGTGCGAAAACGCGATGAAGTTCATGTTCACCGCCAGCAGCATCAGTTCGATCGCCATCAGCAGCACGATCACGTTCTTGCGGTTGAGGAAGATGCCCAGCACCGCGATGGCGAACAGGATGCCGCCCAGAATCAGGTAATGCGACAGGGAAATCACGCGCCCTCCCCTTTCCCGGTTTCCGGCTTCTTCACGGCCGGCATTTTGACGATGCGCAGGCGGTCGTTGCGTTTGACCTTCACCTGCTCGGCCGGATCGATGTATTTGCTGTCCTTGCGGCGACGCAGGGTCAGCGCGATGGCGGCCACGATCGCCACCAGCAGGATCACCGCGGCCAGCTCGAAGGCGTAGACGTAATCGGTGTACAGCAGGCGTCCGAGTTCGCGGGTGTTGCTGTAATCGGCCGGGCGCGGCGCGGGCACGCCCGTCACCTCCAGCCCGAAATGGCGGCCGCCGAGAATGAGCGCCATCTCGATCACCAGCAGCACCGAGACAAAGCCGGCGAGCGGCAGGTAATCCCAGAAACCTTCCCGCAATTTGTCGAGGTTGATGTCGAGCATCATCACCACGAACAGGAACAGCACCATGACCGCGCCGACGTAGACCAGCACCAGCACGATGGCGAGGAATTCGGCCTCCAGCAGCATCCACAGCGCGGCGGCCGTGAAGAAGGCCAGCACGAGATGCAGGGCCGCATGCACCGGGTTGCGCGACGTGATCACGCGCAGCCCGGCGAACACCAGGATGGCGGCAAAGAAATAGAAGATCGCGGTCGTATAGGTCATGTCGTAGGGGTCAGGATTCGGGATTCAGGGGTCAGGGGAAACTCCCTGCCGCCGCATGCCTTGTCGTTTCGAATTGCCTTTTTGCCCCATCCTCCCATTTCTCTCGTAGCAACACGCGTTGCTTCACTCCCTGAATCCCGGCCCCTGAATCCTGACCCCTGTTTTACCGATACTGCGCATCCTGCGCCCGGTCCTTCGCGATCTGCTCCTCATACTGGTCGCCGATGGCGAGCAGCATCGGCTTGGTGTAGTAGAGGTCGCCGCGTTTCTCGCCGTGGTATTCGAGGATGCGGGTTTCGACGATGGAATCGACCGGACAGGATTCCTCGCAGAAGCCGCAGAAGATGCACTTGGTCAGGTCGATGTCGTAGCGCGTGGTGCGGCGCGTGCCGTCGGCGCGCTTTTCCGATTCGATGGTGATCGCCAGCGCCGGGCACACGGCCTCGCACAGCTTGCAGGCGATGCAGCGTTCCTCGCCGTTGGGATAGCGGCGCAGCGCGTGCAGGCCGCGGAAGCGCGGCGACTGCGGGGTTTTCTCTTCCGGAAACTGGACCGTGATCTTGCGGGCGAAGAAATGGCGTCCGGTGAGCATCATGCCGCGCACGAGCTCGATCAGGAGGAGGCTGCCGAAGAACTGAGTGATCCGTTTCATGGCGCGCTCAGTGGAAAAGACGGCCCAGCGGCGTCTGCATCATCGCGCCGACGACGACGATCCAGACGATCGTGATGGGAATGAACACCTTCCAGCCCAGACGCATGATCTGGTCGTAGCGATAGCGCGGGAAGGTGGCGCGGAACCACAGGAACAGGAACAGCACGAAGCCGGTCTTCGCGAGCCACCACAGGATGCCGTCGGGCAGGAAAGGCAGCGGCGACAGCCAGCCGCCCAGGAACATCAGCGTGGTCAGCGCCGAGATCAGGATCATGTTGGCGTATTCGGCCAGGAAAAACACGGCGAAGGCCATGCCGGAATATTCGACGTGGAAGCCGGCGACGATTTCCGATTCACCCTCGGCCACGTCGAAGGGCGCGCGGTTGGTCTCGGCCACGCCGGCGATCAGGTAGACGAGGAAGAGCGGGAACAGCGGGATGAAATACCAGTGCCAGAAGCCGCCCGCCTGCCCGCGCACGATGTCGACGAGGTTGAGCGACTGCGCCGCCATCAGCACGCCGACCAGCGCGAAGCCCATCGCGATCTCGTAGGAGACGATCTGCGCAGCGGAGCGCATCGCGCCGAGAAAGGCGTATTTGGAGTTCGAGGCCCAACCGGCGACGATGACGCCGTACACGCCCATCGAGGTGATCGCCATGACGTACAGCAGACCGGCGTCCACGTTCGCCAGCACCAGCGTGTCGGTGAACGGGATCACCGCCCAGGCCGCCAGCGCCGGCGCGATGGCGAGGATGGGGCCGAGGATGAACAGGCCCTTGTTCGCGCCGGACGGGATGATGATCTCCTTCATCAGGAGCTTCACCGCGTCGGCGATGGGCTGCAGCAGGCCCTTGAAGCCCACGCGGTTGGGGCCGATGCGCACCTGCATGTAGCCGATGACCTTGCGTTCGGCATAGGTGAGGTAGGCCACGCCCAGCATCAGCGGCACCACCAGCGCCAGAATCTTGATCAGCGTCCAGACGACGGTCTGCACAGCGGCCCAGTCGATGCCCACGCCTTGCATGTATGCGGCCTCCATCACGCCGGCTCCGCCGTGATCGGGCCGAACATCGGGCCCAGGTTCGCGGTCAGCGGATGGCCGCTGGGCACGCGGATGCAGGTGTCCGGCAGATGATCGTCGCGCTCGACCTTCAGCGTCAGCGCGGATGCGCTCTGCCGCACCGACACGCGGCCGTTCTCGGCCAGGCCCAGCCGGGCGATCAGCCGGCTGTGCATGCGCGCCACCGGCAGCGCCGCATCCAGCGTCCGCTGCAGCGAGGGCGCACGGCGCACCACCGCGTCGGTCTGATAGATGGGCACTTCGGCGACGCGTTCGAGCGACGCGCCCGCCTCGGCCGGCATGGGCGTCACCGCGTCGATTTCATTGCACAGATAGGCCTGCACGTTGCCCGTCGGCGTATCGCCCAGGGCTTCGCGCAACACTTCCCGCGAATCCGCGTAATCGAAGCCCGCCAGACCGAGCAGATTGCCCAGCACGCGCAGCACCTTCCACGCCGGGCGGGTTTCGCCCAGCGGTTTCACCACGGCCTGGAAGCTCTGCACGCGCCCTTCGGTGTTGATGAAGGTGCCGGAAGTTTCGGTCCAAGGCGCGATCGGCAGCAGCACGTCGGCGTAGTCCAGCGACCTGCCCTTGTACGGCGACATGACGACGACGAACTCGGCGCCTTCGATGCTCTTCATGGCGGTCACCGGGTCGTGCGTGTCCAGCTCGGCCTCGACCGCCAGCAGCAGGTAAGCCTTGAGCGGTTCGGCCAGCATCTGGGCGGCGTTCCTGCCTTTGACCGCGGCGGCGCGCAGCGCGCCATGATGCGGCACCGCACCGACCGCCATCGCGCCGACGCTGTTGGCCGCCTCGCCCAGCACGCCGAAACTGGCGCCGGCCAGCCGCGCGACGTCCTGCGCCAGCGCGTGGATCTGCGCATAGGCGGGATGATGCTGCGCCATGTTGCCGAGGAAGACGGCGCGCCCCCCGTCCGTTGAACCCTGGCCCCCGCCCGCGATGCTGGCGGCCATTTTCCGCGCGGTTTCGTCGACGACGACGCCCTGCGCCCGATAGGCTTCGGCCATGACGGGCGCCGGCTGGTTCTTCAGCTCGGCGAGCGCGAGGCATACGCCGGCGAGCGCCGCCGCGAGCTGCGACGGCGGCACGATGCGCTTGGCGTGGACCTTGCCGAGGAACTCGTCCTCGTGGGCGTTGATGAGATTGAGTTCGCCGTGCCAGCGCACCGACTCGCGGATGCGGTGCGCCATCAGCGGGTGGTCCTTGCGCAGGTTCGAGCCGACCACCAGCATGCGGTTCAGCCGCGACATGTAGGTGACCGGCATGCCGAGCCAGAAGCCGCCGCGCGCCTTCTCGTCCAGCGAGAAGTCCGACCAGCGCAGGCGGTGGTCGACGTTGCCGCTGCCCATGCCGCGCATCAGCTTCTGCAGCAGATACAGCTCCTCGGCCGGCCGGTACGGCGTCGACAGCGCGCCCACCTCGTCGGGCTTGAAGGTCTTGAGCCTGTCCGCGACGAACTGCAGGGCGGTCTGCCAGTCGGTCTCGATCCACTGGCCGTTGTGCTTGATCATCGGCCACGTCAGGCGCTCGGGCGTGTTGAGTCCTTCGTAGGCAAAGCGGTCGCGGTCGGACAGCCAGCATTCGTTGACGTCCTCGTTCTCGCGCGGCAGCACGCGCATGACCGTGTTGTCCTTGACCTGGACCTCGATGTTCGAGCCCAGGCTGTCGTGCGGGCTGATCGACGGCCGCCGGGAAAGCTCCCAGGTGCGCGCGCGATAGCGGAAAGGTTTGCTGGTCAGCGCGCCGACCGGACACAGGTCGATGACGTTGCCGGACAGCTCGGACGCGACCTGGGTTTCGAGGAAAGGCATCACCTCGGTATGCTCGCCGCGCCCGGCCATGCCGAGCTCCATGACGCCGGCGATCTCCTGGCCGAAGCGCACGCAGCGGCTGCAGTGGATGCAGCGCGTCATGTCGGTGGCGATGAGCGGGCCCAGGTTTTTTTCCATGACCACGCGCTTCAGCTCGTGGTAGCGCGAGGACGAGCCGCCGTAGCCGACCGCCAAATCCTGCAGCGTGCACTCGCCGCCCTGGTCGCAGATCGGACAATCGAGCGGGTGGTTGATCAGCAGAAATTCCATCACGCTCTTCTGCGCCTGGACGGCGTAGTCCGAACGGGTGAAAACCTTCATGCCCTCGGTGACCGGCGTGGCGCAGGCCGGCAGCGGCTTCGGCGCCTTCTCGACCTGCACCAGGCACATGCGGCAGTTGGCGGCGATCGACAGCTTCTTGTGGTAGCAGAAATGCGGAATCGCGATGCCCGCCTGGTTGGCGGCATCCATGATCGTGCCGCCGCTTTCGATCTGCAGCGGCTTGCCGTCGATTTCGATGTTGAGCTTGGCCATGCTTGTCTACACCCTGCACCGCTTGTGTTCGACGTGGTACGCGAACTCGTCGCCGAAATGCTTGAGAAAGCTCTGCACCGGCATCGCCGCGGCGTCGCCGAGCGCGCAGATCGTATGGCCGCCGATGCGGCTCGCCACGCTGTTGAGCAGGTCCATGTCTTCGGGCCGGCCCTGGCCGTGTTCGATGCGGTGGATCACGCGGTACATCCAGCCCGTGCCTTCGCGGCAGGGCGTGCACTGGCCGCAGGATTCCTCGAAGTAGAAGTACGACAGGCGCTCCAGCGCGCGCACCATGCAGGTGGTCTCGTCCATCACGATGACCGCGCCCGAGCCGAGCATGGAGCCGGCCTTGGCGATGGAGTCGAAATCCATCGTGCAGTCCATCATGATTCCGGCCGGCAGCACGGGCGCGGACGAGCCGCCGGGGATGACGGCCTTGAGCCTGTGCCCCTCGCGCACCCCGCCCGCCATCTCGAGCAGTTCCGGAAACGGCGTACCGAGCGGCACTTCGAAGTTGCCGGGGTTGTTCACGTGGCCGGACACCGAGAACATCTTGGGCCCGCCGTTGTTCGGTTTGCCCAGTTCCAGAAAGGCCTGGCCGCCGTGCTGGACGATCCAGGGTACGGAGGCCAGCGTCTCGGTATTGTTGATCGTGGTCGGCTTGCCGTAGAGGCCGAAGCTCGCCGGGAACGGCGGCTTGAAGCGCGGCTGGCCTTTCTTGCCCTCGATCGATTCCAGCAGCGCCGTCTCCTCGCCGCAGATGTAGGCGCCGTAGCCGTGGTGCGCGTGGAGCTGGAAGCAGAAATCGGTGCCGAAGAGATGGTCGCCGAGATAGCCCGCCTCGCGCGCCTCGTTCAGCGCGCGCTCGAAGATCCGGTAGACCTCGAAGATCTCGCCGTGAATGTAGTTGTAACCCGTGCGCGCGCCCAGCACGTAGCCGGCGATGGCCATGCCCTCGATGAGCTGGTGCGGGTTGTAGCGCAGGATGTCGCGGTCCTTGAAAGTGCCCGGCTCGCCCTCGTCGCTGTTGCAGACGATGTATTTCTCGCCCGGAAAGGCGCGCGGCATGAAGCTCCACTTGAGCCCGGTCGGAAAGCCCGCGCCGCCGCGGCCGCGCAGCGCGCTGGTCTTGAGCTCGGCGATGATGTCGTCGCCCGGCACTTTCTCGGCGACGACGCGGCGCAGGGCCTGGTAGCCGCCGTGCGCGACGTAGGTCGCGAGCGAGGCCGGGTCGTCGTGTTCCTGGGTCCAGGTGCAGACCTTGACGGTGGGGGTGAGCAGACTCATGGCGGCCGGACCGTCATTCCAGTTTATCGAGCAGCTCGTCGACCTTCTCGGGCGTGAGCTGCGCGTGCATGGTGTGGTTGTTGTGCAGGCACATCGGCGCGTCGCCGCAGGCGCCCATGCACTCGCCTTCCTTCAGCGTGTAGCGACCGTCCTCGGTGGTCTCGCCGAAGCCGATGCCCAGTTTCTGCTTCAGATGCTCGCCCAACTCGCCCGCGCCCCGCAGCAGGCACGGCAGATTGGTGCACAGCGTAATCTTGTGCCGCCCCACCGGCCGGGTGTCGTACATGTTGTAGAAGGTGGCGACCTCGTAGGCGGCGATCGGCGGCATCTCGAGATAGTGCGCGACGTATTCGATCAGCTCGGGCGTGAGCCAGCCCTTCTCCGCCTGCGCGATGCGCAGGGCGCTCATCACCGCCGACTGCTTCTGATCGGCGGGGTACTTGGCGACTTCGGCGTCGATGGCCGCGAGCGACTCTTTTGACAGCATCAGCGGTCGATCTCCCCGAATACGATGTCCTGCGTGCCGATGATGGCGACCACGTCGGCGATCATGTGACCGCGCGCCATTTCGTCGAGCGCGGCCAGATGCGGAAAGCCCGGCGCGCGGATCTTCAGACGGTAGGGCTTGTTCGCGCCGTCCGAGACCAGATAGATGCCGAACTCGCCCTTGGGGTGCTCGACCGCAGCGTAAGCCTCGCCGGCCGGCACGTGCATGCCTTCGGTGAAGAGCTTGAAGTGATGGATCAGCTCTTCCATGTTGGTCTTCATCGACAGCCGGTCCGGCGGCGCCACCTTGTGATTGGCGGTGATGACCGGGCCGGGGTTCTTGCGCAGCCAGTCGACGCACTGTCTGACGATGCGGTTGGACTGGCGCATTTCCTCGATGCGCACGAGATAGCGGTCGTAGCAGTCGCCGTTGGTGCCGACCGGGATGTCGAAATCCATGTGGTCGTAGACTTCGTAGGGCTGCTTCTTGCGCAGGTCCCACTCGACGCCGGAGCCGCGCAGCATCGGGCCGGTGAAGCCCAGCGCCTTGGCGCGCTCGGGCGAGACGACGCCGATGCCGACGGTGCGCTGCTTCCAGATGCGGTTGTCGGTGAGCAGGGTCTCGTACTCGTCGACGTAGGCCGGGAAGCGGTTGGTGAAGTCTTCGATGAAATCCAGCAGCGAGCCCTGGCGGTTCTCGTTCATCGATTTCAGCGTCGTCTCGTTGCGCGTGTGCTGCGCGGCGTACTGCGGCATCGTGTCCGGCAGATCGCGGTAGACACCGCCCGGCCGGTAGTAGGCCGCGTGCATGCGCGCACCGGACACCGCTTCGTAGCAGTCCATCAGGTCCTCGCGCTCGCGGAAGGCGTAGAGAAAGACCGTCATCGCGCCTACGTCGAGCGCGTGCGCGCCCAGCCACAACAGATGGTTCAGGATGCGCGTGATCTCGTCGAACATCACGCGGATGTATTGCGCGCGCTCGGGCACCTCGATACCGAGCAGGCGCTCGATCGCCATCACGTAGGCGTGCTCGTTGACCATCATCGACACGTAGTCGAGCCGGTCCATGTAGGGCACGGACTGGATGAAGGTCTTGTGCTCGGCGAGTTTCTCGGTGGCGCGATGCAAGAGGCCGATGTGCGGGTCGGCGCGCTGGATCACCTCGCCGTCCAGTTCCAGCACCAGGCGCAGCACGCCGTGCGCGGCCGGATGCTGCGGACCGAAGTTCATCGTGTAGTTGCGAATCTCGGCCATCAGCGGTCGCCCCCGTAGCTTTCGTCGCGTACGATGCGCGGCGTGACCTCGCGCGGCTCGATCGACACCGGCTGGTAGATCACGCGCTGCTGGGTCGGGTCGTAGCGCATCTCGACATGGCCCGAGAGCGGGAAATCCTTGCGGAACGGAT
>Ga0228535_1002723_pt1 | contig 15579 bp, 10 predicted proteins | sample SJ1metagenome_FD_168457 | JGI IMG/M metagenome (GOLD analysis project Ga0228535, IMG submission 168457) | Enriched culture of PCE-dechlorinating microbial communities from Ithaca, New York, USA - SJ1 | ecosystem: Engineered > Modeled > Simulated communities (microbial... > Unclassified | place... | reverse complement strand
TTGGATTCCCTGGAACTACCGGGACACGCTCGCCAAACAGGTGGCCCCCCAACCCATCTGATCCCCGGCCCCATGGTCGCGGGTCGCCTTCAAAATTTCAGATTTTGCAGGTGCGCCGAAAGGACACCAATGATCGGATCGGCCTCTGTACGTACCTGATCGATTTCTTCCTGGGAACGGTAGACACGCTGGTCATCAGCGTTGGTGTGATTGGAGAGACGCTCCACATCAAAGATGACGATTTGTGGTTGTCTGTGAGCTCTGACTTCGGCCACGATCCCGCCGAAATGGGACATTGCCGATGGGACATCCCAGCCTGTCACGCGCGTTACGCGAATGCCGTAGAAGGACTCTGGCTCTCCGTCCGGATAGGAAAAGAACGTCCTTTTGGGAGTCTTCGTGGAAATGGCATAGCCATTGTTCTCCACCACGAACACGACAGGCAACCGATCCCGTACCGCATGAGCGATCGCTTCAAGCACTTCACCCTGTTGAGACATGCCGTCCCCGAGCGAGCAAAGCACAAGGGGATGAGCAGCCTGGTCGCGAATCACCGAGGCGATGCCGACGGCTTGAAGGGCACTGTTGCCAACTGGGCCGACGATGGTCAGAACGTGATGCGCGAACTCCTTCAGACGTGCGGAACACTGTCGCGCCAGGGAATGAGAAGGCACTTTGCAGAATAGACTCTCGAAGAAGCTGTCTGGCGCGATGCCGTGTGCCAACATAAGAGCCTTATCGCGATAGTGACAGTGAAGCCAGTCTTGTTCGATAAGATAGGGCGCCAAAGCCACGATGCCTTCGTGCCCGGCCCCGGATATATGAAATGTTGCAAGCCCCTTATGTATGTACTCCTCCTCGATGGTATCAATCTCTCGTGCCGTGATCATATATCGATAGAGATTGAGCAGCGTCGCATACCGGGGTGGGACAACGGGAGCAAGCCCCCCGGTGCCCACCCTTGGCTGCGGTATGAGATCTGCCCGAATAAATGGATCCACCGTTTTCATATTCTCTGCTCATCCGCCTGGAACACGGGAAGTGTGTGCATTCCTGTTTCTCCTGCCTTATTGCGACGATTCAACCGACGAGGTTAAACCATTATCGAGCCAACGCCTCTCGCTCAGGTCTTGCGGACGACGACATAGGCTATGTTGTTGTTGGCGCCCGTGAAAACCTCAGGCTCCGGCAGATTGTGGTCCTGAAACAGATCCCGCAGGGCCACCTGATCCCGGTAGACGAGCTTCCAATCCATGAACGCCTCCATATAGGCGGCATCGGAGATACCGGGGACAAAGTTGGGGACCATGACTTGGCCTCCCGGTCTTGTCATTGCCAGCATGCGTGCGACGAGCCGCCTCGCCACCTCCGGTTTGAGGTAGTCAAACAGCCCTGTTGCGTACACGAAGTCGAACATGCCGAGAGACTCGGAGTCAGTAAGGACGGCTCGGATATCACTGCGGATACTCGTCACGTTGTAGCGCCCATACTGATTGTCGACCAAAGCCAGAGACTTGGGGTCCTGATCGAGTGCAACAAGTTCCCCAACGACCCCGTCCCGTATGGCGAATGACAAAGCTGCCTCCCGGAGATGACCACAGGCCAGTGACAAGATCCGAGGTGATGTAACACGGGAGGCAACTGTGTCGATCAGGTTGGCAACAATCTGACGCCGTTCCCTCACGGCAGCTGCCGCGGGAAGGGCGTGGACACAGGCATAGAGGCGATTGCCTATGTCGGAGGCCATGGCGAGACCCACCTTGCCCTCAGTGAAGCCGTAGATGTAGTCAATGGTGACGGCGTCTCCCGGATACCCTCTCGGTTTGTGGTAGGCCCGGAACGTCAAAGGATCCTGATAGAGTAGTGCCGCCACCGGGTGCTCCAGACACACGTCCCTGATGTACCGATCCCACTCATCGGGTTCCAGTACGGAACGTATCCGCTGCAGGCCTGCGCAGAGCAGTCCGAAGCCACGAGCCACCTCGCTGCCAAGCATGTGTTCCTGGGCCATGTCCAGGAAAGCATGCTCAGTTGCGCCCGGATACTCGCACTCGATAGGGGTGCCAACTCGTTCGCCGGTGAGAGTCAACATGGTACTGTCCTTTCCAATTGCGTTGCTGTTTCCTCCACCCTTCATGACAGACTCACGCGTTTGTCTGTCATTCCACCCATAAGTACAAAGGAAGACCGGGAATCTACCCATGCCTGTGAAATAAAACTTCGGTCTTGTCGTCGGTGAATGACGAATTCACATGAGCGGTGTTTCAGCGAGACACGCTGAAGGCGGGTACAGAATCAGCAGGCCAACTCAGAGACTACCTGCAACCTTGCCTTTCGCATCCTGGCAGTACGTATGTGCTTTCAGGAAGAAGCCTTTGAGTTCAGGTAGAACCCACGTTGTCTCTGTCAAGGAGTGAAAATACTGAGCCAAGTCCGTCCACGAATGCCTGCTGATCTTCACATCGTGGAAGAGCAGAGCGTTGGCAATTGCGGCATAATAGAGGACCAAAAATGCATCGCTCTCCACTTTTGACGTCGCGGCGGTTCCCGATTCCTTGGCAAAATCCTTTATCCGTCGGATCGCAGAGATATCGGTGTGCGGATTCTGCACCAACTCGCCAATCGGTTGCCCGGCGACAGAGCTAAGGCTCTCTGATTGTCCTCTCAACAAAGGTGGTAATGCGTCCTTTGTCAGCGGGGAAACGGGAAGTGTACCGGCCAACATATCGTAGAGGATATCGGTTCGCCTCTCGTCTTCATCCACATCTTCCAGGTCTTCGGCTGGTGACAGACCCAGCGAGAGCAAACGCGTCTTGTGTTCAGATGTTAGACTCAGATCTTGCTTCGGACTGTCTGGTTGCTCAGTCACAATCCACATCCTCGAATCTGTAGGTAGTTGAGATTTGGCAGTTGCTCCGGCCGCCAGCCCGGACGTACAGTTGCCAATTCCTCCATACATAAGTACAATCGCGTCGGATAGTTATCCCCGGCTACCTCGAAAACGATTTGATGAACTCGCTGATTTCTAGGTCCACTTCCGTTTCCGTGTCTGCCAGTGTTCGTAGATGCCGTCGTAGGATCTCGCGAAACCGTCCTTTTAACTTGGATATCGTCTTATACCCCTTCGCGGCATCAGAAAAGCCGCACTTCGCACAAACCGCGGCCATTTCTCTCTTCCCCTCGCCGGCACGAGATTCCAGCAACCATCCACGAAACAGCTGCCAGTGCCCATCCCTTCCCTTCCTGCGACATTCCGTTTCAAGCTCCTGCAAGGTCCGCTCCAGAAGTGCATCTGCCCAGGTCCGGTTGAACTGGGCTTCGGCCGTGTCTGGTGTCGATGGTTCCACGTCTGGCGGCCCGGGCGGGCGGTGGCTCGTTTTCTTCCTTTCAATGTTGATGACGTAGTTGCGAAGAGCAACGAGCAGAAAATTCCTGAATCGGCCCTTGGTCCGATCGGCTCGGCGGACGAACTCTTGACCCAACACTCTCTCCGTGAAGAAACCCTGCACCAGATCCTTCGCATCTTCGTTCGAGAATCCTCGGCCTCGCAGGTAAGCATATAGAGGCTTCCAGTACCGCTCACAAAGCTCAGCAAGAACGGCCTCACGTCGCCCACAGTCGGCGAGTTTCGTCCATTCCGTGAGTGGAAACTGCCTCTCAGAGCCGCCGAGTGATGTATGGCCACTGTAATCCGACATACTCTTACAACCCAGGTGCCGAATGGGACTTCGGCCCTCTTCCCAAATTTCCGTCAACACGTTCAGTATACACGCAGCATCCGGCCGCAACCATGTGAAAATTGTCGGAATTCGTCCCTGTTCGAGTGGGAGGCTCCCAGATTCTCGATGGGAAACCCGGGCAAATATCGGGCTAAACGTTGTACTCAACTGCAGAAGAAGGAAGCCACTGCTTTGTTTCTACTACTTGTCTTGACTGCTCTGTTGGAGACGGTGTTATGTGCAGACCACACGAGATCAGCAGAAGCGCAGGTGTGTCATGGATGACCTTGAGCGTCTTGTGCGCAGGCGCCCTTGGCGTCCCCCCGTTGCCCACACACCAAATAGATGGAAACACCGGTGTATGCATCACGCCTACAGCGTACTTCGCAAACCCGCCCGAGGCAAATGAGGTCTTCGGTGCGCCGAGCATTTCGGGCACATATGCTTCCGTCGGCGAGAAGGACTTCCAGGCATTCGTTATCACAGAAAACCTCTGGGGCAGGGCAGAAATCGGCTATTCGCTGGAGCGAATCGGTTTGGGTGAATGGCCTGGTATGGTGAGAGCAGCGACGGGTCTTCGCGTGCAGGAGGACGCATCGCTTCACAACTTCAATGCGAGAGTGCTGATCCTGGAGGAAGAGAGGTCGAAGAACATCGCGCCGCCCGCAATCAGCCTCGGCGCACACCTCAAGTACCACCAGGACCTCGATGAGATCGACGAACAGCTCGCCGGAACGTGTGATACTCTTGGCGCCGACCACGACACAGGCATCGATTTCACCGTCACGGCCACGAAGACGATTGCCCATTGGCTGCCCAACCCCTTGATTATCTCAGCGGGCTTGCGCAATGGCGACGCCGTTCAAACCGGCCTGTTTGGCTTCGCGGGCGAGCGCCGGACCACTTTCGAGGGCAGCGTCATTTACTTCCTGAAGGACCGACTCCTGATCGCAGCCGAGTATCGTCAGAAGCCTAACCTGATCCACCCGTGTACGGCAGGCGGCGTTCCCCTGGTCAAGCCCGAGAATGACTGGTGGGACATCTGTCTCGGCTATGTTGTCAACGACCACATGACGATGGCTGCCGGCTATGCCAGTTTCGGCAATATCCTGAATGACCGCGAAGACTGTGTCTTTGCAGTCCAGGTGAAATACGAATTCTGAGATAACTTCGACCGGGAGCCATCCGAGGAAGTCAATTCAGCCGTAGGATCGCACCCGTGTGATCCGCGAGACGACCGGACGCCCGCGAGTCTGAGCCAGGAACTCCAGGCCCAATCACCGACGCCGCCAGTGGTAACATGCCGCGGGAACCTGACGGTCCCCAATCACCCAATCGCCCTCTTGCAGGGTGCTCAAGATCGAGTGGCCAAGGCACCTTCGTTGTCTCGATAGCCGACGAGGGTGCAGGAGATTTCTCTCTTGCATCGCAGGCGAGGGCGGCCACAGCAATCCCAGTCGCCAATCCGTATCTTGTACGCCTCCATCTGTTCTTCTGGTCGTGGTGTTTCGCATGGTGATCCTCCTTTCCAATCGTCTGGTTTCTTTCTTCACGCTGCGTGACGGACTCGCGCCTCTGTCCATCAGTCCACCTATAAGTACAAAAGAAGACCGGGACTCTACCCATGGCCATGACAAGAACGATGGTTTCCTCAAAGTGGATAAGTGAGTCGCTGAGTTGTGCCTGGTCAATCCCTCAAGGAGCCACTGCCAGAACTGTTCCCATCTGAGCCGAAGGTCCGCCAATCTGCACTCCATCGCTCAGGGGATTTCGTGGCGGGATTGCCTGGAAAGAGTTGACGCAGACGACCGGGAGACTATGCTATCCCTTGGCTGCATTTCGTCACCGGGATTGACTAACTTGTTTCGGTCCGAGCATATGGGTGCCGACGCAGAACAACATGGTGATCCTTTGGGCCCAAAAGATCCGTGTTTCTCCGCCTTTGAAGCGATGTCGGTAGAGAGACCCGGGACACAAATCGGCCGCTACAAGCTCCTTCGCGTCTTGGGCGAAGGCGGCATGGGGATGGTCTATTTGGCCGAACAACAGGGCGAGATCAGGCGCATGGTCGCCTTGAAGGTCATCAAGCCAGGCATGGATTCGGCACGGGTCCTGGCCCGCTTTGAAGCGGAACGCCAAGCTTTAGCCCTGCTGGATCACCCCAACATCGCCCACGTCTATGATGCCGGCACGACCGGCAGTGGCCGGCCGTATTTCGCGATGGAATATGTCAAAGGTATCCCCATCACCGAGTACTGCGACCGGTACAACTTGAATACGACAGAGCGGCTGAGACTATTTATTCCGTTGTGTCAGGCCACCCAGCATGCGCACCACAAGGGCATCATTCACCGGGACATCAAGCCCTCCAATGTGCTCGTGATGCTGCACGATGAGAAGCCGATTCCGAAGATCATCGACTTCGGCGTGGCCAAGGCCCTGAATCAGCGTCTGACCGAAAGGACTGTGTTTACCGAACAGGGCCAGGTCATTGGCACACCGGAGTACATGAGTCCGGAACAGGCGGAGCTCACAGGCTTGGACGTGGATACGCGCACCGATGTCTATTCGCTTGGCGTGGTTTTGTATGAGCTGCTGACCGGCTTCACTCCCTTTGACCCGCAGGAACTGCGGAGCAGAGGCTACGCCGAAATGCAGAAGATCATCCGTGAGCAGGACCCGGTCAAGCCCTCGACGAAGCTGACGACGCTGGGCGGCAGACTGGAGGACGTTGCCAGCCATCGCAGTGCCACAGCGGACCAACTGCGAAAGTCCGTGCGGGGCGACCTGGACTGGATTGTGATGAAGACGCTGGAGAAGGATCGGACGCGTCGCTACGAAACCCCCAACGGTCTGGCGGTGGACTTGGAGCGTCATCTGAACAACGAGCCCGTTCTGGCTCGTCCACCCAGCAAGCTCTACCGCTTCCACAAGCTGGTACGGCGAAACAAGGCGGTCTTTGCCGCAGTCGCGGCTGTGGCTGCAGTGCTTGTGCTCGGAGTGCTTGTGAGCACGTGGCAGGCCGTTCGTGCCACAGAAGCGAAGCATGCAGAAGGTCGCTTGCGCGAGCAAGCCTAGGCCAAGGAGCTGGCCGTGCGCCAACTGGCCTACGCCTCGGATATGAGCCTGGCGCAACAGGCGCTGAAGATGAATGACTTGGGCCGCGCTCGACAGCTGCTGGAAGACCACCGACCTCGACCGGGGGAGACCGATTTCCGCGGTTGGGAGTGGCGGTATCTGTGGCAGGAATGCCAGAGTGACGCCCTGGACGAGTTGCATCGCTATCCGCCCTCGGCCTACTCGGTGGCGTATTCCCCCGACGGCCAGGTGCTGGCGGTGGCTGGGGACGATCAGCAGTTCGTCGATCTCTGGGAGGTGCCGGGGCACAAGCGCATCACCACCCTGCAGCCGAAAGAGGGTAGCCTTGTAGCGTTCTCGCCGCACGGCGAATGGCTGGCCACGGACGCGAGCAACCAGATCCAACTCTGGCGGACCGACACGTGGGAGTTGGCGCACCGGCTCCCCCTTCCCGAGGGGGATAAGGTGCTGGTCCTCAAGTTCTCGCCGGACGGAAAATGGCTGGCCGGAATCAGTTTTTCGAATCGGGTCCAGGAAGTCGTGGTGTGGCAGGTGAGTCAATGGACCGTCGTGCATCGCCTGCGCGGCGGAAGGTTCCAGTCGTTCTGGAGCGCGCTGGACTTTTCCCCCGACGGTAAGGCCCTGGCTATCGGCGATGCCAATCAGCGTCTTCAGGTCGTTGACCTCGCCAGCGGAACCACGAAGTTCAGCATCCCGCAGGCCCACTCGGAGGGCATCACCGCCTTGGCGTGGTCGCCGGAAGGTTCCATAATTGCCAGCGGCAGCGGGTTTTCAGGAGGCACGATCCAACTGTGGAATGCCGCCTCCGGCAAACCCCTCGACGGACTGGAGGGGCACACCTCCTGGATCTGCGAGCTGGTCTTCTCCGTGGATGGTCGGCGGTTGTATTCCGCCAGCGGCGACCAAACCATCCGGATCTGGGATGTAGCCCAGCGGCGGTGTCTGGCCATCCTCCGTGGCAGCGGCCATGAAGTCTACGGACTGGCGCTTTCGCCAGACGGCAAGAGGCTGGCGAGCGCCTGCAAGGATGGTACCGTCGCCTTCTGGAGTGCCCTGCCACACCCTGAAGAACAGCAGCCGCGACGGATCGCACTGGGACGCTATGGCCGGCCGGCCTTCGCTCCGGACGGCCGAGTCTTGGCGGTGCCATGCAAGGGGACCGTCAGCCTGTTCGATCTCGCGACACTGGCAGAAATTGAGCGGCTCCCGGCGTTGGGCGCCGAGGTCTTGCTGGTCGCCTATTCGCCCGACGGAACCCTGTTGGCCAGCCAGGGCGACAGCGGAAAGATCCGGGTGTGGTCCTGCGCCGAGCGGCGCCTGCTGCGGGAGCTGGAGGGCCATGAGTCCTTCGCATACCTGCTGCGTTTCCAGGCCGACGGCAGGCGGTTACTCTCCGCAGATAGCACCGGCAAGGTGATCTGGTGGGATACGCTCACGTGGCAGCCGGCCGGCCCGCCCTTGGTGGTCCCGTTTGTGGGGGGCTGGGATATTGCGCCCGAAGGTCGCCTCCTGGCCCGAAGCGACGCGGACGCTCTGCGCTGGTTCAGCGCCACTACTGGAGAGCTCCTGGAAACGACGCCGGGCCCTGGGCCTTCGGCGTCCCGGGTGGCCTTCTCCGGCGACGGTCGGGGCGTCGCTGGCGCCTCCGAATACGGAACGGTAACGCTTTGGGATCGATCTTCGTTCGAACGGGTCGCCACCTTCCAGGGTCACATGCAGGGAGCGCATGGGGTGGCGTTCTCCCCCGACGGTCGCCGACTGGCCACCGGGGGCGGGACCAACAACGACGTTGTCAAGCTCTGGGATTTGTCCACGCACCGCGAGCTTCTGACCCTGGGGGGACAGGGTTCAATGTTCATCGTGGTGACCTTCTCACCCGACGGCCGCTGGCTGGCGGCGTGCGGCTACCACGGCGAGTTCCATCTCTGGCGCGCCCCGTCCTGGGACGAGATCGAAACTGCCCCGAAGAGACCCCCGATCGAGCCGCTGCGCTGACCGTTCGGGGACGGCTATATCCGGCAGCCAAAACGCGTGCAGAACCAGTCATCATCCCGGCAGCGCAACTCCTGCAACTGACGGCGCCGGCTCAGGGCGTCACTCTGCCGGAGCCAACCCATCGTCTCGTCAAAGCCGGGCGCGTTGCGGTAGTATTGGAGCACTCGTTCCAGGCGCGCGTCCGACAGATGCAGCGTGGCCAACCGCAGGCGGTTATAGAGTATCTTTGGAACCTGGACCTCGTAGGGGAAACTATCGCGGAAGAGGTGGTAGACCACGCTCTGCGGCTGCACCAGAACGTCATATCCCATCAACCAGCAACGCAGCGAGAGCTCCTCGTCCTCACTGCCCCAGCGGGTCATGCCCGGGTCATAAGGCCCCGGTCCCTCAAACGCGGCCTTCCGCATGGCCTGGCAACAGCCGGTCAAGAGAGGCACCGGATACGGAGTGTTCCCGCATTGCCCCAGCCACTCGACCTCTAAACTTGCGTCACGCCAGCTCAGGCCCCAGCCGCGGGCCTCTCCGCCGTAGCACATTGTCGCCACCGCCGGGCCTACCATGCCCACGCCGGGCCGGGCAAAAGGCTGAATCAGCCCGTCCATCCAATGGGGCGGCGTGAAACAATGAGCGTCTAGGAATACGAGAATCTGGCCGGAGGCACATGTGGCCCCCAGATTGCGTGCCCGGGCAATACCCAAGCCTTTCGCTCGAACCACGCCTACGCGGCGGTCGTGGCCCACGGCCTCGGCCAGACGGTCACCGCTACCATCCGTCGAACCGTCATCCACGACAATGATCTCCAAGTCCGGATGGCCGGTGTTCTTCAGGACACACCGGACCGTGTCCACCAGATTCTCACCTTCGTTGTGAGTGGGGATCACGATGCTGGCCCGATCCACAGGCTTGGTCATGGCATCCGATTCCCTAGCAACAAATGGCGTGCTTCAAAAATAAGGCCCATGGCCTTCACCTCCGAAGAGTCCAAGACCTCAGCCACATGCTTAGCGTCCGCCGAGGCGAGGACAGCCAGATTCTCCATCTGGGCGGCGGTCAAGAGCCGAACGTATTCCGGATCGATACCCTGGAGCTCACCCACGGATCGGTCTGGGAAATTCTCAGGCTTGAACCCTATGACCATTAGTCCGATGGGAGGTATGGTCGGCGGCGGCGGGGTGGGTCCTCCCGTAGGCCTGCAGGTGGGAGATCTGCTCGGTGGTGGCGGCGGCGGGGTGGGTTCTAGCGTAGGTCTGCCCGCGGCAATCCCCGTTGAACACGCCCACCACACAATCGTGACCTCCTGGTTGGCGAGCTGCTGCACCTCGAGATGGATGTCAAAGAAGCCTGTTGACTGCTCGACGTTGGCATAAAAGCGACCGTCTTTTCCAAGAAGATCATCCAGAGGGCTATACTGAATCGGCCCACTTTCGCCAACCCGGAGGCCCAGATACACATAATATGCCGCGCCTCCAAATCCCGGATTCTCTCCTTCGACCACGACGACACCGTTCTTATCGAGCGTCTTCCGAACCTGCCCCGCAGCCCAAATCCCCTGCTTACCAGCCACACGCGGCCCTTCACCGCTTCTTCCGTTCATGTCATTCCCTTTCAAGAATCACGTTTTGTATAAACGACGAGTCTCGCCACGGTAATGCCGGTCACATGGAGTATCGGGGCAGTGAGGATGCGAGACTCCTCATAGACCGGCAGCAACAGTCTGTCCGTAGCTTTCGCGTCCCCCCGTTCGATGGCATTCAAGATGCGTGTCACATCACTCATGCCGACTCCCCACCGTTATGCCTCTGTGATGGGGGTATTCTCTCATGAACGAGGGGAAAATGCAAGCGTCCTGGAGGACATGCCACCCTTACAGGTCGTTGCCGTCCAGTCCGGTCAGGGAAGGGGCCGGCGGTTCCGTTGCCCGCCGGCCCGGTTCCAAGTGTTTGGGTGTCAACGGTTTGCAGAAGGGCCAACGCAGATTCAAGTTTGAAGTGTCAAGTTCGAAGCAAGAAGCGACGGGCATCGGATCTTCGTCCTCCTCACTTGACACTTGACACTTCACACTTCCAACTTCTCCTTCCCAACGCCCTACGGCCTCACGACCCGGCTGTAGATCCGCACGTCGTCGATCAGGCCGAACGTCAATGACAAGGCGTCATTTCCCTCCGCTCTGTTCATGGCGTCGTTGCCCAGGATCGGTCGGGGATGTAGAAGAACCGCACCTCCGCCAGGCCGATCTGTGCTACGGGGCCCCAGTTGGCCTCGATGCTCAGCTTGACATACTTCGCCAAGACCCCGCCGAAGTTGACCGTGGTGTTTGGTTTGTAGGCGGGTTCACCGGGCGCCCTGGCGAATTCCGGCACTTCATCCAACGTCGTCCAGGTTACGCCGTCGACGGAGTACGCGATTCTGACCATCTTGGCGCCAAAGCCCAGGATCGGCTCGACCAACTGGTTGGAGTTCCAGACCCACAGCTCATGCAGCGCGTAGACCTGGTCGAACTCAAACTGAATCCAGTGCGGCTTGGCGTTCGTACTGAGCCACATCGTACTTCCATCCGTCGAATGCCCGTCGTTCTTGTCAAGCCCCGAGCCATTCACGGTGTTTTCCGGCCCCATGCCTCTCTCACGGCTGGATGCCGTCGCCGCAATGTTCTGGATCGGACGGGCAAATGGCTCAGTCGTGAATTTCAGGACAGGCCCTCGATAGATCATGGGCTCCAAAGACCCAATCACAACGTCAATCGAATCGACTCGCCAGTAATAGGTCCGACCGAACTCCAGAGGTCCTTCAGGGTCGTAGATGGTCTCCACTTGCCCCTCGCTGATCAGCACGCCACAGGGATCGTCCCGCGTGGCGTTGCTCACATCGTCAAACGAGGTCCCAAGGTATACATCATAGCTATCGGCGAATCCAGGACCCACCCAGCTCAGGACTGTATCACAGGAAACGTCCAAGGCCTGCGGACCGGGCGTCATCAGTTGTTCCATGAGCACACTGAGGTCCTTCTCGTTCACCACGCCATCGCCCCAGGCGAACGGACCGATGTCACACGGAGAGTTGCTCTTGCCCCAATCGGCCACCAGTAGGGCCATGTCTGCCGCATCGACCTCTCCGTCGCCGTTGAAATCTACGATGCGGATAATGGGTGCCTGCCAAATATCGTGGTCGCCATACCCACCGGGACGCGACGAGTCCCAGTAGAGCATTGACCCATCCGCTGACACGTGTACGAACTGCTCGAAACCGGGGCTGTTGATGCCAGGTCCGAGGTTAGTGGGCATATCCCAGGGACTCGATCGAGTCGCGCGCCTCGCCATATAGAGATCACCCTGCCCATATCCGCCGGGCCTCACAGAGTCGAAAAAGAGCACGAGATCATCAGCAGAAAGACTTGGGCGAGTGTCGTACGATGCGCTGTTTATTGCTGGCCCGAGATTGACCGGTTCTCCCCACGGATCGTTCTTCGTTGCCCGCCTCGCTACCCACAAGTCCGACAGACCATAACCACCAGGCCGGGACACTGCCCATTCGGAAAAATACAACTCCAGGCCATCGGAGGAAATTGCCGGACCCATTTCGTCCCCCGATGTGTTGACGAGCGGTCCCAGATTGCTCGGCGGCCCCCAATCACTGTCCAGCCTCTCCCGGCGCATCATCCAGAGGTCCAAGTTGCCGTACCCGGGGCGTAAGCTGTAGAGATCAGTAAAATAGATCTCCAGGCCATCCATGCTCACAAAGTTGGGTATGATCGGAATGGAATCGTAGACAGAGCCAGGGTCGCGGTCACCCCACCGTCCTAGGCTCGTGGGGGTGCCCCATGGATCCTCCTTCGTGGCTCGTGTCACCAACCAAGCCTCGGGAAGACTTTCAAAGGTCCCCTGTCTAAAGAACAACAGAGAAAGCCCATCAAGCGAGATTGTCGCCCCGTTCTCGATAGCGAGCGTGTTAATGGCTGTCCCAAGATTCACCGGTTCACCGAATACGAAATTCGCACGTGCAAACGGCCTGTCCGGACCCGCCAGGAAGAAAAGCGTAACCAAGGACATCACAGACAACGGACCCTCAAATAGTTTCATCTCACACCTTCCCTTCTGCCCAAAGGCAACAGACATCATCGGAATCCCATTCACAGGTCTTTCTGCAGAAAAAACAATTTCACAATCGAATAGCAAGTGGATGACACGCCGAAGGTTGTGCGGCACTTTCGGGCACTGGACCGCGGACCACTGCCTCATGTCAATACGGGCGTTTGCCTTGTCACCAATAGAATCGTAGTATTGCGCCCGACTGGAGTAAGCGTAGGCGTCCTGCGGGTCGCCCTCGATCCTGCGGTTGTAGAAGGCCAGCATCTCGCGGAGGTGTTTATCGAGAGTCTGGCCCGGCCCCATCGCTTCGGAAGTCGGGACATCGGAATAGAGGGGAAGGCTCCACACCTCCTGATGCGGCGTGCCCAGGCAGAAGGTCAACTCCGTTGCTACAGGAGACCAGCAGGTCCCTGTGATCTGGCCATCAAGGACTCTCCGGAACTCTTTCCTCTGGAGATCGTAGAGCCAAAGACCAGTGGGGTCTCTCTCGGGGTTGCCCCCGCCCAAGCAGACTTCGTTGCCTGTGGGCGACCAGCCGGTCACACCCCAGGTCATCGAGGGCATCCTGCACTCTGCGATGGTTTCCTGCGAAGCCAAGTCCTTGATCTTGAGTGATCCGCCTTCGAAGCAAGACACGTACCGATTGTCCGGCGAGACCGAGGGCAGGACATACGACCACTTCATGATCGATTTCGGCTCGTTTGCCTGATCCGCAAGGGATATCTGCGAAAGCGTGCCGTCTTTGCGCGACAGGTAGTAAAGGCTTGCAGAGTCGCTGGCCCAGGAGGGCCAACTGCCCTGGGCTAATCGCCGGGGCGCGGTGCCATCGGCCTTCATGATCCAGAGTTCTTCATCTGTCTCTGGGGGCCGTTGGCTGCCGGGCGCGGGAGTCAACAACTCTTCCAGCCGCAAGTTCTGACGGTCTCGAATGAAAGCGATGCACTTGCCGTCTGGGGACCAGCGCGGGTCCTTGCCGGGGACGATCAGGAGGTCCGTCTCCTTTGTCGCGGGATCGAAGATCGCCACACCACTGTAGCCTTGCACCCCCAGACTGAAGGCCAGCTTCTTGCCGTCTGGCGACCAGCGGGCGCTGAACCCGTCCGTCGTCAGGCGATGGGCGCCCTTGGCTACGAGGCTGCGATAGGTCTCCTCCGCTTCTACCATCGGCAGGAAGGCCGCGCCCGTGGGCTTTCGCTCCGGCAGATGCCACGACCGTCCAGATTCCAACGTATCAAAGACGTACTTCGCGCACCAGTCGCGGAGTTTCTGGCGGGCCTCGTGACCGGGGGCGATGATCTCACGGAATAGGGCAGTGGCCATGTCGTATTCGCCCAGAGCGGTCAGGGCCGCGAATTTGTGGTATTGCAGGGGTACAACGTCTTTCGAAGCCGTTTCGGCCTCGGCAATGACGCGCTCGTACTCGCCCATCCGCAGGAAGGTCTCGGACTGCTGAATCCGCAGATCGACATATTGCGGCTCATCGCTGGGCGTCAGGGCAATCGCCAGGGAAAAGTCCGCAATCGCCTCGGGATAGCGCCCCAGTTCCCGCCACGCCTTCGCACGCAAGGAGTACCCCAGCGGATCACGTGGCCGCAGAACCGTCATAACCAGAGCGTCATCGCGTAATCGGTCGTACTTCCTGGAGGCGTAGTATGTATAGGCGCGGAGGCGTCGAGATTCGTAGTGCCCCGAATCAAGCTCCAAGGCCTTGTCGAGCGAGGCAAGCTGCTCTTTCACGGTGAGCGCCGTCATCGCCCGCAGGAAATACGCCTCAGCCGTTTCCGGCAGCATCGCCTCGGCCTTCTTGCGGTGCTCTTCGATCTCTTGGAGTTTCTGCGCGTCCGGCGAGCCACTCTCCCAGAGGATACGAGCCAGGAGCGAATGGGCGGCGCCGGCAACCTCAGGCTTCTCATCGAGAAGGCCACCCAGCACCGCCATCGCCTCTTTCGGCCGGCGATTGTCCACGAGGATCGTCGCCTCCAGGAGGCGGGCCTCTGGCCCGACGTGTTTGCTCTCGCGGATCGGGTTGATCGTCGCCAGAGCCGCTTCGCGTTCGGCCTTGGCGTATTGCTCGCGGGCCTGGGACAGGATGCCCCTGTGCTTGAAGCCTTCAGCCTCCGCCAGTTGCGCCCGGTCTCGGTTCCACATCGATAGCATAACGCCGGCCGCAACCACGATCACCGCCAGGGCAACAGCCGCGAGAACCTGGGAGCGGTGTCTGCGGAGGAATCTTTCGACACGATACGCCACGCCGGGACCTCGCGCCAGGACGGGCTCATGCTCCAGATGCCGGCGGATGTCCTCGGCCAGACCGGAGGCGGTGTCATACCGCCGGGAACGGTCCTTTTCGAGGGTCTTCATGACGATCCAGTCCAGATCGCCTCGGACCTGTTGGTAGGGTGTGCGGGGCACACCTGTGGCACCCCCGCCCTCGGGGGTGACCCCAGTTCCCCCAGCCGAGGGCGGCTGTTTGGTTCCCCCAGCCGAGGGCGGCTGGGCTACGTGAGCGGTCCGAATCCGCGTCGATGGTTTCACCGGCTCCTGCTCGCGGATCACCCGCTGCATCTCGACGTAGCCGGCCTTGCGGAGTTCCTCCTCGCTGAATGGGGTCGTCCCGGTCAGGAGTTCGTAGAGCAGCACGCCCAGCGAGTAGATGTCGGTCCGGGTGTCGATATCCAGAT
>Ga0228535_1002722_pt1 | contig 15583 bp, 15 predicted proteins | sample SJ1metagenome_FD_168457 | JGI IMG/M metagenome (GOLD analysis project Ga0228535, IMG submission 168457) | Enriched culture of PCE-dechlorinating microbial communities from Ithaca, New York, USA - SJ1 | ecosystem: Engineered > Modeled > Simulated communities (microbial... > Unclassified | place... | reverse complement strand
GCCGGAAGAATATCTTCTTTTGTGATTTCAAGGAATTGTGAAATGGAAGTCCCCGGTTCCACAAAAAATACCCCTGTTTCTCCCTTTTCGCGGACAAGCTCCACCGCCCTGAAAGCGGGACCGGCCGTGGAAAGAATCGGATAGGAGATCGAGGTATTTGAGGACAGAAAAAAACTGATAAAGGGAATCAACGCCAGAAAAAGCGACAGCGAAATGATTCCCCTTATCTGATGACCGGTCATGCTTTGCCGGCTAGGATTTCCTTTCCAGATGAAAGGCGTCATGGAGCACCATCACAGCCAGTTCCGTATATTTTCGCTGGATCACGCAGGATATTTTAATTTCCGACGTGCTGATCATCTGGATATTGATGCCTTCGTCCGCCAGCGTCTTGAACATTTTAGCCGCCACGCCGGGATGGCTGATCATGCCCACGCCGATGACCGATACTTTGGCGACGTCATCGTCCACCTCTACTTTCTTGGCGCCGATCTCCCTGGCTGTCGCCTCCACGATTTTCTGGGCTTCTTTCATATCCTTTTTCGACACGGTAAAGGTCAGGTCCGTATACCCCTGCAGACTGACGTTTTGGATGATCATGTCCACGCTGATATTGCGCTCCGACAAAGGCGTGAACAAAGTTGCCGCAATGCCCGGCTTGTCCGGGATGTGGACAACCGTAATTTTCGCCTGATCGCGATCGTAGGTTACTCCTGACAGTACTTCTCTCTCCATCTCTGCATCCTCCTTCGTTACAAGTGTTCCGCCTTCATCGGAAAACGTTGATTTGACATATACGGGCACGTCGTATTTTTTGGCCATTTCCACCGAACGGGGCTGGAGCACCTTGGCGCCGGTCATGGCCATTTCCAGCATTTCGTCATACGAAACTCTGTCGAGCCGTCTGGCTCTGGAGCAGATATTGGGATCGGTGGTATAAACGCCGTCGACATCCGTGAAAATATCGCACCGCTCCGCGTTCAGCGCCGCGGCCAGCGCAACCGCGCTCGTGTCTGAACCGCCCCGCCCCAGCGTCGTGATGTTGTTTTCCTCATCCACCCCCTGAAATCCGGCGACGACAACAATGCTGCCTTTCTTCAATTCGTGCGCGATGACGTCCGTATCGATCATGGAAATCCGGGCTTTCTTGTATGCTTTGTCCGTGAGAATCTTCACCTGAAATCCCAGAAAGGAACGAGCCCGGTATCCCATCGCATTGAGCACAATGGACAACAGCGAGATCGTCACCTGCTCTCCCGTCGAGATCAGAGAATCGTACTCCCGCTCATCGGGATTTTCGGCGGCGCTTTGCGCCAGGTCAATCAGCCGGTTGGTTTCTCCGGCCATTGCGGACAGGACCACAATCACGTCATTGCCCGCCTCTTTTTCGCGAATCGCCTTTTGCGCCACATTTTTTATCTTTTCCACGTTCGCCACCGATGTCCCGCCAAATTTCTGAACAACCAACCCCATATTTAATCCTCCCTGTTGAGATCTCTTACTAAATGACGAACCCTGTCCTGCGGTCCCTCGATACGGATGATCCTTTCATTTTCATGAACGTACACAATGGAAATCCAGATGGTTTCCGGCGGCAGGGCTTCGGCTATTTTTTCCGCCCACTCAATGGCCGTGACGCCTTTTCCGGAAATATATTCATCGTAGCCCAGATCGTCGAGGTCGCCCGTTTGATTCAGGCGGTACACGTCGAAATGAAAAAACCGGCACCGCCCAGGATATTCGTTGAGCAGGGTGAATGTCGGGCTCGTAATGGCATACTCCGGGCCGACGCCGAGCCCCCGGGCCAATCCTCCGGTGAAACAGGTTTTCCCCGCTCCCAGTTCTCCGCAGAGGGCAAAAACGTCTCCGTCCGTCGCCCTTTGTCCGATGGCCAGCCCCACGGCAAACGTCTGGTCGGCGTTTTCCGATTGAATTTTCACAAGAGCGTTTTTATTCTTCATGAAGCCTGTTTACCATTATCATGTCCTGATCATTTTTCCAGCAAAACCACTGCGGACGCGTAGTTTTTTGTATGGGTGATGCTCAGGTGGATCCGATTGACCCCGACGCCATCAAGATGCCGCCTGGCCCCGCCGGTGAGGCAAACGACGGGCTTGCCGCTGTCCTCGTTGACCACCTCGATTTCCCGCAACAGCACTCCCCGGCCCATCCCTGTGCCGATGGCCTTTAGAAACGCTTCTTTAACGGCAAAACGCGCTCCGTAATGCAAAGACGCCTGCGCGTGACGTCCGCAGTAGGCGATTTCCCGTTCGGAAAAAACCCGGGCCAGAAATTTTTCGCCCCATCGGGCAATGATTTTGTCGATCCGTTCGTTTTCCACCAGATCGACGCCGATGCCGTATACCATGATTTTGCCTCTAGGCGCGGAGAATCGCGTCCGTCATATCCGCGACTTTCCTCATCTCAGCCACGTCATGGACGCGGACAATCCGCGCCCCGTTCAGAACGGCCGCAACAACGGTAGCCGCCGTTCCTTCAAGTCTTTCCGACGGTGCGCCGCCCGTCACGCGGCCGATAAATGCCTTGCGCGACGTTCCGACCAGCAAAGGCAGCCCCAGCGTTTTGAGTTCGCCCAGTTTTCTGATCAACCGGCAATTGTCGTCGTAGGTCTTGCCGAACCCGATTCCCGGATCGACTGCCAGATGATCCCGGCTGATGCCCGCTGCTTCGGCCTTCCGGCAGGCTTTGTCCAGATAGGCGGTAATTTCACCCAGGAGATCATCATACGCGAGATCGCCGGTTTGCATGGTTCTCGGAGTTCCGCGCCTGTGCATCAGGACGAGCGCCGCCTGCGCGTCGCGGATGACGGACGCCATTTTCCCGTCTCCCAGCGCGCTCACATCGTTGATGATTTCCGCTCCTGCCGCCAGCGCCTGCCCGGCAACAGCCGCTTTGGCCGTATCGACGGACAGGGGAATGTTCAGCTTCGCCGCCAGGGTCTCCACAACCGGCGCGACTCTGGCGATTTGCTCACGGGCTGTGACCGGCTTGGCCCCCGGCCGCGTCGATTCTCCGCCGATGTCGATGATATCCGCGCCTTCTTCCGCCATCCGCAAGCCTCTTTCGACTGCTTTTTCCCGGTCCAGATAACGGTTACCGTCGGAAAAAGAATCCGGCGTCACGTTGAGAACTCCCATGATCAGCGTCTTTTCTTCCAGATCGATGGCGCGTCTGGCTGTTTTCCAAACAAGGCCCGGCGTGCAAATCCTTTCAAGCAGGGCTGTAAGCTCCCGGGCGGCGGCGGCCAGGCCGAACGGCTGTTTCTCAATTTTTCCCGCCAGCGCGCGGATTTGTTTTTGCGTCCCGATGAGCAGCACATCTGTAGCTTCAACGGCGCAGGCCACGCTGCCGCGCGCCACCGCCGCATCGGCCCCGAGCGACAGCATTTCCTGTTTTAAAATATTGGCCACTTTGCAGGATTGTTTCTCAAGCAGGATATTGAGCTGCCGCATTTTCGGCGCCATGGCGGCAATGCCGTAGGGATCCACTCCGATCTTCCGGAGAGCTTCATTTGCTTCACTGATGTCCTGAATTTCGACGATTCTCAATTTTTTCACACCGCATGATCGGGAATATGACGGGAATAGTTCACGGCTTTACTGTTCGGAAACGGGCGGCAGACACCTTTTCGCGGCGCCAGCCGCCCGTTTTCGGAATTCGAATCAAGAACAGATGCGGTCATACATCATGACAGGGACGTTGACGCCTGTCCGGCCGGCAGCGCATCGCCGATAATGGCGTCGATTTCGGAGCTGTTGAGCACTTCCTTTTCCAGCAGCTCTTTGGACATCCGGTGCAGAATTTCAATGTGTTCGCTGAGCAGCGACAGAGCTCTCTCGTAGTTCCGTTTCACGACGGAAACCACTTCGTCGTCGATTTTTCGGGCCGTTTCCTCGCTGTAATCCTTGTGGGTGGCAAACTCGCGTCCCAGGAAGATCTGCTCCTCCTTCTTTCCGTAACTGAGCGGACCCATGACTTTGCTCATCCCCCACTCGCAGACCATTTTCCGGGCCAGATTGGTGGCCCGCTCAATGTCGTTGCCCGCGCCTGTCGTGAAGTCTTTCAGAATCAGTTCCTCCGCGGCGCGTCCGCCCAGCAGGATCGCGATGTTGTTTTCGAGATACCGGCTGGGATAGGTATGCTTTTCATCAATCGGCAGCTGCTGGGTCAGGCCCAAAGCTCTGCCGCGCGGAATGATCGTTACTTTGTGAATCGGATCCGTTCCGGGAATCAGCCGGGCGACCAGCGTGTGGCCGGATTCGTGGTAAGCGGTGTTTCGTTTTTCCGCCTCGCTGATGACCATGCTCTTTCTTTCCGTGCCCATGAGTATCTTGTCCTTGGCAAACTCAAAATCGGACATGTTGACCTTGTCCTTGTTGAGCCGGGCGGCGTTCAGCACCGCTTCGTTGACCAGATTCTCAATATCGGCGCCGGAGGTTCCGGGCGTTCCCCGCGCCAAAATGGCGTAATCGACGTCATCGCCCACGGGCGTTTTACGGGCATGCACTTCGAATATCTTTTCCCGTCCCTTGACATCCGGCAGGGGAACGACCACCTGCCTGTCAAAACGGCCGGGTCGCAACAGCGCCGGATCCAGAACGTCCGGGCGGTTGGTCGCGGAAACCAGAATCACGCCTTCATTGGATTCGAAGCCGTCCATTTCGACCAGGAGCTGATTGAGCGTCTGCTCGCGCTCGTCGTGGCCGCCGCCGAGCCCCGCGCCCCGATGGCGCCCCACCGCGTCGATTTCATCGATGAAAATGATGCAGGGCGCATTTTTCTTGGCCTGGCTGAAGAGATCCCGCACGCGGGACGCGCCGACGCCGACGAACATCTCCACGAAATCGGAACCGCTGATGCTCAGAAAAGGAACATCCGCTTCTCCGGCGATTGCCCGCGCCAGAAGGGTTTTGCCCGTGCCGGGAGGCCCCACCAGCAAAAGCCCCTTGGGAATCCGTCCGCCCAGTTTGGTGTACTTTTTCGGATCTTTCAGAAAATCGATGACCTCTTCGAGTTCCGCCTTGGCTTCGTTAACGCCCGCCACATCGGCAAAGGTGACTTTTTTCGTCTTGTCGGTGATCAATCGGGCTCTGCTCTTGCCGAAAGACATGGCCTTGCCGCCGCCGGCCTGCATCTGGCGCATGAAGAATATCCACACGCCGATAAGCAGGAGCATGGGAAACCAGGAAATGAAAATCATGTACCAGGGATTTTCTTCCAGGGGTTTGGCCGTGATTTTGACTTTCTTTTCCCGGAACAGGGTGATGAGCTGATCATCTTTGGGAACATAGGTTTTGAAAGTACTTCCGTTGGCCAGTTTGCCCGTAACCGCGTCTCCCTGAATGGTAACTTCCGTAATTTCACCGTTGGACAGATGCGTCAGCATATCCGTATAATTGATGTCTTTTGAACCTGGCTTCTGCTGGTTGAACAATTGCCAGACCAGCAGGAAAATCAACAGCACCGTCAGGACCAGTGCTATGTTTTTTTGAAACGGATTCAATATCTTTCTCCTTAAATCAAAAGTGTTTGCCGATCTTTATAATAATATCCAATTTAACTCAAATATTTTCTTTGGAATCCTGCGGGATCCGGGCCGGCAAGCCGACTTCGAACACCAGAAGCGTCTTTGTTTCGGGTCTCACCTTGACCCGTTCGCTGACGTGCAGGTTTTCGATCCAGATGACGGATTCCCGGTCGGCCAGCAGGGCGAGGCCCTGACGCCCGGCCCGGGGAATTTTACGGTCGATCATCAGCTTTTTAATTTTCTGCGACCCCTTCGTGCCCAGCGGTTCAAACCGGTCTCCCGGCCGCCGATTGCGGACCACCAGAGGCTCACGGATTTTATCGGCGTCGAAATACCAGGAGGCCCCAGCCGGACATGGCGCCGTCCGACCTGCCGGCTCCATTCTGAAGGATAAAATAAGGCCTCTTTCCCTTAAATCAATAGTTCCGGGCACCGCCACCGGATACGCGTAATCAGCAGCCGCGGCGGCGCAGGGAGGTTCGATCACGACCGTTTCATACTCCCGGCGGGCGCCGAGCCCCCCCGGCAGCGAAACGGACCCGCCCGGAGACCGCGCCAGGGCCAGATCCGCCACCGCCGCGATATGGGCAAAGGAAAATCCCGCCCCGGAATCAGCAGTTCTTTCCAAAAGCTCTTTGATCAGCCGAAAGCGCAGCGATTCATGCAGGGATCGAAAAAACGTCACCGAAAAGGCTGCACGGCCTTGTTCCTGCCGGACAAAACCGCCGGCCGCCGCCTCGCGGAGAGAAGCGGCAATGAAATCGTCATCGCGGCGGACGATTTGCGCCATCCGCGCCAGGTTCTGTTCAATGCGCGGATTGAAGCGTTTCTTCAGAAGCGGCATCAATTCTTCGCGGATGCGGTTGCGCAGATAGACGGGGCTTTCATTGCTTTGATCATCGCGGTAGGTGAGACCTTTCTTGCTGAGATACACAAGAATTTCCGCGCGCGTCGCATCAAGAAGCGGCCGAATGTATCTTCCGTCGCGGACCGGCGCGATGCCCTTGAGGCCGTCCAGGCCGCTGCCGCGCAAAATATTGAGCAGGACCGTTTCCGCCTGATCCTGCAGCTGGTGCCCCAGCGCAATTTTTGTCGCGCCGACATCCGCGGCAACCCGATCCAGAAATCGATACCGCATCCGGCGGAAGTAGTCCTCCGGCGACGTGCCCCGGGGAACCGACGGATCGTGCAGCTTTTCCACAACGCACGAGAGGCCGAACCCTTCCGCCAGTTTGCGGCAAAAGTCCTCGTCTGCGTCGGAAAAAGAGCCGCGCAGGCCGTGATTGAAATGGGCGGCGACCGTTTTCAGCCGGTATTTTTCCGCAAGCTGCACCAGAACCGAAAGCAAAGCGCAGGAATCGGCGCCTCCGGACAGAGCGGCCACAACCGTGTCGCCCGAAGCCAAAAGCGCATGGCGCGCGATGGTTTGTTCGACCTTCCTCAGCAGGCCGTCATTGAAAGAGACCATGGATGTCCAGGAGATCCTCGCAATAATAGTCGGCGTCCATTTGCAGGAGCGTTTCCCGGTTTCCCAGGCCGTTGAGATAGGCGCAGGAAAGAATTCCCGCATTTTTCGCCACGGTAATGTCATTGACGCCGTCGCCGATCATAACGGCCTTGGCGGGCGCCACATTGTATTTTTCCAGAAGATAGTCGATCACCCGGGGATCCGGCTTCATGCAGGGTAGAGAATCGGCTCCGACGATTTCCATAAAATACCGGTCGATGTGCAGGCCCCGCGCAATGCTGACCGCCATCGACAGGCGTTTGTTGGTCAGAATCACTTTCATCTTGTGATTAAAAAACTTCAAGACCTCTTCGATATGCGGACAACACACGGTCCGGTCCAGGAGATGTTTCTCGTAATGTACGCTGAAGACGGCAAGCGCCTCGTCCAGACGGCCGGCGTCCTGCTCGCCCAGCGACCGCTCGAGCAGCTTGCGGATGCCGTCCCCCACAAAGCCGAGAATTTCTTTGTCGGGTCTGGGAGCAAGGCGCATGGCGGCCAGCGTGTGGTTCACCGATGACGCCAGGTCCGCTCCCGTATCGGCGATCGTGCCGTCAAAATCAAAGATCATCAAATCCACTTTTTTCATGACTGTCCCCCCGGGCTTGTATAGCCGAGAGCCCCGCCAAAAACAAGATTCTTTGTGGCTTGCCGCGTGAAATATCATTTGACGATGCGGTTCGGGTGTGTTAGGAACGCTCAACCGCTTGGATCACTTGTACGGACTGAGACGGGAGTCAATCATACTGTCGGAATACGGGTCTTCCTTACGCTGGGGAAGACCCTTTTTTTATGGATTGTAACGATGAAAAAAAAATACCCCCTGCAATTCGCCGTTATTGGAACAGGCATGGTCGGGACGGCCATCGGCTTTCTGCTCAAGAAAGCCGGCCACAACATTACAGCCGTGGCAGATGCCAGCGCGGCGCATCTGAAAAGAGCCAAGGCCTATATCGGCGCGCCCGCATTTTCCGATCCGGCCCGGGCAGCCGGTGAGGCCGGTTGCATCCTGATTACAACTCCTGACGACCGCATCGGCTCCGTATGCGCCGTCATCGCAGAAAAGTCCCCGCTTACCGGAAAAAAAGTTTTTCACATGAGCGGCGCCGGCGGACTGGATCTGCTGGCCCCCGCGGCCCGGGCCGGCGCTTTAACGGCCAGCATTCATCCGCTGCAGAGCTTTTCCTCAATCGACGGCGCCATCGCCAGCATCCCGGGCAGCTACTTCGGCGTCACGGCATCCGCCGGCGCTAAAAGGCTGGCCGCGGACATCGTGCGCGACCTTAAGGGCATTCCCATTCCCATTGCCGCTGAGCAAAAGCCCCTCTACCACGCAGCGGCCTGCATCGCATCGAATTACCTCGTCTCGCTCTTGAGCGTCGTCGAATCCATATATCAATCCATCGGCTTTTCGGAAAAAGACGCCCGCCGGGCTTACCTGCCGCTGGTGTACGGCAGTTTGAAAAATATTGAAAATCAAGGGTGCCCGAATGCACTCACCGGACCGATCGCGCGCGGCGATTCGGGAACCATCCAAAAACACATTGACGCCATGGCCCGCCACCTTCCCGATTTCGCGTCCATGTATGCCCACATGGGCGTTATCGCGGTAAAACTCGCGCGTGAAAAAGGAACGCTCGGCGCCGGCCAGGCAAAAACCATCATGGGGCTTTTGAAAGGAGAAAATTCATGAGCACACAAACCAAAATCACCCGCAAGACCACCTTCGATATCAGGAAAATGAAGCAGCAGGGCGAAAAAATTTCCGTCCTCACCGCTTACGATTACGGTACGGCCGTCATTCTGGACGAAAGCGACATCGACATTATTTTGGTCGGCGATTCGCTGGGCAATGTCATCCTGGGTTATGACACGACGGTTCCCGTCACGATGGAAGACATGCTGCACCACACGCGGGCCGTCGCCCGCGGCACGCGCAGGGCCATGGTCGTCGCGGATCTGCCGTTCATGTCCTATCAGGTGTCACACGAGGCGGCGCTTATCAACGCCGGTCGGCTGCTGAAGGAAGCGGACGCCCAGGCCGTCAAACTGGAAGGCGGCCGGGAGCATGCGGAACTGGTCCGGAAAATGACCGTCGCCGGCATTCCGGTCATGGCGCATCTGGGATTGACGCCGCAGTCCATTCACCAGCTGGGCGGATTCCGGGTTCAGGGCAAAAAGGAAGACGCGGCGGAAAAAATGATGCAGGACGCGCTGGCGCTGGAGGAGGCGGGCGCTTTTTCGCTGGTGCTCGAGTGCGTGCCGGGCAAACTGGCGGCGGACATTACGGCCGCCCTTTCCATTCCAACCATCGGCATCGGCGCGGGCGTAGAGTGCGACGGGCAGGTACTGGTGGTCAACGACATGCTGGGGCTCTACGAACGGATGACGCCGAAATTCGTCAAAAAGTACGCGAATCTGAACCTTGAAATCCGCAACGCCGTCAAGCGTTATGTCGAGGAAGTGAAGTCGGGAGCTTTTCCGGACGAAGAACACAGCTTCAAGTAAGGCCGGCGGGAAGAAACTGTCGCAGCATCTGCGTATAGGTTCTAAGCAGAATATCCGGATGCACAAAGTAATCCGGCCGCAGTTCGTAATGCAGCGCGACCAGCTTCCGGGCCGCAACCTCGACGCTTCCCTCCTGCCGCAGGGCCGTCTGCAGCCGCTCGGTCATCCGGTCGGCAGCCGCCCTGCTTTCAGGAATGTAAGACGCGGCCTCTTCCCCCGAAATGCAGCCGTAGTGGTCCGCGCAGAGCGTCTTCACGTCGAGGCGCGCCAGGCTCTCCAGGCTTTGCCGGTATTTTTCGAAGCTGGATCCGGCCGCAATGACGTATTCCTCCCGGTAAGGTATGGCCGCCGCATCCGACGGAAACAGGGCGCCAAGCTGCGGCGCATAGGCGGAAATTGAACAGGACGAATGTCCGGGCGTCTCATAAATTTCCAGGACCCGGCCGCCCAGATCGATGATGCTTCCTTCGCGCAGCGTCTCTCCCCGCACATCGGAGCGCCACTGCCAGTCCAGCGTGTCCAGGATATCGGCGCTCCCCCGCATTCTGCGGCAGACCATCGCGGTGAACTCGGTGAAGAGCGCAACGGCTTTGGGATTGGCCAGAACGTTCCAGGCCTTTCCCGAGGCGTAAACATTCAGCCGGGGCCACTTTCTTTTCAGGAACGGCGCCAGACCGACGTGATCGAAATGGGCATGCAGGATAATCAGATGCTCGATCTTTCCCGCGTCAATTCCCCAGTCGGCCAGTTGCTGAAAAAAATCCGGCAGGAGATAGCTCATTCCGGCGCTGATCAGAGCGGACGAACGGTTTCCTTCCAGGAGATAGACGCAGGATTCCTCCGCCCCCAAAAGCCAGAGACCGTCGTCGATCCGCCCCGCTTTTCTTACTCTCATTGCTTTTCGTAAAAAATGATCGCCGCGTTTTTTCTCAGACGCGTCACCAGGCGGCCGAAGGTTTCCGACTGCTTCTGCTGTTCCAGATAAAGGCCGATTTGATCCTTGACCTCGGCCAGATCAACGACCTTGCCCGGATTGCGTTTTAAAACCTGAATGATGTGATGGCCGAATTCCGTGCTGACAACAGGACCGATGGCGTTGACGGCCTGCGAGAATGCCGCGTCTTCAAAAGGTTTTACCGTCTGGCCCTTTTTAATATCGCCCAGATCGCCGCCGTTTTCCTTGCTCGGACAATCGGAATTGTTTTTGGCCAGTTCGGCGAAATCGGCTCCGGCGACAAGCTGCTTGTGGAGATTTTCAATTTTTGCTTTCTTTTCCGCTTTGGTTTTTTCGTCGTCCTTGGAATCGATCGTCACGAGAATATGACGGACATGGACCGTCTCGGGAGTCGTAAACTTATCTTTATTTTCATTGTAGAAGGCGGTGATTTCCTTGTCCGTCGGTTTGAGCTTCTTGCCGGCTTCCGTTTCGACAAGCTTCCGGATTCGGATTCCCAGTGCGATATCCTTGCGGGTTACGCCGTTTTCCTTGAGAAAATCTTCAACTTTTTTGTCAGGCGGAATGTTGGTTTTGATTTCGTTGATGGCCTTTGTAATTTCCTTGTCCGTCGCCGCAACATTTTTTTTGTCGGCCTCGTTGATCAAAAGCGTCCTCAGAACAAAATCTTCGATGAGCTGCTTTCTCAATCCTTTTTCTGCTTCTTTTTTCTTATCGGCCGGGATCTTCTCCTTGTAGAGATTCATTTTGGCTTTGACATTTCTGGCCAGTTCATCCTTTTTCAAGACGACACCGTCCACGCTGATGACAACGTCCTGCGGCGCAGTTTTGGCCGGCTCGAGGACCGAGGGGGCAATCGAGGACTGGTCCACAGCGGCGGGGGGGGCCGGCGCAGGCTCCGCCTTTTTTTCCTCTTGTGCCGGCGCCGCCGGCGCCGGAGGCGCTTCTTCCTTTTGCTTTCCGCAGCCGATGGGCGCCGAGACCAGAAGAACCAGAAAAACCGCCAAAACAAACTTCAGGAAATGTTTATTCATGAACTCCTCCACCCCAAAAAAGACTTTAAAAATATTGCCCGAGCTATATGCTCAATCCCCGCAGGCGTCAAGAAATTTATCCCTGCGGCCGGATGGTCGGCAGTCAGGTCCGGCTGCGCAAATAAACGAGGAGATCCCAAAGATCCTTTTCACTGCCGCCGCGGAGGGAAATGCTCTTCCCGTCGATCTTTTTCAGCAGCGACGCCGCGGCCGAAACCAGATCCGTCCGCGGATAGTGGGTTTGCGAGAGATGATTGATGAGTTTCAGGGCTTCGAAGCCGTCAAACCAGCCGTGAAGCTGCCGAAGGTAAGTTTTCCCGTCTCTTACCGACCGCTTGATTTTCGGCCGGACCCGCAAAAATCCCCGGGTAATTAAAAAAGCCTCCAGTTCCGGATCAACGGCTTTTGCCTGAGCGAGAATTTCGGCGGTGGATTGCAAATACGACTGCGCCATCAGACAAATCCATTTTTTGAGAATTTCAAAAACGCGGGAATCGTAAAAGCGGAGCTCCCGGTCCGCGCCGGAAACCATTTTGTCCAAAGCCGCGCCCGTGCCGAAAGGAACCCGCCGGGAAACGCGCGCCGACGGATAGACTCTGGTTGCGTCGAGGCGGCAAACCGGTCCGGTCTTGGCCAGTTTGTTCAGAAAATAAAAATCTTCCCCCGCCGCCCGGCGGTTCATACCCCGCACGGCGAGATAGGTATCGCTGGTCGTCACCATCGTCGATCCGATGGAATGAAAGGCATAGGGAGATGCGGCGTACTGAAGCCCCAGAACCCAGTACCGCAGATAAATTTCATAGCGGAGGATGGCCGCCTGGGTGGCGGGATCGGACGGCCTCTGGTGCGCATAGGCAATGACGCCCGTCTGCATGCGCCGCGAGGAAAAGGCCTGACGCACCGCCGCAAGGTAATTGGTCTGCACCAGCGTGTCCGCGTCGAGGCTGAAAAGAAGACACGAACCGCCCGCCGGCCGCAAAAAATGCAAAGCCGCGTCCATGCCGATTTTACGGGCCATCCCGACGCCTCCGTCGCGCTCGGGAATTTCCCGGCCGGGCGAGCAGGCATCGATCAGTCCCAGGCGGAGCGAACTGTCCGCTATCTTCTCCATACTGACGCGCATCTGCTCCGCGTCCTGCGCAATGCAAAGAGGTTTGCGTTCGACCAGCCCGCGCAGGCGCTCCAGGGTTTGCAAATTATTTTCTCTGTCTTGGGGCGGCGCGCCGGATTTGTTGTTCACGACGCAGATGACCAGTGTGCGTTCGAGCGATGCTTCGTCGTTTTCCGCAAGCCGAGCCAGCGTCTCGAAAAGAGAATTTTTTTCAGCATAGGCGGGAATCACGACAGCCTGGTCTGCCTCTTTGGACGATCCGGCGGACAGCGTCCACGGCGGACCCGCCGCATAGCGTCTCAGGTAATCGTCAAGGAGGGAAGCTTTTTTCATACAAGAAGGTCCCGGACCCGGCGATAAAGCGCGCCGTAATCAGTTCCGTCCATCCATTCGATGCGGACGCCTTTTTTCTCCATGCGCCGAAACCACGTCATCTGCCGCTTGGCAAACTGTCCGATGGCAATCTCGAGCCTCGACACCATTTCCTCGCGGCTGATCTTTTCCTGGAGATAACGGGCGATAAAGCGATATTCCAGACCAAAACTTTCGAGTCTCTCCCAGGACACGCCTTTTTTTTGCAAGTCCTGCACTTCTTCAATCATGCCTTCGGCAAGCCTTTGTTCAAGTCTCGCCGCGATCCGGCGGCGCAGCTCGCTTCTTTCCCAGGCAATGCCGAAGACGCCGGCGGAAATATGCGGCCGGGGATCCATGCCGGCTGTCGGTTGTGGCCTGGCCTTTTCAATCTCGATTTTGCGAATCAGACGATTGCGGTCTCCCAGATCGGTTTTATTGTGCAGATTCGGTTTCAGCGCCAGCAGCATCGCTCGAAGTTCGTCCATTGTTTTTCCGGCAAGTTCAAGCCGCAGATTTTCATCCGACGCGGCGGGCGGCAAAACGTAATCGGTCAGAACGGATTCCAGATAAAGCCCCGTCCCGCCGACCAGCACCGGCAGCGTCCCGCGTTGCGTGAGTTTTTTGAAAATCTCATAAAAACGCTTTTGAAATTCATAGACGTTGAATTCCTGCTGCGGATCGAGAATGTCGATCAGATGGCAGGGAATGGTTTTTTCCTGCCGGCGGAATTCGGACAAATCCTTGCCGGTGCCGATATCCATTCCCCGGTAGACCTGGCGGGAATCAGCCGAGATGACTTCGCCCCGGAAATCCTCCGCCAGCCGCGCCGCCAGCGCCGTTTTTCCCGACGCCGTCGGGCCCAGTATGACGATCAGATTGGTTTTCATTTTTTATGTTTTTTCCCCGCAAAAAAAATGCCCCGCGGTGCGGGGCATTTTCGTTGAGAGTTAACAATCGGATTGATTAGAGCGGCGTAACATTTGCAGCGCTGGGTCCTTTGTTACCCTGTTCGATGTCGAAACGAATTCTCTGACCCTCATAAAGAGTTTTAAACCCCGTTCCGGAAATGGCGCTGTAATGCACGAACACATCTCCACCCTCATCGTTTTCAATGAAACCAAACCCCTTCTTCTCGTTAAACCACTTCACTTTTCCTTCTGCCAATGCTAAAAGTCCCCCTTTCAAAATTTTGTTTCTTCGGACGGCAGGCCCTCAGAAACTAAAAAAACCGCAGAAACTCTTTTTTGGAACAAGAATTCTTTGCGGTTTGTTTCCATCTTTGTAAGTTTTTAAGCACTACAGGTTACCTGACAAAAACCATTTAACTCTTTTGTAACGCACTGCTATCCGTTAACATTGGCATCGACCATAACACCATTTTTGTTAAAAGCAAGCTTTTTTTTTCGCAATATATTGCTCCAAATATCGAGCCAAAAGCGGCTCCCGGCCGGCGTAAAAATGGTCGGTTTTTTGCAAAATGAAAAGCTCGGCTCCGATCGCCGCCGCTTTTTTTCCCAGATCTGCCGCATCGCAAAAAGAATCGCTGTCTCCGCAGATAATCGCTTTCACCGTATTTTCCAGTCCGTTCCACCGAAAATCAAAATATTTTTGCGGCGGTGAAATCAAAAGGACATCATCGGCCGGTGAGGCCTGGGCGTTGAGCAACCGGCAGCAGATCCAGGCGCCGAAAGAGTAACCGGCGAGCGTCAATTTTTTCACGCCCCGGCTTTTGATAAAGTCGCACGCCGACAAAACATCCCCTTTCTCCCCTGCTCCCTCATCGTAACATCCGGTGCTCCCGCCGACGCCGCGGAAATTGAAGCGCAGCGTGGAAAATCCCGCGGCAGAAAAAACGCCGCAGACGGTTTCCACCACGTTATTGTACAGAGAGCCTCCCATCTGCGGATGCGGATGACAGACCACCACGCCGGCATCTCCATCCGCAGCGGACCACAGGCCCTCTCCGATCAGCGAACCGTTTTTCCAGGTGACTTTTTCTTCTCTTGCCATGACGTTAAATGTCGCCCGCGCGATGGCAGGCGCACAGACTCCTTTCCGAAATCGCCTGCAGTTGCGGCGCTGCCCGATCGCACCTGTCGATCCTGTCCGCACAGCGATTCTTGAAATTGCATCCCTCCTCGTCGGACTTTGCCGCTTCACCCCGGATGGCCGCGGTCCGCCCCAACCGGCGCGCATCGCAAGACGGCATGGCCGAAAGCAGCATCCGCGTGTAGGGATGAAGCGGCCTGCGATAGAGATCGTCTTTATCCGCCAGTTCGACGATGCGCCCCAGATACATCACGGCGATCCGGTCGGAGACGTGGCGAATGACATTGAGATCGTGGGAAACAAACAGATAGGTCAGCCCGAACTCTTTTTTCAGGTCCTTGAGGAGATTTAAGATCTGGGCCTGAATCGATGCGTCAAGCGCGGAAACCGGTTCGTCCGCAATGACGAGCTCGGGCTGCAGCGCCAGCGCGCGCGCAATGCCGATGCGTTGCCGCTGGCCGCCGCTGAACTCGTGCGGATAGCGTCCCGCCTGCTCCCTGCTCAATCCCACCCGCGC
>Ga0228535_1002721_pt1 | contig 15584 bp, 14 predicted proteins | sample SJ1metagenome_FD_168457 | JGI IMG/M metagenome (GOLD analysis project Ga0228535, IMG submission 168457) | Enriched culture of PCE-dechlorinating microbial communities from Ithaca, New York, USA - SJ1 | ecosystem: Engineered > Modeled > Simulated communities (microbial... > Unclassified | place... | reverse complement strand
TCTGCCCCTTCCCTGCAATGTTCCTGAGGTTCGCCTCGCTGTAGAAACCCCGGTCGCCGACCAGGTTGATGTCCTTCACATCGAGCTTTTCCAGGCTGTCCAGCACATGGTCGAGGACGAGGGAATCGGACATGCTCCCGGGCAACTCCGAATACCAGAGAGGGACGTTCGACGAGTGGGCGCTGAGAAGGCCTAGGTTTATTTGTTTCAGGTTCTCGTGGTCCCTGTTGTACCCCCGCTCCACATAAGCGTTGTTCTTGGCGTAGGATGAGATGCTGCTGATATCGAACAGCAGCGCCTTTTTCTTCGCCTGCTTGGCGATCCAAAGCTTGAAGAAGGTGTTGCGCCTGTCATCGGACAGGGAGGCAAGCAGTTCGCTGATGCGCTGCGAGCAAAGGGCGCTGCCGTTGAAACCGCGGTCGTTCAGCCAGTCCTCGGCTCTGCTGAGGGCCTTTCCCTCGCAGACGCTGTACCTTGCAAGCTGGAGGATGGCATCGGCGTCATCGGATCCGAAGGCTTCCTTCAGAACTGTTTTGATGCCGGTATCCTTGACCACCTTGTCCAGAATGAGGTTCTGCCCCATCAGGGTGGTCTTGGAGACAAGCGGATTCTCGGCCTTGACGGCTTCCTTCCTGGCCAGGTAGAAATCGTTGTATATCTCGTTACCATCCGGACCGAGGCGCCCGATGCACTTTCGCTTGTGCTCTCCTCGTTTCTTCTCGCTGTTCCAGAAGGCCTGGTCCTCGTAGAGATAGGTGACACCGTTCTTCTTGTTGGTGACACGGATGATTTTCGTCGGTTTTACATTGGCATCTATCATAGATACAATTATACCTATGTTTAGAGCTTTTGTCACGCACTTTCCGACATTATATGCAACTATTTAAAAGAATTATCTAATCCCTAGATATAACTGAGATGGGAATTTGAGTGTTCATAGAGACGCATGATTTTACGAATGCCGGTTCCGTAGCTTTCCACCAATCGCAGAAGATAGAAGATTGCTGCCAGGTTGGGGTTCCTCGATTGGGATACTCCCAGCTGAACGGCTTCCAAGGAAAACCCTCGTACCAATCCTCCAAGGGAGATGAACTCCATATGGTCGTCATATACATTGATAATGATGCTTCCGGTGAAAAGAGAGTCACGATGGATAAGACAGTTCAACAATGCTTCCCTGATGGCGTCCTGCGGGTAATCCAGAGTATCTTCTCTTAGGAGTCCTGTGAAGCTTGCTTTTGTTTTATTGTAATTGTTGAGGTACTCATAGACATCGCCCAGCTGTTTCAACAACGACCCGGTAAATTCTCTTCTGTCCCGAAATGTTGTAGTATCACGGCCTTGGAATACAGCAACCTTGCAGGAGTGGGTGCATTGGTCTGAGAGCAACATGGCGAGGTTGGTGAAAAGCTTGTCAGACCCTAACAATTTCAGAGTTTTCATCTGTGCACGACCAAAGGCAAGCTGGCGCACATCCATTTCTTTTTGCAGTGTATTGAACGTCAGTTCTTGTTCAAAACTTCTGCTCTCTTCAAACGAGGTGCCCATACATTCCATCTTCTTTCTTTCCTTCTTGCTGCAGTATAAACGAGAAAGAGAGATCCCCCAAACATAAAATGAATTCCATCGAAACGGGTGTATTGTTCATAATCTCATCCTGACTAGATCCCCTTTACTCTACGAATTCTGAGGGGCACTCTTCACAGCACTTCTCAATTGCATCATTTTTTGCTTGCAATATCCAACATTGGGTCTTAGTATGAAGTATCGGTAACGTTACCAGTAACGTTACCGGAAGGTTTCTATTGTAAGTAGAGGGGTAGCGGTGCATGACGGCAACAATCATTGACATTGCCAAAAAAGCTGGAGTTTCGGTTTCCACCGTCTCACGGGTCTTGAACAACAAGCCCGATGTGAGCAAGGAAACCCAGGAACGCATCCGTGCAACCATCAAGGACCTCGACTACAGCCCCAACAAGGTGGCACGGAACTTGGTGCTCAAGCGCTCGAATGTCATCGGCTTCATCGCAAGCGACATCACCAATGCAAGCTTCCCGGAACTCGCCAGAGGCGTAGTTGTCAAAGCCAAGGAGTATGGATATTCGGTCATGTTCTTCGATGCCCACAAGGACAGCAGGGTGGAGAAGGAGGCGATCGGGCTGCTGCGAAGCAAGCAGGTCGACGGCATCATACTCTCATTCAATGAAGCCAATCGTGATGAGCTGCTCAAGCTGCGCGATGAGAACTTCCCGGTTGTCCAGATCTACCGCAAGAGCTCGGAGTCGATGATCTCGACCATCGCCATCGATAATGTTGCCAATGGATACTTGGGAACCAAGTACCTTCTCGACGCCGGGCATACCCGCATCGGCCACATCACGACCGGGGACCTGACCCAGTCGGGATATGAACGCAAACTTGGATATCTCAAAGCCCTTACCGAGGCGAATATCGACATTGATGAGAACCTGATAGTTGAAGGCGTAAGCTCGGTGGAAGCAGGCAGGGAGTGCATGGAACGTCTTCTTGATTTGAAGAGCAGACCCACTGCGCTCTTTGCTTCTCACGATGTACTGGCCATCGGTGCCTATGATGCAATCCTCGACCGGGGCTTGTCGATTCCCGGCGATATCTCGGTGGTGGGGCATGACAATATTGAAATAGCCAAGATGATCAGACCCCGGCTGACTACCATCGATACCTTCAAGTACACCTTGGGCCAGGCGAGTGTCGATCTCTTGATAGAAGAGATGGCTGTAGAGTCGCACCAGTGCAAGGAATTGGTATATCCAGGTGAGCTGGTTGTTCGTGATTCCGTACGGATTCTTTAGGTTTAATAATTTTTTTGCATGTACCGGTAACGTTACCGGTACTAAAAGAGGATAGGATGAAAGTAGGTGAAAAGAGCGGTTTGACAGAATGGGAAGAGACCTTCATCGATAGGGCCAAGGCGGCAATGGTTGCCTTGGGGGTGGGGGACGCCGCAGGCGATTTGGGCCGTGATGCCTCCGTCAGACAGCAGTATGGGATTCTCAACCGCCTGCTTCCACAAGGCAAGAGTACCGATGACACCGAGTTCGGGGTGCTCTCTGCAAAAGCACTGCTGAACTGCCCCGGCGAGTACAATGCCCGGTATGTCGCCGATACTTGGCGCACCCTCGTGCTGGACAACGGCGGAGCACTCGACCGAGGTGGAACGCCGTTGTATGGAGCGCTCTGGAACCTCTCGGTGGGAATGAACCCCCCGCTCTCGGGCATAGACAACACCCTGAACAATGACGATGGGGCGGCCATGCGGGCGGTACCGTTCGGTATCGCCGCTGTAGGTGATCCCAAGGAAGCAGCCCGCCTGGCAGGCATTGATGCAAGTGTAAGCCACGACCGTGATGGAATCTGGGCAGCCCAGGCGATTGCCGCCTCGATCTCCGTTGCACTTGAAGGCGCCTCCGTCGAAGAGGTTGTTGCAGCCGGCAGAGCGTGCATTCCTGATGACAGCTGGCTTGGAAGGCGGATGGATTTGGCCGATGCAATCCTTGGCGAGTTGTCCGATCCTTTCGACCAGTATGAGGCTCTGCATACCCGGCTTTGGACTCCGCGTCATGCAATCGCCGCCGAGGCTGTGCCCCAAGTTTATGCGCTGTATCGGATGGCGCAAGGCAATTTCAGAAAGGCGTTTTTATTATCAGCGAATTTTGGTCGTGATGCGGATACAATCTGTGCCTTGACGCTCGCCCTCTGTGCAGCCGGGCAGGGCATGCAGGTGATTCCTGAGTCGTGGGTGGAGCAGGTGCGTCATCCCTCCGGTGTATGCCTGTCCTTTGCAAAAACAGAGGATCTGGTGGATCTGGGGATTGAATTGGCACATTTTGCATTGAAGAGAAGAACGTAAGGGATTTTGTGTGATTACATTCGCCTTTGGCGAATTGAATGAATAAGGAGGAACGTTATGAAAAAGGACTCTATGAAAGCAGTGCTCGTGCTGATGCTCATGGTTTGTCTGGTCGGCTCGCTGTTTGCAGCCGGTGCCAAGGAGAGTGCTCCAGCCAAGGAAGTTGTCACCCTTGAGTGGTGGACTTGGGATTCGGAGGAGTACAATGAGGCTTCCCAGCGTGCAATGGTAAAGGAATTCGAAGCAAGTCATCCGAATATCAAGATCAATATGACCTTGCTGCCGACCAAAGGCTTTGAGACCAAGATGACTACTGCTTTGGGTGCCGGTGTCGGTGGACCCGACGTAGCATTCTTCTCGGTGGCCAACTGGTATCCGAAGGCCCTGGTGCTCGACGAGTACATCAAGCGGGACAACTTCGACACCGGTATGTACTACAAGGGCTTCTGGGACACCAAGACACAGTTCAACGGCAAGACCATCGGACTTCCCCTCGGCGTAGGCGCCTCGATCGTCATGTACAACAAGGACCTCTTCGACGCAGCCGGTGTGGCCTATCCGACCAATGATTGGACTACCGACGAGTATCTGGAGATTGCAAAGAAAGTAGCCAATCCTGCCAAGAAGGTGTGGGGTGCCGAGATTCTTACCCGTCCCTTCCGTGCAATCTGGTTCAACCATGGTGAGAATGCCAGGCTTTACAGTCCCGACAGCACCAAGGTCGACGGATACTTGAACAGCCCCGAATCCCTTGCCGCCTACGAATGGTTCTACGACCTGATGCGCTCGGGTGTAACTCCCACCGTATCCGATATGGCTACGCTGAGCACCGAGAACACAGGGCCGATCGACCTGTTCATGGCAAACCGCCTGGCAATGGCAACCCTCAACCAAGGGCATATGCTCAATGCAGTGAAGGCCGGCAAGAACTTTGGCGTGGTACGCGAACCTGGTGTAGGTGACAACCCCCGTCACGTGAACGCATGGTCGCTTTTGGTTGGCATCTGGGAAGGCTCACAGCATCCCGAGGAAGCCTGGACGTTCCTGAAGTGGTATGTCGGACCTGAAGGACAGAAGTTCCTCATGGACAACGCAAACCTCTTCCCCTCGATCGACTCCGTGGCAAAGCAGTACAAGGATGCCGACAAGGATTACGTGAAGGGATTTTTGGAAGTCCTGAATGACACCCAGGTTGCAATCTGGCGCGGTGCACACCCCTCCGGAACAAAGGTGGAAGCCTCCATCACCGACCTTTGGGACAAGATCAAGCTTGGCCTGATCACCAAGGATCAGATCAAGGGTGAACTCAATGCACTCGTACCGAAGGCTCAGGCTGTTCTGGACGAAGCAAAGAAGACCCTGCTCTACTAAACACTACCCAAGACCATCCGGGAATCGACACCAAGTCCCTTCCCGGATGCCTTGCAGGCAAAAGGCTACTGACAGATGGTAACAAAACAGGTAAAACGATCGAAGGCTGCCGTGAAGGAAGCCCTGTGTGGATATCTCAGTATCTCCCCGTGGGTGCTGGGCTTCATTGTCCTCACATTCATCCCTATACTCTCAACAATCTACTACAGTTTCACCCGCTGGACGATGATGGACAAACCGGTCTGGATCGGCTTGGAGAACTATATTCACATGTTCACCAAGGAGCCTCTTTTCTATCAATCGGTCAAGGCGACAGCACTCTATGTGCTCATGTCGCTGCCCGTGATACTCATCTTCGGCGTGCTCCTCTCGCTTCTGCTGAATATGAAGATCAAGGGGATGAACTTCTACCGAACACTCTTCTACATCCCCGCCGTCATTTCCGGAGTCTCCATAGCAATGCTGTGGACGTGGTTGCTCCAACCCGATGTAGGCATCGTCAACTCTGTGTTGAGCTTTTTCGGCATCCAGGGACCCAAATGGTTCTGGGATCCGAAATGGGCCCTGCCTTCAGTGGCAAGCATGAGCCTATGGAAGGTGGGAGGAAGCGCAGTCATCTATCTGGCAGGCCTGCAGAACATCCCGCCGCAACTGTACGAGGCGGCACGAATCGATGGAGCCGGCAAGCTGCGGATTTTCTTCAAGATCACCATCCCCTTGCTCACTCCGACGCTCTTCTTCCAGCTCATCATCCAGATGATCGAGGCCTTCAAGGTTTTCACCGAAGCCTACGTCATCACCAAAGGCGGTCCCTTGAAAGCCACCTACTTCTACCTGCTCTACTTCTATGAGGAAGGCTTCCAGCACTTCAACACCGGCTATGCCTCCGCCCTGATCCTGATTCTGGTCGTCATCATCATGGCGATGACCATGTTTGTAAACTATACATCCAAGCGTTGGGTGTACTATGAAGGGGAGGACAAAGCCCGATGAAAACCGAAACAACCTTCGAAGCAATGAAGCGAGCTCATCGGCGGAGGCAAATCACCACATCGGTGGTCACCCACTCCTTCATGATCCTGCTCTCCGTCATTTTCCTGCTTCCGATTTTCTGGATGTTCTCTACTGCCATTAAAAGCCGGTGGGATATTTTCCTTTGGCCGCCGGTGTTGTTCCCTGAAGTCCCCCAGTGGGTGAACTTCCGCGACGTATTCACCCGCGTTCCCATGTTTCGCTTCATCGGCAACACCTTCTACCTGATAGTCCTCAAGACCATCGGAGAGCTGCTTGCCGTCCCCTTGATCGCCTACGGCTTCGCCCGTTTGAAGTTTCCCGGAAAAGGAATTTTCTTCATGCTGGTGATCAGCACGATGATGATTCCCCTGCAGACCAAGTTGATCCCCCTGTACTCCATGTACGTCAAGGCAGGTATGATCGACACCTACTGGCCCTTGGTCCTCCCTGCCTTCAGCGGCACCCCATTCTTCATATTCCTCTTGATCCAGTATATGAAGACGATGCCGCGAGACCTGGATGATGCGGCGAAAATCGACGGGGTGGGCACCTTCGGAATCCTCTACCGGATTTTGCTGCCGCTGTGCATTCCGGCCTTGACCATCATCGTGACCTATACATTCCTCTGGACGTGGAATGAGTTCCTCCAGCCGTTGATCTACCTGAACTCCTATGAGAAGTTCACCATCCAGATGGGCCTTGAGATGTTCAAGGGAATCTGGAGTGTTGAGTGGAACCTTCTGATGGCTGCCACGCTTTCGACCATGACACCGGTCCTGGTCATGTATTTCTTCGCTCAGAAGCATCTCATCGGTGGTATCGCATCGGTGGGTATGAAAGGTTGACAAGGGGGATCCTGTGCCGATCAAGGTGGTAACATTTGATTTTTGGGGTACTTTGTACCGTAACACTGTTTCATTGAAGCATGAGCGCAAGGACCGAATCCGGGCCGCCTTCGACCGGTGCGGCATCACTCATATCAGTGACGAGCAGATCTACAAGGCCATGGAGAACTCCTGGCTCTTGTGGGACGACATCTGGCGCAAGGAGCAGCGCACCCTGCCGGTCGCAGAGTTCCTGGGCCTGGTCTTCGGCGAGCTTAAGATCCAGCTGCCCGATTGGGTGATCGACGAGCTTTGCCATTCGTTGCAAGAGGCGGTATTCACCGGAAATACCGTACCTACCGACCACATTGTCGAGGTTGTCGCCGAGCTCTCCAGATCCTACAAACTCGGCATCATCTCCGATACCGGAGTCTCCTCGGGCAAGTACCTTGGCCGGCTCATCGAACGCGACCATCCCGGTAAATTCTCCTTCGGTCTCTACTCCGATGAACTTGGCATGAGCAAGCCGGCACCCGGAGTGTTCCAGAAGGTGCTGGACATCAATGGGTGCAAAGCTGACGAGGTGGTGCACGTAGGAGACCTGAAGCATACCGATGTCCTGGGAGCCAAGCAGGCGGGGATGTACAGCGTACGCTATAGTGGGGTCCGTGACGACATAGGCGAAGGCTTTCCCGAAGCCGATTGGGTAATCACCGACTATCGCGACTTGACTGAAATCATAAGGGGTATCAGATGAACATACTGCCGGAACGCTATCGACAGCGAGTCTATGCCGGTTGGATTGGCAAATGCATCGGCGTGCGCTTCGGCGCTCCCATCGAGAACTGGACGTATAAGGAGATCAGGGAGAACCTTGGCTGCCTTGACGGCTACCTTCCCCTGCAGCCGGGCAAGTTGTTCAAGCCCGACGATGACACCGCCTTCCCCATGGTCCTGATCAGGGCCCTTCGTGATTGGAAGGGTGAAATCTCAGCCGAAACCTTTGCCGAGGGAATGCTCAACTACCTTGCCGATCAGCGCGGCACCCTGTGGTGGGGCGGCTACGGCATCTCCACCGAACACACCGCATACTTGAACCTCGCAAATGGAATTTCCCCAAGCATTTCCGGCTCGGCTGCCTTGAACGGTAGTGCTCTGGCCGAGCAGATCGGAGGCCAGATCTTCAGCGATATCTGGGGCCTTGTCTATCCGAACAATCCCCTTGAGGCTGCCCGCATCTCGGAGATGGCTTCAAGCATCTCCCATGACGGCGAGGCTTTGCAGGGTGCACGCTACATTGCCGCTCTTGCAAGCCTTGCCTTTACTTTCACTACGGCAGAGCAACTGGTCAGAGATGCCCTGATCGCCCTCGATCCCGACTCCATCTACGCACAGATGGTGCATGCGATGCTCGCCTTTCATGCAGAGCATCCCCACGATTGGGAAGCGGCCTATCACTATGTTTTTGAGAACTTCGGCTACGACCGATATGCCGGAGTGGTGCCGGTAATCCCCAACGCTGCCGTCATTGTACTTGCTTTGCTCTACGGCGAAGGGGATTACTCGCGCACCATCTGCATCGGCAACATGTGCGGGTGGGACACCGACTGCAACGTTGGCAATCTCGGCGCCATCATGGCCGTTGCAGTAGGCTTGGAGGGAATCGATGAGAAGTGGCGCTCTCCGATGCAGGACGAACTGGTGCTTGCCAGCATAATCGGGGCGGACAACTACCTCGATATCGCCGAATGCGCCGACCGCATTGCCGATTGCGCAGAACGCCTGGCCGACATACGTTCAACGCGAAAACCACAACGCTACCACTTCTCCTATCCCGGCTCTACACAGGGTTGGAAGATCAGTGGAGAGGAACCCAAGATTGTTCAGCTCTGGAATACCAATACCGACCCTGCCCAACAGACCCCCGGCCTGTGTGCCGTAATCAAGAAGCTGGGTAAGAAGAGCAGTGCCTCCTGGTATGTGAAGACTTCCGTGCACACCAAGGAACTGACGGCAAACTACTATGGGGCCTCATTCTCTCCCAAGCTCTATCCGGGACAGAGGGTGCATGCAACCCTGCATCTGCCTGAAGACCAATGCCCGAATTTGCTTGCCAGCATCTACATTCGGGATCGAAACACTGGATTGACCCACCAAAGCCAGGGTGTTCGTCTCAGTGGTACAACCAAGCTCGAGTACGCCATTGAACGTATTGAGAATGCCCACATCTCGGAAGTCGGCATCGTGGTGCACCACACCGGTGAAGGTTTGGTGAACGCCAAGGTAATCCTCCAAAACCTTTGGTGGGAGGGCGAGGCCGACTACTGCCTGGACTTCTCCAAGGAGCGGGCCGAGGCGGGAGCCATCACCCAATGGACGTTCCATCGCGGGTTCTGGCGGCTTGAGGATGCTTCCTATGTCGGCAGCGGTCCGCAGGATGCAGAGACCTACACCGGCTCCCCCGACTGGGCCGACTACTCCTACTCCGCCCGCATACGAAGCGATATAGGATCCGGTCATGGTATTCTTGCCCGGGTGCAGGGGTATCGCCGCAGGTATGCATTGGTTCTTTCTGCAAGCAACCGTATTGTTTTGCTCAAGAAAAACAAGGGACAGAGTATTGAACTGGGTAGTGCAACGCTTCTGAATGCCGATGACGAACACCTCCTCACCTTGCAGGTGAAGGCAAATCATCTGACGGCTCTTGTCGATGGGAAGGTGGTGCTCGAGTATACCGACGAGCAGGACCCGTACCTGAGCGGGCAGGTCGGCTTGTTGCAGGGCGGCGGCGGACGCATGACCTGCCTCTTTGTCGATGTCCGTCCAAACTGAGGATTATCCATGAGTGGCGTCAGTGCAGGAAAAGCCCAGAAGGGAGATGTGCTTGTGACCATCAGCGAGCCTGAGAGTAATCTCAGGCTCACGGTGACCTCAACGGTGCAGGGTCTCTATGGTAGGAGAATCGAGGCGGTCTGCAAAGAACTGCTTGATGACCTACATATTGTCAAAGGACACTTTGAGGTTGTAGACCAGCAGGCTTTCGATTGTGTCATCCGGGCCCGGCTGCGATGTGCCATCGCCCGCATGGGAGGCTTGCTATGAGAAGTTGGCTCTATACACCGGCGAATACCCCCTCGCGGATGATCAATGCAGGAATATACGGCAGTGACGGGGTGGTGTTCGACCTCGAGGATTCCATTGCTCCTGACCAAAAGGACGAGGCACGCTTCCTGCTTGAGGAGATGCTGGGCGTCATCAAGGCGGATCTACAGAGGCAGGGCATCGGCATACACATAGCAGTAAGAATCAACGGCTTGGACACAGCATGGTGGCAGGCCGATTTGAGTGCATGTCTCCATGCAGGTGTACAGCTGGTCAGGGTACCCAAGGTTGAATCTCAAGCTGATGTACACCGAATCAGTGCATATCTGGACCAATTGGAAGCAGAGTTGAAGCTTCCACAAGGAACCACCAAAATCCAAGCATTGCTGGAGACGCCGCTTGCAGTAGAGCATGCGTTCCTCATTGCTGCGTCTTCAGCAAGAATTGTCGCCTTCTCCTTTGGTGCCGAGGACTACTGTGCCGCCCTGGGACTGCGAAGGAAGGAAGCCTCCCTAGCCCTCGACTACCCGCGCTCGCGCATTGCCAGTGCCGCTGCAGCCTTCGGCTTGGAAGCCTACGACTCGGTCTGGGGTTTTCTTGATGACCAGGCAGGATTGATCGAGGATGCAAAACGCTCCCGTTCATTGGGCTTCTGCGGCAAGTCGGTCATTCATCCCAACCAGATCAATGTGATCAATGAAGTCTTTTCGTTCTCCGCACAAGAGATTGAGGAAGCGAAGAGGATAGTCGAGGCTGTAAAGCTCACTTCATCCGGGGTGCTCGCCGAGCAGGGAAGAATGGTGGACAAGCCGGTGGTGCTTTGGGCCAGGCGGGTGCTTGAAGGGAGAACGCAATGAAGGAAGTCCTGACTCTGAAAGAGGCGATCGCACGAAGTGGCCTAACGAGCGGGATGCGCATCAGCTTCCACCACCACCTTCGCCTGGGAGACAGGGTGGTTGGCCTTGTTTTGGATCTCCTTCAAGAGATGCACTTCGCCGATTTGACGTTGTGCGTTTCCTCCATCATGGGCGAGGCTTGCGAGGCGGTGCTTCGAGCAGTCAAAGCAGGGGTGGTAACGCGTATTGAGACCACCGGTATGAAGTCACCGCTCAGTGAAGCGGTGCTGAACAATGAGGTTCCCCACCCGGTTGTATTTCGCACCCATGGGGGGCGTGCCCGCGCGATTGAGGAGGGGCAGACTCCGGTCGATGTCGCCTTCATTGCAGCCTCGGCTGCCGATAGGCAAGGCAATCTGAATGGGACTTCGGGTCCCAATCCCTTCGGCTCGATGGGGTATGCACATGCCGATGCCGAATATGCAGGGTATGTAATCGCCATCACCGACTTTCTCAGTGAAGAACCTCTTGCCTATCAATCGATCAAGGCAAAGCTTGTCGATGTTCTGGTCAAGGTTGACTCCATCGGTGAGAGCGAGCAGGTCGGCGGTGGTTCTCTGAGAGTCTCTCAGAACCCCACTGAGCACCTCATTGCCGAGCGAACCTTGGCGGTTATGCAGGCAGCAGGGACCCTGAAACCGGGCTTCAACTATCAGGCTGGCAGCGGCGGTATTTCTCTGTTGGTTACCAATCTGCTTGAACAGTATATGAAGCAGCATGCGCTGCAAGGCGGCTTCGCTTCGGGTGGTATTACCGGGACCTTGGTCCGTATGGCCAAGGAGGGACTGTTTCATACGCTGTGGGATGTCCAGAGCTTTGACGGCGAGGCCGCCCTTTCTGTTGCTGAGAACTCATTTCATAAGGAGATGAGCGCCTCCTTGTATGCCAATCCCAACAATCCCGCCTGCATCGCCCATCAGCTGGATGTAATGGTTCTCTCGGCTACCGAGGTAGACCTCGATTTCAATGTGAACTCCGTATCCGGCACCGACGGCCGCATTCTCGGGGCCTTGGGCGGCGGCCCCGATACCGCCTATGGGGCGAAGCTCACCATTGTGGTGCTGCCTTCCTTCCGGGGCCGCATTCCTATGATCAACAAAGAGGTTAATCTCATCTGCACTCCCGGCCGTGATGTGGATGTCGTGGTGACCGAACGGGGGATTGCGGTCAATCCAAACAGGGAAGACCTTCTCAAGGCTCTCAAGCAAGCCAATCTCAAGCCGATTGCGATAGAAGAGCTGATGATGCGCATCCACGCTCTTACCGGAGAGCCGGTTCTCCCTGGCAAAGAGGGGAGCGTGGTTGCCGTGGTGGAAGACAGGTATGGGAAGAAGCTTTCACCGTTGTATTCGTCTCTGGATACCCAGGACTGACCGTCTCTCATAAGAGCTATGGTTTTTGGATATTCACCTCGGATCATTGTGGGTCATCCAAGTCATAGGTTATCTCCGCAACTGTAACGTAGCCATTAGCTGAAAACACTATTCAAACCGCTATCTTGCGGTTCCTGTGGACTTTAAGCTTAGAACCGTATTCTCTTGGCAATGGTGAGGACTGCGATATTGGCCCCATAATAGATGAGGGCGGTCAAGGCATAGAGTACTATGACCTGATAGGAGTACTTGAACTTGCCCATGATGATGGTGGTGTTCATCATCAGCTCCGATATCCCCACCACCTGCAGGAAGGAAGTGTCCTTCAGGCAGGTCACGAACTGGCCGAGCATGGGAACCAGGATTTTGCGCAGTGCCTGGGGAAGAATGATGTAGCGAAGGGTCTTATAGCGTGAGAATCCCTGGCTCGCTGCAGCTTCCCACTGTCCTTGGGGGATGCCGTTCAATCCTCCCCGAAGGATTTCGGCCACCATTGCACTGGTGAAGACGGTCATCGCAACAATGCCCGAAAACACGGCCTTGTCAGGGATGCGGATTCCCAGGATGACGGAGGGAAGCAGCAGCCGGAAGCTGAGGATGAACAGCAGCAGGGGGATGTTGCGCACCGAATCGATGTAGATGGCCGCAAGCCTTGCTCCCATGCCTTTCCCAAGGTAGCGGGCTATTCCGAGGACAGAGCCGAAGAGAAAGCTCAAGATGATGGATATGGTTGCGATGAACAACGTCATTCCCAAGCCCTTGAGCAGGAACACCAATACTTCTGAAACACTGTAGGGGGCGAATAATTCCAACATGCTCTTACCTCACTTTCGACTCAAGGGTCTTTACCAGCCTGCTCAAGGGGAGGCAGATGCTCAAGTACAGCAATCCTGTAATCAGGAAGGTGGGGCCGTACACCGCTGTTTCGCTCGCCCAGGAGTCGGTTCGGTACATCAAATCACCTCCTGCGATCATGGCGAGGACCGAGGAGTTCTTGATCAGGTTCACCGCCTGGTTGGTCAAAGAGGGGAGGGCGATTTTCATTGCCTGGGGGATGATCACATGGGACATGGTTTGCAGATAGGAAAAGCCTTGGCTCATCGCCGCTTCCGATTGTTGCTTGGGTATGGCGAGTATGGAGGCTTCCACAACCGCGATGCCGAAGGCTCCGGTGTACAAGGCCAGGCCCAGGTAGCCAACACTAAAGGGGGAGAGGACTACTCCCATCCGGGGCAGGACGTAGTAGAAGAAGAAAATCTGTACAACCAAGGGAGTGTTCTGAAAGAGGCTCATGTACAGCCAGAGGAGGTTTTTGGCGATTCTTGCATGCGAGCAGCGGACCAAGCCTCCTGCAAGGCTTATGAGCAGGGTGAGGACCAGGGCAAGCAGGGAGACGACCAACGTCATCCCGAAGCCGGCAAGGAATATTGAAAAATCAGTGAACAGGCGTTCCCACATCCATAATTTGAACACAAAGTACTCCCTTTTGGCTTGAAATAGATCCTACCCCCTTGTTACAGGGGGTAGGAAGAACAGAACAGATGGTTATCGCAAACCCCATGCGGTAAGCATCGAACTCATTGCACCGGTGGCCTCCAGGTCGGCTATGGTGGCATTTACTGCGTCAAGCAGGGCGGTGTTGCCCTTCTTGACGGCAATGCCGTAATCCTGCTTGGCGAAGCGTTCGGCAAGCAGCTTGGTTGAATCTTCCATGTAGCCGTTGAGGATGGCGAAGTCCACACTGAAGGCGTCGACTCTTCCACTGTCCAGGGCTACCTTGATCTCCGGGTAGGTGGCAAATTCACTGAACTTGAGCGTGATACCGGCTTCTGCGGCCCCGGCCTCCAGACTCTTCTTGGTGGTTGCACTCTGTGCCACCCCGATGGTTTTTCCTGCAAGGTCGGAGAAGACGGCATAGGGTGATGATTTCTTTACCATTACCGCCACTGCATCGACATAGTAGATGGTGGAAAAATCCCAGCTCTTGCGACGCTCTTCGGTTACGGTGAAGGTTGCGGCAACCATGTCCAGCTCACCGGTGTCCAAGAGGGGGCCGCGTGTTTTTGCGGTTACCGGGGTGAGCTTAATCGCATTCTCATCGCCGAAAATTCTCTTTGCAACGGCTTTTGCCAGGTCGATCTCAAACCCTTCGATTTCCCCGGTGTTGATGTTCTTGTAGCCGAAGGAGGGAACGTCGACTTTGCAGCCGACACTCAGATAGCCTTTCGCTTTCACAGCGGACAAGGGGTCGGAAGCGGCAGACTCTTTCGTCCCTGCGGCGGACAGGGATGAGAGCAGTACGATGAGCAGCAGAACAACAACAGAGCATTTGACGTTCTTCATGAGATTCCTCACTTGCGAGAGATATTTTTTGTCCAGCAACACCGGACTCAGGCGCTTTTCAGGATTTTTGAGAGGAACTGCTTGGTGCGTTCCTGCGTGGGGGTGTTGAACACTTCATCAGGGCTTCCGTCCTCGACGATGCGCCCTCCATCAAGGAAGAGCACCCTGTCGGCGATGGATCTGGCGAATCCCATTTCATGGGTTACGACAACCATGGTGATGTTCTTCTCGTGGGCGATTGTTTGCATGATTTCCAACACCTCGCTGATCATCTCGGGGTCGAGGGCGCTGGTGGGTTCATCGAACAAGAGCACCGGTGGTTTCATGCACAGAGCCCGTGCTATGGCCACGCGCTGCTGTTGGCCGCCGGAAAGCTGGGCTGGGTAGGCATGCGCCTTGTCCTGCAATCCTACTTGTGCAAGGTGTTCCATCGCTGATTGCACGGCGGCAGTACGGCTCTCTTTTCTCAGCTTCTGGGGAGCCAGGCACAGGTTGTCCAGCACCGTCATATGGGGATAGAGATTGAACTGCTGGAAGACCATCCCGATTCCTTCGCGGATCTTGCACAGTTCACGACCCTTTTTGGCCGTCAACTCCTTGCCCTCCACCACGACGGTTCCTTCCTGGGGGCGTTCGAAGAGGTTGATGCATCGCAGCAACGTGCTCTTGCCGCCCCCCGAGGGGCCGATGATGACGGTTTTCGATCCATAGGGGATGTCGAGGTTGATTGCATCGAGTACTTGCAATGATCCAAATCGCATGGTCACATCCC
>Ga0228535_1002719_pt1 | contig 15598 bp, 14 predicted proteins | sample SJ1metagenome_FD_168457 | JGI IMG/M metagenome (GOLD analysis project Ga0228535, IMG submission 168457) | Enriched culture of PCE-dechlorinating microbial communities from Ithaca, New York, USA - SJ1 | ecosystem: Engineered > Modeled > Simulated communities (microbial... > Unclassified | place... | reverse complement strand
CCATCGGACTCGGACGCCTTGTTCTCCTTGCATCTAGCATTTCTATAAAGAATTTGTCTCGGTAAAATGTTTTCCTTTGCTTCTCCTCTGTGTGTGTTTTGAGAGAACGCAGTATTGCGCAGCGCATCACGATTTGTTAATTGGCAACTATTTATGATTGACATGTATTAATCCAAGATGTAAAATATAATTTGCGATTCCTGGTGACTATAGCAAAGGGGTCACACCCGTTCCCATCCCGAACACGGCAGTTAAGCCCTTTAGCGCAGATGGTACTTGGCCTTAAGGCCTGGGAGAGTATGTCGTTGCCAGGAATTTATATTCCTCGATAGCTCAACGGTAGAGCATGCGGCTGTTAACCGCAGGGTTGTAGGTTCGAATCCTACTCGGGGAGCCATATGCGGGTGTAGCTCAATGGTAGAGTCCCAGCCTTCCAAGCTGGCCGCGTGGGTTCGATTCCCATCACCCGCTCCATAAAAATGAAACCTGCTCGAAAAGAGCAGGTTATTTTAGTCTAACTGCAAAGGGGTAAAAATGATGAGTGTTACTGTAGCGGTTATAGGAGCCGGCCGTATGGGATCTGTTGTGATTAAACAATTGCCGTTTGAAACGAAAAAAATAGTTATTGATAGTGATATAGCCAAAGCTGAACATGCGGCGGCCTCGGTAGGAGGTAAAGCATATAGCAATCTGGAGGGGGTGGCCGATGCCGACCTTATAGCTGTTGTTCTTCCTGCTGCGGCTGTAAATGAGACAGTGGAAAAACTCATGGAAATTGTTAAGAATGGAGCAGTAATCATTAATATGGCCACTACGGTCAATATTGATGCTGGCATATTGAATAGAAACAAAAATGTTCATGTAGTTGATGCAAAAATTATTGGGCATGCCGCGTCTATTACCCGAGGTGAAGCAGGAATAATAGTAGCAAAAACAGATGATGAAAAAATTTACCAACTTATTAAAAGTCAATTGCCCGGGTTTGACGATGTAGTTTTAGGAGATGCCGATCTAGTTGAAAAAATTAATACTATTGGTTCCACCGAAGGGATAAAGGCAGCGGTAACTGTTAGAAAGCAGTTGCGTAAAATGAATATACCGGATGAATGGATTAATGTTGTTATCCGGTCAGTATGTGCAGGCACCATGCAGTCGTTTACTGAAAATGATCTGGGCCATTTCGCCATGGAATTGGTTAAGAAACTTGAAAAAGAAGAGAGTCAAAAAGGTTGCTGATTTATTGACAGAGTCCAAAGACCATGGTAACATATCAATTGCGCGTTGCATTCCTCGATAGCTCAACGGTAGAGCATGCGGCTGTTAACCGCAGGGTTGCAGGTTCGAATCCTGCTCGGGGAGCCATATAAAGAAAAACGGCTTGAGTCGAGCCCCCGGGCGAAGACCCAAGCCGTTGCTGCACTCAGGATACTTTAGAACGTGTTTATATGTGTCTAAAAAATATTGTAAATCCCAGCATTTTGCTGGGTGTTTTTTTTATAAAATAGTTTGTTATTTGTCGAGAAAAGGAAGGCTAAATTGTGTAACAATTTAAGGCTAGTATCGTAATATGTCGAAATGCAGGTAAAGCAAGGCTTGTAAATTGTAAAAATACAGGTAAAAAAGTAAAAAAAGAGCAAAAATAGGACCAAAGTCCTAGCAGAATAGGACGTACGGTCGATGCAAAAAAATCCCAAATTATGATAATTTGTTACCATAAATAACCGGACGGGAGGCATGATATGAATAGGACATTACCGCAGTTAAGCGAGGAGGAACTCGTTTTACGTGCGCAGCAGGGAAACAATGATGCCCTGGAAAGGCTGTTATATATTTACAGAGGATTTGTACGTTATGTATGCCAAAAGTACTATTTGAAAGACGGGGACCAGCAGGATCTTTTGCAGGAAGCAACGATAGGACTTTTAGAGGCAATAAAGGCCTATGATTATTCGACCAAAGTAAAATTTCGAAATTTTGCTTTTATTTGTATTAAAAGAGAACTTGATTCGGTGGTCAGCCGCTCAAACCGGAAGAAAAGGCAGATATTGAATAATGCAATACCCATTTATGCCTATGTTGAAGAAGAGAATACCAGGTACGGTTCGGAATATTATTCAGGTGAAAACTATATGAAATGTGAGAAAGACACGCCTGAAGCCGCTCTGATCGCCAGGGAAGGACTGCAGGAATTAATGAGTTTTTTGCAAAAGGAACTTACTAAACTGGAGCAAAAGGTCTTGTTTCTACGCATTGAGGGACGGAGCTATCGAGAGATAACATCTATCTTGGAAATACAGACGAAAGCTGTTGATAATGCCATTCAAAGAATACGGAGAAAAGTAATGAGCGCTTATGGAAATTCTTCTAAAAGCGCATGAATTATAAATTTATAATATATAAGATTTGAGAGCCTGATATTTCAAAAAAGGCTCTTTTCTATTTGATGTCATATGTAAATATCAGTAAAGGTGAGGAAAGGTGAGAAACGATAAGGCAGAACTAAATATCAGGAAAAAAACGCTTTAAATTAATTAATTATTACTAAAATGGGGATTGAATAAGAGTTGTGCTGTTTTGTTATAATAAAATAAAAAGGTCAAAAAAGGTCAGGTGGGCAGCATGAGTTTATCCAGGGAAATTGAACAATATATAAAAAAAATGCTGGAAAAGCACAGTATTATTGAAGTCCAGAGAAGCGAACTGGCTGAATTCTTTAAGTGTGTGCCATCGCAGATTAATTATGTTTTAAGTACGCGTTTTACGCCTTCTCAGGGTTACCTGGTGGAAAGCCGCCGCGGGGGCGGAGGCTACCTGCGGATTGTAAAATTGTCCTGGACAGATTATTCGGGCAGAAAATTCCTGGAGTTATTTAATAATCTGAGTATGGATATGGACCAGTGGGAAGCGGAAGGTATTTTACGTCGTTTAAAAGAAGAAGAATTGATTACGTCTCGTGAATATCATATTTTAAAGGCTGTTATTGATCGTGATGTATTACAGGTTGGGCTGCCGCAGCGGGACAGAGTACGTTCCAGGATAATTCAGGCTGCTTTGGCTGCACTCAGCCGCATTGATAACCAGTAAGGAGGGGCCAGATATGGATTGTCAAAAATGCCAGCAAAGGCCGGCTAATGTGCATATCACACAAATCGTAAATAACGAAAAACAGGAAACTCATCTATGTGAACAGTGTGCCCAGGCAATGAAAGTAAACCTGGGATTTCCCCAGTTTCCTCTGAATAATCTCACCAATTTACTCGGATTCCTGACTATGTCGCATGAAACAGCTGACGCCCCGATCATAGAGGATAAATGTCCTAATTGTCAAAGCCCTTTCAGGAAAATAGGAGAAATGGGTTATGTGGGATGCAGTGAATGCTACCAGCATTTTATTTCACAGCTTGAACCTATTATAAGAAAAATCCATGGGTCCGACCGGCACCGCGGAAAAATACCGCGCCGTATGGGAACCTCATATATCTTAAGGAAAGAGGCCGAAGAACTTAAACTTGCCTTGAAGCAGGCTGTAGAACGTGAAGAATATGAAGAGGCTGCCCGTATTCGCGACAGGATTAAGGCGCTGGAAGAGAAAATAGCGAGAGGTGATAACGGTGATTGAAAAAATAACCTCGAGTCCTGCGAGCAGTTGGACAAAAAATGAAGGACCGTATCATCATATTGTAATCAGCTCACGGGTACGGCTTGCCCGTAATCTTGATAAGATACCGGTTCCTGCTTTTCAAAATGAATCTACAGCGTATACTGTACTGGAAAAGGTAAAGAAAGCTGTTGAACTCTTAGACTTAAAGGGCTCAGAAACGCTGTGCTTTTACCGGCTCAGTGAATTGCCGCCTCTGATAAAACAGATACTATTGGAAAAACACCTTATCAGCAGGGAGCATACCGCTGATAAGCCTCATAAGGGATTACTGATAAATGCTGATGAATCCGTAAGCATAATGATAAATGAAGAAGACCATCTGAGGATACAGGTGCTCCTGCCGGGATTACAGCCGGAAGAAGCCTGGCGCACAGCGGATAGAATAGATGACCTTCTGGAAAGCCAGCTTGAATATGCTTTTCATGAAAAAAAGGGATATTTAACATCCTGTCCGACCAATGTCGGAACAGGTTTGAGGGCAAGTGTCATGATTCACCTGCCTGCGCTGGTTTTAACAAAACAGGCGGGAAGGATTTTCAGTACGCTCACTCAGCTTGGGCTGGTTGTGCGGGGGCTGTATGGTGAAGGAACCGAATCCACGGGTCATATCTTTCAGATATCGAACCAGATAACGATTGGGCAAAAAGAAACGGAAATTATTCAAAACCTGACAACAGTCACCCGGCAGATAATTGAGAAGGAAGAAGAAACCAGGAAAGTACTGCTAAAAGAGACTCCTCTACAACTGGCTGACCGGGCGGGCCGTGCTTACGGCATTTTGAAAAATGCCGCACTTTTAAGCTCCCAGGAAGCCTTAAGTCTGCTGTCTGATATTCGCCTGGGTCTGGATTTGGGTATCCTGGATATTGGTATGGATAGTAAAAAACTGAATGAACTTATGGTCTCTTCTCAGCCGGCTTTCATACAGAAATTTGAAGGCAAGGCTATTGAAGCTTTGGAAAATGATGCGGTCAGAGCAAAGCTTTTCCACGCGATATAAACGAAAGGAGCAAAAAGATATGTTCGACAGGTTTACACAGCGTGCCCAGCACGTAATATATTTAGCCAAGGAAGAAGCAAAAGTATTAAACCATCCGGCTGTAGGTACCGAACACTTGCTGTTAGGGCTGATCAAAGAGAACGAGGGGATTGGAGCCAAGGCCTTGAGCAGCCTGGGCCTGAATTTAAATACCGTACGTAAAGCGGTAAAGGAATTAGTGAAACCTGGAAATGAAACCCCGCAAGAAATCGGACTGACTCCCAGGGTAAAGAAAGTCCTGGAACTGGCAAATGACGAAGCTCAAAGATGGGGAGTGAATTATGTAGGGACGGAGCATCTTCTTTTAGGCCTGGTCAGGGAAGGCGAAGGCGTGGCTGCTCAGGTTCTGGCGGATATAGGCGTTTCGGCAGACGCTATTCGCAAACAGGTATTAACCCTGCTTGGCGGGCCCCCGGGACCGGTTAACAATAATCTGGCCGGGAAAAAAGGACACGGTAAAAATACTCAGACTCCCGGTTTGAACGAGTATGGACGCGATTTGACTTTACTTGCTCAGGAGGATAAGATTGACCCTGTTATCGGGAGGATTAAAGAAATTGAAAGAGTTGTTCAGGTCCTCAGCCGGAGGACCAAAAACAATCCTGTCCTGATCGGAGAACCGGGTGTTGGCAAAACCGCTATTGCAGAAGGCCTGGCCCAGCGTATTATAAAAGGAGAGGTGCCGGAAACCATAAAGGGTAAAAGAGTAGTGGCTCTTGATATGGCTGCTTTGGTAGCGGGTTCCAAATACCGGGGAGATTTTGAGGAGCGCCTGAAAAAGGTGATGGAAGAAATAAGGACCAGCGGCAACGTTATTCTATTTATTGACGAGATGCATACCCTTATTGGAGCAGGCGCTGCAGAAGGAGCCATTGACGCTTCCAATATCCTCAAACCTGCCCTGGCCAGGGGGGAACTGCAGGCTATCGGGGCTACCACACTGGATGAATTCCGCAAGCATGTGGAGAAAGACCCTGCTTTAGAAAGGCGCTTTCAGCCTATCATGGTCAATGAGCCCACTAAAGAAGAGACTCTGGCCATCCTGACAGGACTTCGCGATCTTTATGAAGCCCATCACCGCGTTAAAATCACCAATGAAGCGCTAAAGGCTGCGGTTGAGCTGGCCGACCGTTATATAACCGACCGTTTTATGCCGGATAAAGCCATTGATTTGATTGATGAAGCCGCTTCCAAGGTCCGGTTAAAGGTGCATACTTCACCACCTGACATTAGGAAGATAGAACAAAGGATTGAAGAACTGAACAAAGAAAAAGAGGCCGCCATTATGGCCCAGGAATATGAAAAAGCAGCTGATTTCAGGGACGCTGAACAGGAGGCCCGCAAACAGCTGGAAGAAATCAGGGGCAAATGGGAACAGGATAAAGTTAAAGAGACCCAGTATGTTACTATGGATGATATCGCCCAGATTGTCTCAAGCTGGACCGGCGTACCTGTCCAGAGGCTGGCCGAAGAAGAGTCCGCGCGGCTTTTAAAGATGGAAGAAATACTCCACCAGAGGGTAATAGGACAGGATGAAGCCATCAAGGCCATTTCCAGGGCGATCAGGAGGGCCCGGGCCGGTCTGAAAGATCCTAAACGTCCGATTGGTTCATTTATTTTTTCGGGTCCTACGGGAGTAGGCAAGACAGAGGTTGCGAAGGCCCTGGCCGAAGTGCTCTTCGGTGATGAAGATGCCATTATCCGGCTTGACATGTCCGAATACATGGAGAAACATACCGTGGCAAGACTGATAGGGGCGCCTCCCGGATATGTCGGCCATGAAGAGGGAGGGCAGCTTACGGAAGCGGTTAGACGCAAACCCTATTCCGTAATCCTTTTGGACGAAATAGAAAAAGCCCACAGCGATGTATTCAACACTCTGCTGCAGGTGATGGAAGACGGGCGTTTGACCGATTCCAAAGGACGCACGGTGAATTTCCGCAATACCGTCGTTATTATGACCTCAAACGTGGGAGCCACTACAATAAAGAAAGAACCTACTGTTGGATTTGTCACTGCAGTCGGTGAAAAAGATGAATATGAACGCATGAAAAACAGGATTATGGAAGAGATTAAAAAAGCCTTCCGCCCTGAATTCATCAACCGTGTTGATGATATAATTGTCTTTCACCCGTTAAACGAAGAGCAGCTCAAAGAAATAGTGACTTTAATGATAAACAACCTGATTGAACGCCTGGCTGAACAGGATGTTGAAGTTGAGGTAACGGATGCGGCTAAAGAAATAATTATAAAAGAAGGATACAATCCCACATACGGAGCCAGACCATTGCGCCGTGCCATTCAAAACCTTGTTGAAGACAGACTCTCTGAAGAAATGCTGAAGGCGACCTTTAGAAAAGGCGAAAAAGTCATAGTGGATGCCCAAAACGGCGAAATCGCAGTAAAGTCTGCCAAAGAAAAGATTACAAAATAGCTTGTGATGAAACAGTTTGTTATTTTGAAAGGGATGTCCCGTCGTTCCCGCAGAACGGCCAGGACATCCCTTGCCATATTATTGCTATGCCGTCATATAGATAATAATTTCCCAAGTCCCTGGCAGTTTTTGATTTTTCCAGGCAGGAAATACGGTTAAAAGAGAGAAAAGTAGAGAAGTAATATTTCAATAGGAATTGGGGTATAAAAATTTGTCCAAGTCAAAAAGCAAATTTGTCTGTCAGCAGTGCGGGTACGAAGCGCCCCGCTGGCTGGGGAAGTGCCCCGAATGTGGGAACTGGAATAGTTTTATTGAGGAAATCGTTAAAGAAGTAAAGATGAAATCACAAGGCGGTGAAATATTATTAAGGCCTGAACTTCTTGCGCAGGTGAAACCTCTTGAAATAGAGCGGCTGGATATGGGATCAAGCGAGTTCAACCGTGTCCTGGGCGGAGGGCTGGTACCGGGGACGATTGTCCTTTTGGCAGGCGACCCCGGGATCGGCAAGTCCACATTACTGTTGCAGGCAGCTGCTTATGTTGCGGCGCGTTATGAAAGGGTACTCTATGTCTCGGGTGAAGAATCTGCTCAGCAGATAAAGCTGAGGGCTGCGCGGATGGGTCTGGGAGACAGCGGCGTTTTAGTCTGGGCGGAAACAGATTTGGATAGAATTGAAGAAGAGATTAAAAAAACAAGGCCTTCCCTGGTTATTGTTGACTCCATCCAGACCGTTTATTCCGCGGATATGGGGACTGCGCCCGGCAGTGTCGGGCAGATCAGGGAAGGGACAGCCCGCCTGCTTACCCTGGCGAAAAGTATGCATATTCCTATAATTATAGTCGGGCATGTCACCAAAGATGGAAATATTGCCGGACCAAGAGTACTCGAACACATGGTAGACACCGTGTTATATTTTGAAGGAGAACGCCATCACCAGTATAGGATAATCAGGGCTATTAAAAACCGGTTTGGCTCTACTTTTGAATTAGGCGTTTTTGAAATGAAAAACGAAGGTCTGGTAGAAATAATCAATCCTTCCAAGGCTTTTTTAGCACAGAGGCCAATATTTACACCTGGTTCGGCAGTTGCAGCTTGTATGGAAGGTTCAAGGCCGCTCCTGGTGGAGATACAGGCGCTGGTCAGCCAGAGTTTCTTTGGACAACCCCGCCGTATGACCACAGGGACCGATTTTAACCGGGTAAACTTAATTATTGCGGTATTGGAAAAACGTGTAGGATTGAGTATGTCCGGTCAGGATGCGTATGTTAACGTTGTCGGAGGCATCCGGGTTCAGGAACCTGCACTTGATTTAGCGATTGCCGTTGCTGTGGCTTCCAGTCTGAAAAACAAACCGTGTCCGGCAGGCCTTGTTGTGATTGGAGAAATCGGGCTAACCGGAGAGGTAAGAAGGGTTTCATATATTCAAAAAAGGATGCAGGAGGCGAAAAAGCTGGGCTTTGCTCATTGTATAGTTCCATGCGGCAGCAGCGAAGAAAAGATTGACGGTTTAGAACTACTGGAAGTGAAAACAGTCAGTGATGCGCTGGAGGCGGCGTTACTCTGACAAAAAAACATACCCGAGGGTTTTGCCTCGGGTATGTCTGCTGGTATAGAAGCAGTAACTTACGTCATATTAAAACGACCCAGGGTTGAGACTTTTTTATATTCCTGTTCCAGGACCTCCTGGAGGCTGATATCCAATGTGTTGCACAAGGCAGTAAAGTAAAACAGGTTCTTCCCCAGCTCGTTAATGATTATATCCCTGCAGTTATCGCACAACCGGCCTTCAAGATGGGAAGAGAAAAGTTCTTTTAAATCATTCAGATTGGCTTCCTGGGGAAGAGGTTTCTTTTCAGCGTGCACCTTCAGACAACCACAGGAAGTAACGCTTTTTGTAACCGCGCGGTTTACCCGGGCGGTCGCTTCCAAGGATTTCGACAGTAAGTCCAGTATGCTTTGATGTCGCAAAAGAAAGTTGGAAACGGTTTGCTGGAATTCCTGGCAGAAGAGTTCGGCCACCTTGAACACCCCTTTATTCAAGCCTTTATGCTAGTGTTATTATACTGATAAATCTTTTGTCCTGTCAATCAAAGGTTACATCAAAAAACGCGGATAGAACATACGGCAGGAAAACCGGGAGGTCAACAAATGCATAGCCAGTACATATCATACTTATTAGTAGCCGGATGCTCGGCAACCGTAAGTATAACATTGTTTTTTTATGCATGGAAGAAACGTTATGAACGGGGAGGTAAACCTCTCCTGCTTACTTTAGCTCTGGTTATAGTGTGGATTGTGGCCCAAATGTTAGAAATGACTGCTGTTGGGCTGTCAACTAAAATTATATGGGCGAATGTACAGTACCTGCCTATTATGTTCGCCCCGGTGACTTACTTAATACTGACTTTGCACTATACCGGACATGAACAATTACTGCAGCGGCGTTGGCTTTTAATCGGAGTTGTTATTGTTCCTATAATAGTGAATATTTTGATGTGGACAAATGAATGGCATGGTCTGATGCGGCAGGATGTCCATCTGTATACCGGCGGTCCTTTTCCGGTGGTGGGAAAAACCTCCGGTTCATTATACCAAGCATTTGCTGCGTATAATATCTCTGTAGCCAGCCTGACCCTGCTGATACTTGCTTGTAAATTACGGCAAAAGACAGCTTTGTATTATAAACAAGCAGTGCTTCTCTTCATAGGTCTTTTGCTGCCAATCATATCTACTGCGCTGCATCTTTCAGGGCACAACCCTTTTGTCTTCGATCTTACACCGTCAGTTTTTGGACTGTCCGGTCTGGTAATTTCGTTTGGCATATTGCGGTTCCATTTATTTAACGTGGTACCCATAGCCCGTTCCATTGTTATTGAAGAAATGAAAACAGGGATAATAGTGCTGAATATGGAAGGACGTATCTTGGATATGAACCCGGCCGCCCTTGACATGTTCGGACTTGATCCCCAAAACGCAATTGGTTTTTTAGCGGAAGAGGTTTTGGATAACTACCCGGAATTACTATATCTCTACAAGGAAAAAAAAGCGGCTGTCAGCGATGTGGTTATTTGTAATAAAGACAGTTCTGCATATTATGAAATTTCCGTAACACAGGTGCATAACTCATGCCAAAGACCGATCGGCTGGATAATTATGGCGAATAATATAACTTTACGTAAAGCGGCCGAGGAATCAATCAAATATGTAGCTTTTCATGATTATTTGACCGGATTACCAAACAGGAACTATTTCGAAAAATTGTTTTCACAAGAATTGGTTCGTGCCAGAAGACGGAATGAAATGCTGGGTATAGCCTATGTTGACATTGACAACTTTAAACAGGTAAACGATACATACGGACACGACATGGGGGACCTTTTTCTTTGTGAAGTGACACAAAGGCTTAAGGGCGCATTACGTGAATCCGATATAATCTCCAGGCTGGGTGGAGATGAATTTGTTCTGCTTTTAACTGATATTAAGGATAAAGAGGATATTTCCACTGTAATAAAGAGAATCTTTCAAGGTTTTGAGCAAACTGTTGATATAGACGGTAAGACTTCAGAGATTAAGGCCAGTATTGGTTTAAGCATATTTCCGAAAGACGGCGAGGATATGGATGTCTTATTAAAAAAAGCAGATGCAGCTATGTACTATGTGAAATACAATAAAAACAAGAATAGCTATCATATATACGGGGGAGATCAGCTCTGAAGGCAGACGGCTGTAAGATAATAATGAAATCAGCGCCCGGGTTACAATTGGACAAAAATATATTGACTAGAATTTTTTAACTGTGATATAATATATATCCTTTGACACGATATCACTAATTTGTTAAAATTAGTTTAGAACTCTCTTGGGGGTGATTATTTGTTCAACATTGGGGATAAGATAGTTTATCCCATGCATGGCGCAGGGGTTATTGAATCTATTGAAGAAAGGGAAATCCTCGGGGAGAAACGCCGCTATTACGTGCTTCGTATGCCGATTGGCGAAATGAGGGTAATGATTCCGATAACGAACGTAAATAACATGGGTTTAAGAAGGGTAATCGATGAAGACGGGGTGACAAGGGTATTGCATATTCTGCAGGAGAAAGACTCCCCTATGTCGACAAACTGGAACAGAAGATATCGTGCCAACATGGAGAAGATAAAAAGCGGCAATATCTATGAATTGGCGGAAGTCGTGCGTAATCTTTCCCTCAGAGACAAGGAAAAAGGTCTGTCCACCGGAGAAAAGAAGATGCTGGATAATGCGCGGCAGATATTAATCAGTGAACTTGTCCTGGCCAAAGACAGCAAAGAGGACAATATTAAGCATCTCCTGGAAGATTATTTGGCGTAACGTTTTAATAGGCTGGCACAAGCGATGTGCCGGCTTTTTACTATACGGCCGGAGTATGGTTTATTGTACCAAAAATGGATGTTATTTTATCACTAATCTAATGTTAAAAAATGGTGATTTATTCTTGCTTAATTGGCTACCCTCACTTATAATATATGAGAACAGACCTGATGCTGGCTGAAAGGAGGTGTAAGAAGTGGTCAGAAAGATAATAAGGATTTTTATTGCCCTTACTTTTTTAGGCGGAGGAATATCTCTGGGGTATGCCCTTACACATAACTGGTGGCTGAATATCGTTAACCTGGAAATAAGACTGGCTCTCACTATTTTCCCCGGTATTGTGGCCGGGTTGATAGGCTATAGCATCGCGCCCTATCTCATGAAGTGGACGGTTCAGATGACGGAATGGGTTGAAAGCAAACTGCAGAAAATGCCGCTGAGTGACCTGATAGGAGCTGCTATAGGCCTGATTATTGGACTTATAATTGCTAGTTTATTGGGGTCATCTTTTGCCAGGATACCTTTTGTTGGGAACTATGTGCCTGTTGCAGGCAGTGTGCTGCTGGGATACCTGGGAATGAATATAGGGCTTAAGAAAAAAGAAGAGTTATTAAGTGTATTTTCGCTTTTCCCTAAATTGGGTAGGGATAAGGATAAGGGCTCAGGTTTAAAAACAGAAGCAAAATACTTATATAAAATTCTCGACACCAGCGTAATCATAGACGGGCGCATTGCCGATATCTGCAAGAGTGGGTTCATTGACGGGATTCTCGTAATTCCTTCGTTTGTCCTGGAAGAGCTGCGGCATATTGCCGATTCGTCGGATCTCTTAAAAAGGAACCGGGGCAGGCGGGGGCTGGACATACTTAATAAAATTCGTAAAGAGCTGGATGTAATGGTACAGATTACGGAAAAGGATTTCCCTGACCTGGCCGAGGTTGACAGTAAGCTGGTAAGACTGGCCCAGGAAATGAGCGGAGTAGTAATAACCAATGATTATAATCTCAATAAAGTGGCGGAACTTCAGGGGATTAAAGTACTTAACATCAATGAACTCGCAAATGCCTTAAAGCCCGTTTTTCTTCCCGGCGAAGAAATGATTGTGCAGATTATCAAAGACGGAAAAGAATCCAAACAGGGCATCGGTTACCTGGATGACGGGACCATGATTGTTGTCGAATCAGGAAAAAGGTATATCAATCAGACCATTCACGTGATAGTAACCAGCGTCCTGCAAACGGCGGCAGGGCGGATGATATTTGCCAAACCCAAGTATAATGACAACAGGACTTTGTACGAGGTGGATGCAATTGGCTAAAGTGACGGCATTGATACCCTGTGCCGGGCAAGGTAAAAGAATGGGGGGGACTGTCAGCAAACCTTTTGTAGAGGTAATTGGCCGCCCCCTTTTAACTTATACACTTGACAGGTTTCAGGAACACCCCCTTATAGATGAAATCATCCTGATCGCCCGGGAAGACGCGGTCAAATACTGCCGTGAGGAAATAGTGGACAAGTATGGCTGCAGCAAGGTTAAGGCTGTTGTGGCCGGCGGTAAAGAGAGACAGGATTCGGTGGCAAACGGCCTGGCCTGCATTGAAGACAGGACCGAATGGGTAGTTGTGCATGACGCCGCAAGGCCTCTGGTCACCATAGACACTATTACCCGTGCTCTGCAAACGGCCTTTGAAAAAGGGAACGCTGTAGTGGGTGTTCCGGTAAAAGACACCATAAAAAAAGTTAATCCCGATCTGACAGTACAGGAAACACCGGACCGCCAAAACTTATGGCAGGTTCAAACCCCCCAGGTCTTCAAAAGAAGTGTTCTTGAATTGGCCTACCGTGAGGCGGCGCTAAAAGGCTGGCAGGGGACAGACGACGCGTCGCTGGTGGAAAAGCTCGGGATAAAGGTCTATATGGTTAAGGGAGAATACAGCAATATCAAAGTGACTACCCCGGAAGATCTTATCTTTCTCCAAGAACTGATAAGGATGGAAAAGCAATGCGGATAGGGTTCGGTTATGATGTCCACCGGCTGGTGGAAGAACGGGAACTAATAATAGGCGGGGTCTTGATCCCTTTTGAGAAAGGACTGGCCGGGCACTCTGATGCCGATGTGCTTCTTCATGCCGTGATGGACGCCCTGCTGGGGGCAGCTGCGCTGGGAGATATCGGAGTGCATTTTCCTGACCATGATTCACAGTATAAGGATATTTCCAGCCTGCTGCTGTTGGAAAGAGTAAACGTCCTGCTGCGAGAAACGGGGTATGTCTGTCATAATCTTGACTGTACCATTGTCGCGCAAGCGCCCAAATTATCCCCATACCGTGAAAAAATGCGTGACAACCTGGCCCGGATCCTGAAAACAGACCAGGACCGGATCAATGTTAAAGCTACGACAACGGAAGGTCTTGGTTTTACGGGAAGAAAAGAAGGTATAGCAGCCTATGCCGTTTGCACGCTCAAGAAGATAGAATCGCCAATTACCAAACATAATAACAAGAACTAAATTATAGGGAGGGCACGATAAGACATGACGCAAGAAATCCGTGTAAGGTTTGCTCCAAGTCCGACAGGACCTTTACATATCGGCGGCGCCCGGTCCGCCCTGTTTAATTTTCTGTTTGCCAGGCGGATGGGCGGCAAGTTTATACTGCGTATTGAAGATACGGACCTGGAAAGGTCCAGCCGGGAATCAGAAATCAACATCCTGGACTCTTTGAAGTGGCTGGGCCTGACCTGGGACGAGGGGCCTGATACAGGCGGCCCTTACGGGCCGTATCGACAGATGGAAAGGCTTGCTGCCTATCGGGAATATACCGATAAACTGCTGGCTGCAGGCCACGCTTACCGCTGCTATTGTTCGGAAGAGGAACTGGAGGCACAAAGGCAGGAATTTTTAGCAAGAGGAGAACTGCCCCGTTACAACGGCAAATGTTATCATCTTTCGCCGCAAGAAAAGAAAGAGTATGAAGCGCAGGGCCGTGAAGCGGTTATCCGTTTTCGTGTCCCGGAAAACCAGGATGTTGTAGTACATGACCTGGTCAGAGGCGATGTTATTTTTGAAAGTAACGGCATAGGCGATTTTGTCATAATAAAGTCTGACGGTATCCCCACTTACAACTATGCTGTTGTCATAGACGATGCCTTGATGAAAATAAGTCATGTAATCAGGGCTGAAGAACATCTCTCCAATACCCCCCGGCAAATCCTGCTTTATGAGGCGCTGGGGCTGGAACTGCCCCAGTTTGCCCATATCTCATTGATCCTGGGCAGCGACCGTTCCAAGATGAGCAAAAGGCATGGGGCCACTTCAGTTGTCCAGTACAAAGAGATGGGGTATCTGCCCCAGGCCGTTGTTAACTTCCTCGCCCTTTTAGGCTGGTCTCCCGGCAGTGAGGAAGAAATTTTCAGCATGGATGAATTAATTGAGCGCTTTTCCCTGGACCGGGTAGCCAAAAACCCGGCGGTCTTTGACATGGACAAACTCTCCTGGCTGAATGGGGTATATATCCGCAAAAGCCCAGTCTCCGAAATCACCGAATTGGCCCTTCCCCACCTGCAGGCAGGCGGATATATATCCGCGACACCTACAGTGCAAGAAATACAATGGGCCCAGATGGTAGTTGCGGCATTGCAGGAAAAACTCTCTACGGTAAGTGAGATTATCGACCATATGGACATACTGGCCCGAGAAGATGTCGCCATCGAGAACGATGAGGCTGTGTCCATACTGAGGGAAGAGACCTTCCCTGTCGTAATAAAAGCTTTCAGTGAGAAAATATCCGAACTGCCCGACCTCACTCCCGAGAACATCAAAAACCTGCTTAAAGCTCTGACCAAAGAGCTTAAACTGGGAGGAAAACAGGTTTACATGCCTGTACGGATAGCCCTTACCGGTCAAATGCATGGACCGGAGCTGTTTTACATTATACCCATCCTGGGGAAAGAGTTGATTTTCAAGCGGATAGAAAAGACGGCGCAGCAGGCTGGAATACGACAACTTAGTGTAAAATAATTGTAGGAAAAAAATATAAAGAGACTTCTCTTCTTTGGTAAAATGAAAGTCGACCAAAACCAACAAACTACCAAGGAAGGTGAAGTCCCTTGAATA